>Ga0070729_10005441_pt1 | contig 13144 bp, 10 predicted proteins | sample tdDd472_FD_66725 | JGI IMG/M metagenome (GOLD analysis project Ga0070729, IMG submission 66725) | Marine sediment microbial communities from the Atlantic coast under amendment with organic carbon and nitrate - tdDd47.2 | ecosystem: Environmental > Aquatic > Marine > Coastal > Sediment | place...
TATCTATCCACAATGTAAAGAATTATTTAAACTATCAAAATAAAATTCTTTTACTATAAAGAATGAATTGTCAGAACGATGATTAAAATTTTTGATTTGTTGCGTTGAATTATTGAATTCAGATTTCTAATAATTTATTTTCGCTAACGGTCTGCAAGTTTGAAGATGTACAGGATTTCCCGCCTTGCCTATCAGTCCCCCGTTAAGAACTTTTACTAAGATAAAATAAAGTCACGAAACCACCAAATCCCCGTATGGCTTATGAAACAATGTTATAAATTGGCCACCAAGAACAAACTTGTCAGTTAAGTAGAATATATCAACGAAGTACAAAATTGTTTTAGTTTTGAAAATTGCAAAATTGCCTGCAAGGCAAAAAAGCAAATTCTATACAAAGCTGTCAAATATATTAAACTATAATTTTAGTTAGCCAGTCTCATTTATGAAGATGCAATAAATGCTAAAACAAGATTTATCATCAATTTTACACCTATCAAATACACTTTTCTATTATTAATCAATTAAAAGAATAATTTATGCGAATAAATAACAAATTGCTACATGTTTAAATATCTTTATAAAAAAAGAAAAAAATATTAACCTAATTACCACAAATGAGAACAAAAGTACATTATTTTAAAAGCATATTAACAGCCATTGTTATGGCATTTGGTGTAACTGTATTGGCACAGCCGGGAACTTCCATTGCTGAAGCCATAGAAGTAAATAGTTTTCCTTATACAGAAAACATTAACACCATAACCAATGGAGTTTACGTTACTACTCTTGGTGGTACAAGCTGTAATAACCTTAATTGTTGCCCGGCACTGGTTTATAAGGTTACATTACCAGATTATGGTTCGTTACAAATTGAAAATCTCAATTATCAAGCTAATTCCGGCAGCATTATTGCTTATACCTCTGCTGTAGAAAACCCATCCGATTGGGGCGATTTGGAGCATTGGAACTATGCAGGAAATATTTGTAACTTTAAAAATATAATGTCATTGGGAACATATTGTAACTGGGAAGCTGGCACCATTGACCACGTTTGGCAAGATGAAATTAATGGTACTCCAATTGATGAAAATAACCCGGAACATGTAGTTCCTCCTGGTGTATATTATGTTTTAATTATGAACTATAATCAATATGTAGCTATAGGAGGTGTTGGTACTAATTTTATCTTTAACTTCTCTCCTTATGATCCTTGTAACCCTAACACAGGCACTGACATACAAATAGCATGTGATTCATATACTTGGATTGATAACAATATTTATACAGAAAGCAATAATACAGCAACACTTACTTTAACAAATGCCGAAGGTTGTGATTCCATTGTTACCTTGAATCTAACAATCAAAAACAGTACATCAGGTTCTGAAAGTATTTCCGAGTGTGATAGTTATACATGGCAAGCAAACGATCAAACTTACACCGAAAGTGGAACGCACACTGCTACTCTGGTTAATTCTTCCGGCTGTGATTCTGTTGCTACATTAGAATTGACAATTCTTGAGAGTAGTTCTTCAGAAGTTGATATCGTGGAATCCGAAGACAATTATACCGCACCCGATGGTACTAATTACACAGAAGGAGGTACTTTTGTAGTTGTAATCGAAAATTCGATAGGATGTGATAGTACGATTACAATCAATCTTACTTTTAATGAAGCTACAGATATACAAAACAACAAGGAAGTTAAAGCAGTTATTTATCCTAATCCGACTAATGAGGAGGTAAACATTCGTTTACAAAAAGTAGATGATTATCTGATTCAGGTATATTCTACTACCGGTAACTTAATTTTTAATGATAATTTCACTGACACTCAAGAAATTTCATTTTCTTTACAAGCTTCTCCTGGAGTTTATAACATAATAATTTCTTCTGAAAACCATGAATTCAGAAGTAAAATAATGATTGTTAAGAAATAATACTTTTCTTAGAACATCTAAAAATTATAATTAAGAAAGAACTGTTACATTGGAACAGTTCTTTTTTTTTTATTTCTATTCTTGCTATTTACATGATAATCCTTATATGTTCTGCTCTTGCTGTATTCAAACTGAATCAATAGTCAATAAATAAACTCATATTTGCTCATAGAGCAAAAGCGCGTCGGGAAAAACTAAATCAATTCTCTATCGCACCTACCAAACCAATCTCGATAAAATTAGTGTCAAATAGCACGAACTAAATACACTTTCATTGTCAGAAAGTAAAAACCAAACTAGAAGTAAAAACTGTCAGAAAACGACTTAAAATACCTTATATAATAAATGACCGTTATAAATTGGCCGCCAAGATTTAACTTGTCAGTTTAGTAATAGATATCAACGAAGTGCTAAATTGTTTTAGTTTTTAGAAATAGCAAATTGCACTAATGGGAATAAGAAAGCTCTTTTGCCTTATTTTATGTTACATACAGTTTATTGTTTATCGGTCTGTTTGCTTAATATTGTAATACTTTCTTTTACAAAAAATCGAACCTATAAAACATTAATATAGATTATTAGAAATTAACTTGATATAGGCCTAATTGTTTTTCAATACTAAAAACAAAAAGACTGTCCAAAACTATTATTGGGACAGTCTATTCTTAAATTTATATGAAACATCTATTCTAATTAATTCAATAGATATTCTTTATTTAATTTCTGTAACTGTAACCTTACCATAACAAGCTCCCGGATAAGGAGTAGGTCCATTTGTAATCCAGAATTCGATATCAGTAGCTTGTGTTGTTGAAATGATAAAAGTAAAAGGTTGATTCAAATAGTTTGGAATTTTAGTTACACCATTTGGATTTCCCCAATATACTGCAGAAGTCAAATAACTTCCTGATGTTGCATTTTTAAATCTATAACCATAAGTGTTATTTTCATTAAAGTTGTACACATATAATGTTGCATTAAAAAGATACGTTTTATTTGCGCTAAGGTGTATCTGGTTACCGGAAATAGTTATACCACTTGATGCCATGCTAAATATGTTTTGTATTTCACCAGCACTATTACCAGAAATAGAACCATAAGCATATTCAGCACTTGTTGATCCTGTTGCGTTGATTACGTATGGAGTACTAGCTGTACCAGAACCTGTTATTGTTACATTAGTTCCGGCTGATAACTTCGTTTCAGAACCGTCAGCAGCTGCAGGAATAGTAGGTTTATTTAATATTTGTGCATCACCGTTTACTGCGTTCCAATCAGCATTTACATTTACTTCTGCACCAGTAGCTATCCCTGTTAATTTCGTTTGTTCTGCTGTTGTATAATCTTCAGTTGATAAACCTTTCCCTGTTACTTTATCAACTTTATCAGCTAAAGCAGTAGTTACAGAAGTAGTTGTAGCTAATCCGCTTAAATCCTGATCGCCTGTGTTTGTGCCGGAAAGATTTCCTAAATTAGTAATATCTGATGCTGTAATATTTGCAGCTTCGCTTGCAGTGTAAACAGGATCTGTTTCTGTGATTGTACCTGTAATATTTTCAGCTGTCTTTGAGTGTAAAGCATAAGGTACACTTAACAATTGGCTTGTACCTGTAATGGTATAATTTGTACCATTATCTAGATCGGTTTCGGTCATAATAAAATAAATTCCATTAGCCCAGTCAATAGAAGAAAAATCATCAGATGTTGTACCGGTTCCAATTTCAAATGTTATTAATCCATTAGCATTAGTTGTTGGATTTTGAGTTTCTACATAAACAGGAGTTCCGTCGATAGAGCCGTGTAAGATGCTTATTTGCACACCTAATTGTTGGTTTTGTACAAGTTGATCGTTACTATTACGGATTACTGCCTGGTAACTCATTTTCTCAGGGCTTTGTGCCCAAAGCGTTACAATTAAAAATAATGCTGCTAAAGTTGTGTAAATTTTTTTCATGTTAATATTATTTTGAGACTCACTGTAGTTTGCCTTAATGTTTATGTTAATATTAATTTTTTATAATTTTAAAAGTCTTTATTTCCTTTTGGTTATCAACAACTTTCAAAAAATAAATTGCGGCAACCCGATTTATCAGTATAATCTTAGTTTCGTTACCTATTATTTTTTTGTTTTCTAAAAGTTTCCCACTCATATCATAAAGTTGATAAGACAAATCTGTATTGTCGTAATTTTCGATATTTAGAGTAAGAAAATCGCTGGTTGGATTTGGATAAGCCTTAAACAATAAATTAATTTCATTGGCATCTTCAATTCCATTTACAACCGAAATTTCGTAAGCTTGTTGCACTCCTTGCGCCACAGAGCCTGTCACATCTGTATTGATTGTATAAACCATCTGGCCAACGGTGTAGCTGACTGTTCCGCCACTGCCTGAAGCATTACTACCCGAAGTTGGTATAGCTTCCTGTGCTTGTAATCCTTTCAACCCTAAAGCAATTAAGAATACTAAACACAATTTTAGTTTTTTTAAATTCATTCATTTTCTTTTTAGTTAATAAATTGAATTAAAAATAGATTAAATTATTTTCAAAAAATAAGTCTTTTGATTAATATATTAATATAAACAATGAAGAAGTAATTGTAATTGATCAATGAATTATTTCTATGTTTTTATCATTTTTTGTGTAAACCTATTTTAGCATGACGCAGTTTAAATAATACCTGCTGTCGCTGTATAATACCACTTATAGAATAAAGTTTCTTATAATAATAATTATTGGTTAATTTTATGATAATTTTAAGTAAACTTAATAACTATGAGGAATTTTTAATAGTAGTAATTATAGGATTTCCTTATTTTAATTCAAAATGTAAAGACATGAATAAAATATTAAAAACATTCGTAATTTTCTGTTTAATAATTTCTCAAAGCGCCCTAATTAAAGCACAAAAACATATTTTCAGTCAAAAACAATTAATTGCAAATGGGAGAGTTTGGGATGTTGCTTTTGAAGATTTAAATAACGATTGTAGTTCCGATTTAGTCGTAGCAAATTGGTTCAAACCACCAACTATATATTACAATAATAGCAACGGGGATTTTGACAGTTTTAAATCATTGCCTTGTTACGAAGCAAAAGATAGTTCGTATAGATGTCATGGTATTGGAATAAATGATTTTAATAACGATAAGAATCCAGATATTTTTGTTGTTTTTAATGGGATAAATAATTTTATATACTTAAGCGATGAGGATGAATATATATTAACAGATACGGTAAATACCAATAATTCAGATGGACTAAATATTTCTTTAGGTGATATTGATAACGACAATGATATCGATGCGATAGTTGCTAATTATAAACAACTTGCAATGTTATGGGTAAATGATGGAGAAGGCAAGTTTGCAAAAAGTGATTTTGAATTTGGATCATCTAAAATTATTAACTCCACGGCTTTAGGTGATATTAATAATGATGGCAATTTAGATATTATATGCAGTATATATCGTGGAGTGATTATTTGGCTTAATAAAGGCGATGGTACTTTTGAAAAAAGAGATCAATCCATAACTTATGATAAAGGATACGGCGTAGTTGAGTTAGCTGATATGGATAATGATGATGACTTAGATATAATCTTTTCAAACAACGATTTGGGAGCTTCAATCTGGATAAACGATGGTAAAGGTATGTTTTCAGAAATAGAACAAAAACTACCTAAAAGCGTTCATTTAGCAATAGGTGATCTTGATCTAAATGGTTACGCTGATGTAGTTTGTGGAAATTCTGTTTGGTTAAATAATGGAAATCTTCAATTTATACAACATGAAGAGTTCGAAATTGAAGGGCGCATTTTTGGTTTGTGGCTAAATGATATTGACAATGATGGAGATCTTGATCTTTTTTGCTCTACAAGCATAATAGAAAATGCATTGACATTAATGAAAAATACAACAAATGCTCATTGATAATTACGGCTTAGTAAAATTTAAGTTTTTTTGAGTAATTAAGTGAAGTAAAAATGATTAAATTTGGGTTGCGATTTTCAAATTGCCGTTAGGCAAAAGCGCGTTGGAATACTATTTTTTAATCGTCATTACTACCGAACCAATCCTAATAAATTTTCTATCAAACCGCTACTTATAGAATAAATACATTATCAAAATTTAATGAAGTTTCAGACTTACATAAACTGTCAGAATGTAAAAAATATGCATAAATTATTTGCTTAAAAATTTGAATTGAAAATTACTCTCTATTTTTTCGCGGCTTATTTATAACGGTCCCGCGTTAACAATAGTGCGGGTTTTCGCCTTGTTTCCCTATCACCTGTTAAGAAAGTTAAAGGTAGCATTATTTGTCAAAATACCACCTAAAACTCCGCTTGAATTTGAACAGCTGTTAGGCAAAGTACATTTCCATTAGTCATTAAAAAAGTATGTCTTCTTTTCCATTGCTTCCTTAAAAATGTAGGGGTTAGTAATTACATCAGGATTTTTAGTAAAATAGCTGTGAAACATATTTGCATACTCCTTTGTGAGGTGCATAAAAATATAATTATCAGCATTAATCAAACTATCGGTTTTATTTAAAAGTTTCATGCTCGCAAAAGAATTATGTATTATTGCAACATCAATATTACAATTCACTATATATCCATTCACTCCATTAAAATCAGCCAAGGTAGCATCGCCCGAATGAAATATACTTTTATTCTTATATTCAATTATAAACCCAATATTCTCTGTACTGTTATTTTCCTTTTTTCCATGCCACAACCTACAAGCAGACACGGTAATATCATCATACTCGATTTTTTCATAGGAATTAATATCAGGAGTCATTTTTACAATTCTTTCTTTGATAAGTTGGTATTTAAAGGTATCTTCTTTCAGGATCTGATTAACTTGTTCAGGACAAAATAATCTTGTATGTTGATTATTCATTAAATATTCAATTAATAATAATGCATCAACATGATCTCCATGATAATGAGAAACATATATGTAGTCAATATTATTAAAAGGTGGAAGATTATTTTTCATTTGAAAAATCAAATTTGAGTCTGGACAATCATACTTACCAAAACTTTCTTTGAAAAAGCCGTCAAATACTATTTTCTTGTCATTCATTTCAACTAAAAATCCTGCATTTGCAATATATGTGATTGAAATTGAATCTTGAGACTGTTTAAAGTCTGTTTGGCTTAATACATTTTCTATATTAAGTATTATTAAACAAATAATTATTGTAAAATATTTCATAGCTGTTTATTAAATTATGACGCAATGACCTGTATTTTGCCTAACGGTTTTTGCATATGAAACTGTAAGGGATTTTGAGAAGTTTACTTATCAAAATAGCTGTGAGCAACATATGCGATTAGACACAAATTTAGCTTTTTTTATTAATTAGTCAAATCGCAGATTTGGCGGAGCTTATTACTTGCAGAAACTTAACTAAAGCTTCTAAAACCCTTATGTTTTATGATGCAATGGTAGCAACCGTACTATTCTATGTAATAATTGTCAATTTGCTTTGGTTTCTTTTGTAATACTTTTCTATGCTTTCCACAAAGAACGAATTTATTTTGCTTTTTGGTTAGCCAAATGCCTTTGGCAAACTGGTATGTGCTTACAATAGGGTTAGCCTTTTTTTTCCGATGTGCCTGATAATTGTGGATTTATCCATCGATTCAATGGATTTTCTAAGCTTTGACTAAAACTAAGCAAGGCAATTCATAGTCTTGACTTATTCATGTCTGAGTGAAAGAACAGGGTTTTTACTTGCAGCTTGCCATGCTTTCCAACCAACCGTTAACAATGCAATTATCAATACTACTAATCCCGAGAATATAAATAGCCATACACTCACATCTGTTTTATATGAAAAATTTCCGAGCCATTTATGAATTGCGAACCATGTAATTGGGGCAGCAATCCCTAAAGCCAATAAAACACCTTTAATATAGGTTCTAATAAAAATCATAATTATTTCTATCGTTTGAGCACCGTTAACCTTACGAATACCTATTTCTTTTGTAAGTCGGTTCATGGACAATACAGTTAAAGTAAATAATCCTGAACAAGATATTAATATGGTAAGTATTGAGAAAGCCTTCATTATTTTAGCAAGCTTTTGATCACTTTGATACAAAGCTATAACTTGATGTTTAACATACTTTATTTCTATAGGATAGTCTGGTACGAATTTATTCCATACAGTATTTATATCTTCTGATATTAATGGAGTTTTAGGATCAAAGCGAATAATTATTTCGTTCAAATAAAATGGATTAATCATGTAAAAAACGGGACCTATGTCTGTGTGCATCGATTTGAAATTGTAATCTTCTACTATACCCACAATTGGACCTGTAAATCCCCACACTTCAAATTCTTTTCCTATTGGATCAGTAATTTCCATTTCTTTAATAGCACACTGATTGAGAATATATGCACATCTTCGACTTTCCCAATTTAATTCATCATTCGAAAAATCGCGACTAAAGCTACGTCCTTTAACAATTTTCACTCCTAAAGTTTTAAAATAATCAAATGAAATAGATTCCCAATTCATGTACAATTTCTTACCTTCTTTCTTGCCAATCCAGTTAACATCATCTGCATAAGCATTTACTGATGATGGTGAAGAAAAGGAAAGACTTACATTTTTTATATTGGGATATTTTTTCAATTCATCTGCAAATAATGTAAAATTTTCGTTATAAATTCCTTTTCCAATGTGCATGTTTAAAGGGATTGTAATAAGCTCATCTTTTGCAAATCCGGTATCCCTATTTACCATATAGTTTGTCTGCTTGTGCATTAATAAGGTGAAAGATATCAGAGCGATACACAGTGTAAACTGCCCAACAACCAGAATGTTTATCAATAAGATTTTATCAGTTTTATAATTTGCTCTGGGACTGAACAAGCTAACTGGATTTTGTGATGATAGAATAAGTGATGGATAAATACCTGCTAATAGTGTAACTGAAATAATAATTACAATTAATCCCAAAATAAATTTAAAATCAAAAATTTCAATATTAGGTGCAAATGAGAGATTTGATACTAGGTAGTTATCGTAAAAGACATATAATAAAATGGCAGTTGAAACGCTAAATAGCATTAAAATCAATATTTCTATTAGATAATCAAAAAACAGTAATATTCTTGAAGCTCCAAACACTTTTTTAATACCAATTTCAGTGGTTCGTTGTTCGGCAGTTCCAATATAAAGGAATAAAAAATTAGTTATAGAAACACATAGAATCAATAAAGCAACTATTAGCAAAATATATAAATATTTTACATTGACTTGTGGCTTTGATTCCCAATCTATTTTTTTATTTACATGTATATTACTTAATGCTTGAAATAAAAGTTCGGTTTTACTTTCACTAATGTAATTAGATATGAAATTTCGGGCTTTAACAGATAAAGATTCTATTACATCATTATTTGTAAGAAGAACAAATGTGTTTATTTCACTTTCATGTTTCCAACTTGGTTCTATCCATATTTGTGTAAGTTTTGATGTTTTTGCTAAGGGTAATATTAAATCACCCATAAAGTTTGAATTATCATTAAAGTTTTGGAATATTCCAGTAACTGTAAAAACTTCTTCACCAAGTTTCATATTTTCACCTAGTGGATCATCCTTGCCAAAATATCTACTTGAGGCACTCTCTGAGATAACTATGGAATTTGGAGAGCTTAGGCATTTTATATTATCCCCTTTGATTAAGGGGAAAGAAAAGAATTCGAAAAATTCAGGGTCGGCAAATATTACAGAGTTCTCGTTGAATTTATTTTTTTCTGCAGAACAAGCCATATATCCATTAAAAAAACTAACTCTAATAACATTTTCGATTTCTGGAAATTCTGACTTTAATGCTTGTCCTAATGGAGCATATGTATAAGCCTGTTCAGTTTCATCATTTTTTTCAACAATTCGATATATCCTTTCACTATTTGAATTCTCACTATCGTAATTAAATTCCTGAAAGATATATCCTAATATTATCCCTGTAGAAACTAGCCCCAAAGCCATGCTTACAATATTAATAATTGTAATTCTAGAGTTTTTTCTTAATGATCTGAATATTGTTTTTACTTTTTTCATTTCTTATCGGAGTTTAAATTATTGCACACCGAACTAGTAGTAATTGATGTTCAATACTAAATTATTATTAATGAATTTTTATTCTATGAAATTTGATAATTCCTTATCAGTCCCGCATTTTAGCCTTTAGAAGAAAATCTAATATTATCCAGATTATAATCGACGATAGGTAAATGAATATTGCATAAAGCAGAGGAAGCATAGAAGTTTTTAAAGCTTGAAATACAATTCCGGGATTTATATCACCAGCTTCTTCAATGTTAGAAAAAATTGAATATAAACCTATTAATTGATCTAATACCCCAATTACAAGGGCCAAAAGACCGATCGATTTTAAATATTTAATCTTATTCCATGATTTATGAAATGATTCCCTTTGATTCTTAATAATTGGAAGACTATGATAAATACACCAGGCTATCAATATTATTAATATTAGTGTCAGAATACTGATAGTAAAAATACTGTTACTGAATAATGGTCCACCGCTACTTAATAATGTTTTCATAATTATAAAATTATTAAATTACAACTCAAAGTAACGGCAATCGATAGTTAAAATCAAGGTCGTTTCCAGTTGAAATAACGTCATTTACCTATTTAGTTTTGTGATTATCATAAATATTAGCATATTTGAGTACAGAGATTATATAATTTGAATAAATCAAGCTAAAATTAGCTATGAAAGTAATTAAAGTAAACAATCCATACTACCATATCACATACTGGATATTTATAATATGTATTTTGATGTTTGTTTTTGGTGGATCTTGGAGTAATAAAATGGCTGCTTTCTATTTTATTAGTCTTTTACTACCAGTAATTATAGCTACATCATATTTTTTTAATTATTATCTAGTACCCAAATTTCTATTACAAAAAAAATATTTTCAATTTGGATTATACTTAACCTATACTATTATATTCTCATTATTTTTTGAGATGATCGTTTTAACATTTACTTTTACATATATTCTTAATTTTCATTTAAGCAAATTTAACCCCAATGCATCTGACACCTTATTGTTAGCAGTAATAATGTATCTGATTGTCTTTTCAGGATCGTTTTTATTAATGGTTAAACAATTGAATGAAAACAATCGTGAAATTCAAGATTTAAAAGAAAATAGTGATAAATTTAAAAGATCCTTTTTACAAGTTATTTCACAAAGAAAGCCGGTAAGAATTTTTCATAACGATATTGCTTATATAGAAAGCAACTCAGATTGTATAAAAATTTATTCCAATGTTCAGGAAATTATAAGTAAAGAAAAGATTTCAAATATTGAAAAAAAACTACCAGATATCTTCTTGCGGATACACCGATCGTTTATTATTAATAAGGATAAAATATCAAGATTTGATTATAATAGTGTTGAAATAAATGATATTGAATTAAGCATTGGAAGAACTTATAAGAAGCGAGTAATGGATGAATTAAAATCATAACATTTTAGGTTATATTTTATTCGGAAGGATAGGCTCTTTTACAATCTGAAGAGGCTTGTGAGTTGTGGATTGTAAATGTGCCAAATGAGGATTGGCTTTTCTTTTTTGGATGGTTGGAAAAACAAATTAAATTGATTCAGTTTGGTAGTTCCGTTTCAAAGAAAATTTAAATGTCTCGTGCTAAAATAGGTTGACCAATTTCAGCTGTTTTTTGTTAAAGATAATTCAATTTTTTGTTTTGATTTCCATGAGTAGGATGGAAGTTTATATTTTCCATTCAGGTGTGCTATTGTAGGAGTTGGCATTTTACAGCTACGATGGGGCCTTTTGTGATTATAAATATAAATTGATTTTTTGATTTCTTTTATCGCCATCAAGTGATTTTTAAATCCATCTCCAATTGAAAATTCTTGTTTTAAAATTCCGTTAACTCTTTCAGCGATGGCATTTTCGTATGGGTCTGGGTTTTCGGTCATGCTTATTTGAATTTCATTATCTATGAGCATTTGCACATAATCATCGCTGCAATATTGAAGTCCACGGTCAGAATGATGAGTTAACTTTCTGTCGGGATATTTTCGTCCCTTTAGGGCTATTTTAAGGGCATTTATGGTTGATTCTGTCTTCAGATTATCAGACAGCTCAAATCCAACGATTCGCTTTGAATATGCATCTGTAATTAAATGTAAATAATTAAATCCATCATCGGTTTTTATGTAAGTAATATCGGCAACCCAAACTTGTTCTGGCTGAACAATTTCTACTTTTTTTATCAGGTTTGGATATTTTCTAAATCGATGTCGCGAGTTGGTTGTAATAACTGATTTTCGGCGTTTTCTTACTAACATACCATACTCTTTCAAAATGCTATTTAGCTTAATTCTTCCTATTTTTATATTCATTTTGTTTAAATCCTGTTTAATTAATCCATAAATTTTTTCTGTGCCTATAAATGGCTGTTCATGCCTAATTTCTTGAACCAGCTTTATCACAATTTGGCGTTGTGATAAAGCTTCATTTGCCCTGATTAAGCGTTTATGTAAGCCTTGCTTACTGATCCCAAACCGCTTGCAAAGAGTTACTTGTTTGAACTTCTTTTCCTTGCTTCTTGAAGAGCTTTTAACAGCGATTCGGGTAAGTACTTTTTTCTGAGATTGGGATCTCCAGTTTCTTCTTCAATAATTTCCCAGGCTACATCATCAATTTCTAACATAGCTTCAAGTTCTTCAATACGCTTTTCTAGGCGCTTGACTTTATGTTTGGGATCATTGGAGTGTTTTTCAGCCATTTGTTTGTTTCTGGCTAAGATACTATACTTTTCAATCCAACGATCTATTGTAGAAGGATTTATTTCATGTTTTAGCGCTAATCCACGTTTGGATATTTGACCATTGTCGTATTCTAAAACTACTTCCTTCTTGAAAGCATATGAATAAATTTTCCTTGCAGCACCTTGTGTTTTTCTCTTCTTGTTGACCTCACTTTCTTTTGAAAAAAAAGGTCAACCTATTTTAGCATGACGCAAAAAGTCGTATGGTTGCTAACGGTTCGCTGTTAAATTTTGTGCGGGTTTGCCGCCCTGTTTCTCTATCACCCGTTAGAGAAAATTAAAGGTAGCATTATTTGTCAAAATACCACCTAAAACCCCGCATTGAATTTGA
>Ga0070729_10005442_pt1 | contig 13143 bp, 13 predicted proteins | sample tdDd472_FD_66725 | JGI IMG/M metagenome (GOLD analysis project Ga0070729, IMG submission 66725) | Marine sediment microbial communities from the Atlantic coast under amendment with organic carbon and nitrate - tdDd47.2 | ecosystem: Environmental > Aquatic > Marine > Coastal > Sediment | place...
GGCTTCGGATATCCACATTGAAACACAAGCCCATCAAGTCGCAGTAAAATATCGAATCGATGGGGTGTTGTATCACGCGATGGACCCCTTGGATAAGAGTCATCACGGCACTATGATTTCACGGGTTAAGGTTATGGCCCAGCTCGATATTGCCGAAAAACGGGTTCCTCAGGATGGTCGTTTCAAGCGCAACATCCACGGTCGGGCGATCGATTTTCGAGTTTCGATCATGCCGACCATTCACGGGGAAGACGCGGTTATCCGGATTCTGGACAAGGAATCCACTCACGAAAATTTCAAAGAATTGAGTCTGGGCATGCTGGGCTTTGAAGGCGATCTGCACCAAAAACTTCAGAAGTGCATTACGGAACCCTATGGGATGGTTCTTGTCACAGGTCCAACGGGCAGTGGTAAAACCACCACGCTTTATGCCTGTGTCAACGAGATTCGAAATGAAGAAGACAAGATCATTACCATTGAGGACCCCGTCGAATATCAACTCAACGGGATTACACAAATTCCAGTTAACGAGAAGAAAGGTCTTACCTTTGCGCGCGGTCTTCGCTCGATCTTACGACATGACCCCGACAAAATTCTTGTGGGAGAGATTCGCGATACCGAGACGGCCCAAATCGCGATCCAGTCTGCCTTGACCGGTCACCTCGTCTTTACGACCGTGCATGCTAATAACGTCCTGGATGTCATGGGGCGTTTCGTCAACATGGGCGTTGATCTTCATAACTTTGTTTCCGCCCTGAACTGTATCGTCGCCCAACGACTCGTTCGACTCATCTGCGAATCTTGTCGCAGTACAGACCAACTCGACGACGCCTTTCTGCAGCGTTCGGATCTGGATCTGGAGACATGGCGCCATGTTCCGTTCTTCCGTGGAAAAGGCTGCCTTTCCTGCCATGGTACGGGTTATCGAGGACGGACCGTCATCGCTGAAATGCTGATTCTCAATGATGACCTGCGTGAGGCGATCAAGAACCGTTTGCCCATTCAGGAAATAAAGCGACTCGCCCTTGCCAGCGACATGGTGTTCCTGCGCCATGCTGCACTGGAGAAATTAAAGCAGGGGCTTACGACACTTCATGAAATCAACAAAGTCACGTTCATCGAGTAGGTTGAAACGATGCTGAAAACACGAATCCTCAAAAATCCCCTCTGGGTCCAAACCGAAAGCCATTTATACGGCACCCACTCCGGTGGTTGGTCCCACCAACTCGAGTCACCAGGTACGTTGCCTCAATTTGGGGAGCTAATTGAAAAACTGCCTGCTTCGGCCTGGGAAAGTTCTAAGGCTGCTTTATTCCTTCCTGAGATCGCCTGCTTCCCACTAAAGGTTGAGATGGCGCATAAGGTAGGGCTGCGAGAACGCGAGAACTATATCAAGTGGAATTTGAAGAAACGGCTTCCTTTTCCTTCCGAAGATGCCTTGATTCGCTATTTGCCTTTGGGGGATTCATCGACCTGGCTCGTCTTCTCGTTACCAGGCTCCTGGGTGGAAGAAGCTCACGCGTTTTTTAAGCAAAAAGGCATTCAGCTGGGCTATATAGGTACGATCAGTGGCCTGTTCCTTGAACGACTCAAGGTGAAATCCTCGCGAATCCTGCTCGCCTATCGCCACTTTTACACCTTCATTCAGCGTGAGGCAGGGCGTCTGACCCATTTTTCCCTGAGACGTTTTCCTGAAGAGGGAGGCCAAATTCTGTTTCCCGAATTTTTCCCCCAGGATTTCCCCGAGGGGGGAAATGCAGATCCGCTCCAGGTGATCAGTTTCTGTAGCGACCGCAATGTCGAGTGGTCGATGTTCAGGGATCAGGACGTCTCCTCTCCCTGGAAACTCATGGAAGCGGAAGAGAACCTGGCACGTTTTCTGGTTACTTTAGCGGGGAGGGCATGATGGCGGATCTTAATTTTTCACCCAAACCGTTCGTAAGACGTGATCCCGTCCAGACCCTGGTTGTTCTGGCACATGTTCTCCTTCTTGTCGCGTTCCTGGGATCGGCCTATTACCTATACACCCTGCATGTTGAACAGCGGGAACAGCTCAACGTGGTCGATCAGCTAAAAGATCGACGTCAATCTCTTCAGGACGACTTCGAACGTGTCAGTTTTGACCTCCAGGATCTCGACTTGCGTACTTACGATCGTGAAATCCGCTTCTACGCCCAGATCCAACAGGAACTCCAAATCCCCTGGGTGACCCTGATGGATGTGTTGGCGGATCAGTTACCGGACGGTGTTCGGATCCAGTTCTTCTCCTCTGGCGGATCCATTTCCTCGAGTGGCGGTGAGGCTGCCATGCAGATCCTAGCCGAGGCTCGCAGCAAAAAGGATCAACTCACTTTCCTTGAGGCCCTCCGAAATCATGAGGCGTTTCACAATATTCTCTTGCTCAGCGAAACCTATGAAGGCCCAACTTTACTCTTTGAAACGGCCTTCACATTTGAGCCTGCAACCGGAGGTGGACGATGACCAAATTTCAGATTCACCTCTCCTTCTGCGTATTGTGGCTTGTTGGTGTTGGGCTTCTGTGGTTCGTTTTTATTCCCGAGGCTCAGGTCAGCCGGGAAAACCAGGCGACCTCAGTGCAGGAACAGGAACTCAGGCTCGGGAAACAGGAGAAACGGGTGGCCTCTTACCAGGCCGTACTTGACCGTTATCGCGATAACCAGGCCGGAATTCGCGCACTTAAGAATTATCTTTCACGGGATCCTTCCGAAACTCAGCATGCGATTAGTGCCGCTATCGAGGAGCTGGCTCGAAAACATTATCTTGGGTTGTCGAGGGTTACCTACCAAAACGGCAAGGGAAAGCGCTCCGACCTGCTTACGATGGCTATTGATCTTCCTCTCAGCGGTGGCTATCGGGATTTTCGCGCATTCCTAATCGATCTTGCGGAGCAGGAACCGTACTTGGCCATACAGGAAATCCAGGTGGAGGGTTCGGATTTTTCCGGGACCCTGGAAATCGACCTGGGCCTGACATCCTATTTTGCAATGGAGGCGGGTCATGGCCAATAAACGGATGGTGGTTTTGATCGGAATTGTACTCGTCCTCGTCGCCGCTCGGCTATTTGTTTCATTTGGAGATAGCCAGGTGACAGGGAGCCTATTTGGTTTTGGGAATGAGGAATTTCAATTAAACCCGGCGGAAGAGAAAAAAATGTCAACCCTGGTCCAGCACCCGCTGCTCAATGCCGGCTCCTCAGACCAAGCTGCTCCTGATCTCGAACCGGATCGTAACCCGTTCATTTTCGGAAGACCACCCGAGCCCGAAAAAATTGAACGGCCCATCGAAAAACCTGTCATGTTCGAACAGGTCATTAAGCCAGAACCTGAAATCCAACAGAGATTTTCAGGTAAGCTATTTGGAATGACAGAATTCCCTAAATCTGGTCGCAAAACAGTTCTGCTTGAGACGAGTAACGAAACCATGTTGCTCACCGAAGGAGAACTCATTGACGACCGTTATGAAATTCACCAGATTACGATTGAACACGTCACCATTATCGACACGAAGTCCGGACAAGAGCTTGTCCTGCCTTTTGTGGAGGAACCATGAATCGAGGAACGCCTATGCGCTATATTACGTTAATTTGCTTTGCGGCCCTGCTTTTCCAATGCGGGAATGTCAAACTCATCCGGGAGGCCAAACGCGAAACCAGTAAAATGCACTGGGACCGCAGCTACCAGCTTTGGGAGCAGGTCTATCGCGAAAACCCCAATGATACCAGGGCAAAAATTCAAATGGAGCGCGCGGGGATGTATGCGGCGTTGCGACATTTGGAGGAAGGACTGATCCTCCTGGGGCATAATTCCTTCGCTGAGGCACGGGCCGAACTTGAATTTGCCCTTAAATACGACCCGGACAACCAGGAAGCGATTGACGCATTGGAACGCCTTGAACGGGCAAAAAAGGAAATCGAAGAGCAGGTGAGACAGGCCGAGGAACAGAAGGATGAAGAGGTCCTCAGCTTTTATCCTCAGTTACAACCCAGCACTTGGGAACCACTTAACTTATATTTCCCTCGACCAACAAAAGTTCGCGATATCTACCAGGCTCTGGGTAAGAACTATGGCATCAATATCCTCATGGAAGGCAAGGTCAAAGGAGATATTCCCTATCTCGATTTGAGGAACCTGGACTTTATCAAAGCCCTCGATACGCTTATGATTCTCAATCGCCATTTCTTTAAAGTAATCGACGAAAAGACGCTGGTCATTTTCACGGACCAGCGCGATACCCGCGAACGTTACAGCAATCAGGTCATCAAAACCTACTATCTTTCAAACACCACCCCCAAAGAACTGACCAAACATCTGAAATTGCTGGGTGGAGACCTGAAGAACTTTTCTGAAAACGAAGAGCTCAACGCCATTACACTGAAGGGGACCCCCGAACAGATCGCCATCGCCGACCGCATTATTGCGGCCAACGATAAGGCGAAAGCCGAGGTTATCGTCGAAGTCGAACTCCTGGAAGTGAACAAGAATGATCTTCGTGAAATGGGAATTCAGCCGGTCTTTTTTAATCCAAGCGATCCGACAAGTACCACGCCCATGTATCAGGCAGGTGTCTATTTCAGGCCTGATGGAGAGGACTCCTCTCAAATTCGCGGTATTTTCCCCTCGATCAGTTCCGATGACTTCTTCACGGTTCTTCCTTCGGTCATGTTGAAACTGCTGAAGGAAAACAGCGACTCCAAACAGATTTTCAATCCCCATGTTCGGGTTACGGCGGGTAAGGAAGCTCAAATTCAGATCGGGAGCTCGGTACCGACGGCTTCGACGGCATTCGTGAACCCCTACCAGAGCAGTGGGAGTAATGACAATATTGGGGATCGCGCCCTGACAACCTTCAACTATAAAGATGCCGGAATCAAGATTGCGGTGACGCCACGCGTGCATCACAACTACGAAATCACCTTGGAACTAGCACTGGAGGTCACCTCAATTATTGGAACCCAGGATTATCAACCGATTTTTGGGAAACGAATTGTCGATACGACTATACGCCTCAAGAATGGAGAGTCCAGTGTTCTTGCCGGGCTCCTGAGCAACGATGAACGGCAATCTTTGACGGGATTCCCCGGTCTCTCGGAGATACCGATTCTGAAACATCTCTTTTCATCCGAAAGTAAGGTTGTGAACCAGACGGATATCGTGCTGTTGCTGCGGCCCATGATCGTGCGTGGCGCAAACATCACTCCCGAGGATACGGCGCCCTATGAAATCTCAACTCTCAGTCTCTCGAAGTTGTATTCTGGAGGACGGCCTACTGAGACACCGAAGGAAATGCCGCAAACCAGGTCTATGGAGTCATCGAAGTCTTCCCCTTCGAATCAGTCTTCTGAAGATGGGGAAGATGAGGCCGAAGTCGAACCTGATCAAGAATATCGAACTGAACAGCAGGGCCAATCAGGCATGAATCACGAACCAACGCGTTCAAGTGACTCTGAGGAACTTGAAGTTTACGATGAACCGGTCTCTGATGAATCAAATGATGTCTCACCTGCAGTCATGGCGTTCATGCCAGCAAGTAATCAGGTCCGGGTCGATGGCAAAGCACAGGTCAAATTGTTCATGACCAATGTGAGTGACCTTTTTAAAGGTGAGGTGGTCCTCAGTTTCGATCCTGAATTCCTGCAGATTGAAGATTTGCAGTTACAGAATCTACCAATGGAACAGGGGCGGTCTCCAAAACTAACCCCGTTTTGGGATCAGGAAAACGGGAAAGCCAGTGTGATCATCACACCCATCCCGGGCAGTAAAGCCTTCAGCGGCTCAGGAATTTTAACCAACCTGGTTTTGCGTGGGCTCAAACCGGGTACTACGAAAATTGAAGTTTCTCAGATTGAGTGCAGTAACGAGGAAGGGCAGACGCTCCCCTTCCAGGCACTCTCGGGAACGGTAGTGGTTACCCCTTGAGGTCCTGATGCAGTCTCGTCGCGGATTTACCTATCTCGAACTGATCGTCAGTATGGTTATTCTGGCCATTCTCGCCTCGGCTGCGATTCCGAGTTCCAAGATGATCACAAAGCGTAAAAAGGAAGCCCAACTCCGTGATGCGCTATTCGAGATACGCACCGCGATAGATAGCTACAAGCGTGCTGTAGACGAAGGCCTGATTCAACGGCCCCAGCTCGATCAGTATGGTTATCCTCTCGACTTCAATGAACTTGTCGAAGGTGCACCCCTGGCTCAGGAGCCATCGGTCAAGATTCGGTTCCTGAGGCGAATACCGGTCGATCCAATGACCGGTGAACGAGAATGGGGTATGCGCTCGGTTCAGGATGAGTTTGATTCCATTAGCTGGGGTGGTCAGAATCTCTTTGATGTCTATTCAGCGAGCGATGGGACCGCGATTGACGGTACGGAGTATTCAGAGTGGTAAAAAAAGCATTTACGTTAATGGAGATCATGCTGGTCATCACCATGGTCATCCTTCTGGCCTCGGTGGCAGCTGCAACCCATAAAAACAGGGTACGTGCCGCGCGTGAGAGCGTGCTCAAACATAACCTCGCCCAACTCCGCATGACTCTGGATGCCTATAATGCCGATCGAGGGCATTACCCAGAATCGCTGCGAACGCTATTGGATGAGGGCTATCTTCGTGTGATCCCAGAAGACCCGATGACGGGCTCCTCTGAGACCTGGGAAGTGATTTATGAGCAGGACATCATGAATGAAGACAGCAGTTATGAGCCTGGCGTTTTCGATATTCGGAGTGGAAGCGAGGACGAGGCGATGGATGGCACCTTCTACTATGAGTGGTGAATCTCCAAAAGCACGTGGCAATATCCTGCTTCTGGCCATCATTCTGGCCACCATCATGTCTTTGGTCCTCACTCTTGCCTTTCAGCCTATGAGGGTTCGGGCCATGCGTCAGAAAGAAAGCCTCCTCATTTATCGAGGAGAGCATCTTGCTCAGGGAATCCGGGATTTCTACTTCAGGTTCGGGCGGTTTCCCTTTGAATTAGACGAACTGACCGATGTCGAACCTCGTGTGGTTCGCAAGCTCTACCGCGACCCGATGACCAAATCGGGAGCCTGGGAACTGGTGTTCCTGGGCCAACAGCACCGTTCGAGCCTAGATCGCTTGCGCGAACAGGCAACGGGCCAGGGGCGGACCATCGATCCCGTAAGACAATCCAGGTTTCGCAATTCACTCTCTGGCTTGGGGAAACAGATTATTGGTATTCGCTCCACATCTAATGAAACGGGTTATCGAGAGTACCAGGAGAGTCGTATCTATTCCGATTGGTTTTTCAATGCCATGGCCGGCGAGAGTCGAGAGGGAATCAAACAACTTGAACGCGCCCTAAACGAGGATGACGAATAGGCCTCAGAATTAAACGGCCCCAGCCTTCTCCTAAGAAAAGTATTGAGGCGCCGGTAGCAACTCTGGAGATCGGCCTACATGTTGGTCCTATCAGCCCTGGCGGACTAGCTGGTGCGTAGGTGCGAGTTCCAACTCGCACAAGGATTACTGAAGGTTGAGACAAATATCCTTGACCTACGAAACCTCTGCAGAGGCTTTCTTATCCCAAGCAACATCATCCTTCGATCGACTGGAGAACCGACCTTCATTTGGGAGAAAAAACCAGCTTTATCCACATTGATTGGCGAATCCTTGTGGAATTCATGCAGTCAAGAAGAGGCGGGGGTCAAGCAGGGCATGGTGTTTGGCCTTGAGTCCTCGGCCGACCCGGAGATCGACCGTACGGGCCCGTGAGGGAAAGCTCCAGCTTTCTCCTTGGTAGGAGACAAGAGGCGCCGATGATGTAATCGGGAACCACTCAGCACATCATGGAGCCTTCTAAACACGCTGGCTCGACCTAAAAAGCCCCAATTTCCCCAGGAAAATGGGAAAAAATCACATATTTGTAAAAGAAACATAAAAAAGTTAAGAAAACATGAAATCCATCCGTATAGACAATCATACTTACCTTCAAAATTTTTCGGCCCCGGGTTCGGGGCCATTTTTATTGATGCCAATCGCACCTGGTCAGCTGACTTTGCACGTTTTCTGGTAGCCGATTCATACACAGTGGTGCCACTGGGTTTTGAAATCACCGTGATTCTGATATCCTGGAACCTATTGCTTGCCGATCCCACATTGCGAGGACTATATGACTGAATCTGTGAAAATCGACCCGTTACCCGCGAATGAGGCACAAGAAAAGAAGCCCCTCCCCATGCCTGATACTTATGTCATTGTCGCTGCAATTGTGCTGGTCATGGCCTTGTTAACCTGGGTAATTCCACCAGGAACTTATGACTACCAGGAAGTCGATATCAATGGAAAAATGAGGACGGTACCTGTCGATGGGACGTTTCATTACCTAGATGCTGCAGACGCCAACCCAGCAGGGCCACTCGACTATTTCAAGTCCCTCTATACCGGTTGTGTGGATGCCGCAGATATCATTTTCATTATTTTTGTTTGTGCAGGTACCTTTGGGATCTTGGTGAAAACAGGAGCCTTCCACGCCGGAATTGGGACGGTTCTCAAGCGGATGGGAGATAAGGATATCTTCCTGGTGCCCATTCTCATGACGGTTTATGCGCTTGGCAGTTCGCTCTTTGGCATGTTGAGTGAGTTTTACGGATTTATTCCGCTGATGGTCGGTTTGGGAGTTGCCCTGGGTTATGATGCGATGTATGGGTTTTCCATAATTGCAATCGGTGAATACGTTGGTTTCATGGGTGCCACCTTGAACCCATACACCGTTGGTGTTGCCCAGGCGATCGCTGGGATACCAATCTATTCGGGTACCTGGTTTCGAGTCCTTGCCCTTATCAGTTTCATCCTGGTCTGTTCGGCTTATGTGATTCGTTACGGTCGGAAAATAAAAAAGGACCCAACCCTGTCGGTGGTTTTTGGGGAACCATCGATTCACGCCTTTGATCAGGACGAGTTAGATCAGTATAAAATGGATTGGAAGGCTATTGGTATTATTGTAGACGTCCTAGTCACACTTTTAGTGCTCATGTATGGCATGATGAAGTTGGGCTGGGGCTACGGGGAATTGGCGGGTCTGTTCATACTCATGTCCATTATCGCTGCGGCCATCGATGGCTGGTCGCCAAATCGTTGGGTCGACGAATTTATTGCTGGTGTCAAGACGATTGTTTGGGGTGGTATCCTGACTGGTGTGGCCAAAGCCATCGTCGTGATCATGGAAGACGCTCATATCAAAGACACGATAATCTTCAACCTTTCGAATAGCCTGGAAGGTCTTCCGAAATTGATCTCGGTCCAGACGATGCTAATCTCTCAAACCATTTTGAACTTTTTTATCCCTTCGGGAAGCGGCCAGGCCGCTGCGACGATGCCAATTATGGCCCCACTTGCCGACATGCTGGGGATCAGCCGCCAGGTTGCCTGCCTTGCATTTCAGTTTGGTGATGGGTTGTCAAATCTGGTTTGGCCCACGTGTGGTTGTGTCATCATCTGTGCACTGGGAGGGATTTCAATTCAAACTTGGTGGAAATGGTTTCTTCCGTTGGCGGGTATCCTCTTCGTCATGCAGATGGCCTTTCTCGCGCTGGCCATGGCACTCGGGCTTTGAGCCTATCGATTCTAATCGTTGAATGAATCCCAGGAATTCAATTGGCTGGAAGGAAGACAGGTTAGCGACCCTGAATTACTTCGATTTCTGGAGAAATTTCATGACCGCTTGCATGTCATCCCAGACTTGCCGTTTGGAGGCTGGATTTCTCAGGATATAGGCCGGGTGGAACGTGGGCATGACAGGCACACCGTTCCAGTCGAATATCTGTCCGCGTTGACGAATGATCGAGGTTGGCTTGCCCATAAAGTAGGTGACAGGCATTCGGCCCAAGCACACGATCATACGCGGTTGAATGGTACGGACCTGCTTTTCCAGGATGGGTCCACAGGTTTGCATTTCCTCCTGGGAAGGGTCACGATTGTCAGGTGGGCGGCATTTCACGATATTGGCAATGAATACGTCACTGCGCTTGAAACCCATGGCAGAGATGATGCGATCCAGCAGCTGACCCGCTTTTCCAACGAAAGGGCGACCGGTTCGATCCTCGTCGTAGCCTGGTCCTTCTCCTATAAACATTAAATCGGCCGATTCCGGTCCCTCCCCGAATACGAAATTCGTGCGTCCTGAGTGAAGGGCACAGGATGTGCACCTGTGGAATGCAGCGTAAAGCGCTTGCAAGGTCTCCTTCGGTGACGCTTCCTCGATCGCAGCGGCTTTCCTCTGCGTTTCCTGCCTGTTCGAGAGATCGCCCAGAGCACTTAGTTCCATGATTTCCTTGGCATTAAAAGCAATGGAGGATTCCTTTACTGCTGCCGGCTGGCCGCTTGGTGAAGATGTGCCAGCTTGGGAACTGCGAGCAGCACTGAGGTCCGAATTTCCGGTCAGGTTTTTTTGAACTGAATGCTTTTGGATGTTACCTTTACCAGGCCTGAAAAATGGGCTTTCAGATAGGTAGAGGCCGTCGATGTCGAGGTCCTTCATGTAGTTAAGGTAGTTCAGGAGCTGATCCATTCGTGAAACCTGTGATTTTGAAGTAAAAAGGCAAGGCTCGGTCTGGTTTGAATTCTAGAGGATGCAAGCCAATCCGGCAACATACATGGCTTGAGGATTTTCTTTTTCCGAAAAAAGATATGCCGAAATAGGCCATTTTGAATCGGTGCGCGAATTGTCAGAGAAAACCACTGTTTCATTTGACCCCTCGGCAAGAATCGGACTCGATTCATAAGGCACGATCCTCTTTTGGGGCGTTTTGGCTCGCCCTCGTGGCCCATTTACTTTCCATAACCACGAGTTGAATACTAATTACCTCTGTGTTTCTAACCCTTGATAGCCACGTGGAGAAACACATCCGAGGCGTGTCTCATGCTTTCTATCATGGCTTCGAAATACAATAGAAACCGTGTCCAAAGCGATTTGACTTCGGGGAGTCCATTTGGGAGCCTAAGTTTTTGAGGGACAGATCTGCCTGGCCCCTATTTGTCTGGTCGCCGGCCTTCACTGTGGATGGATGGGGTGGATATTTCGATTGTGCTCACTCCGGCTAATCATTTAAGCGAGCAATGGTTTCTTCGAAAATGCGACGAATATTATAGGTCACCAAGTCGAGCTCTTGGCTGTTCAGGCCGCGAGTTGAGATTGTATGCTCGGCTCCCTCGTGAATGGAAATGACGGCAAAGGGAAATTCCATTTCTAGTTCAGTTTGAATTAACTCAAGTTCGTTTTGGCTGAAACAGCTCATAATCTCATCGTCCACGACCAGCAGAATCTCCTTATCGCAGACTTCCATCTCCACCACATCCCCATCAATGCGGATGGTTTTGACATCCTGAGCCGTAAACGTTTTGCCTGATATCAGGTCGTTAATCTTAATCGAATCGGAGCCTATCAGGCTTTTTACCATTTCAAGTTGTTTCAATTTCGACGCTTTCATTACTAATCCTGTTTCCGCTTTAGCAGAATTCCGGATCCATTATATATTGAAGCAGCAATAAAGGACAGAAAAAACAAACAGGATCCGGTTATCAAGTTTCGGAGGGGTGATTTCGGACTGCAGGTGTATATATTCTGAGAGGCAGCTTATTGGTCGCGCGTGTCGATGCGATAGCGGATCAGGGGTTGCTGGCGCGTCTCTTTGGGAAGGTTTTGAGAATAGCCGCCAAGATCAAGGCTGCCTCCACAACGGGGGCAGAACCAATAAGCCGTTTGGGCTTCATATTCACAATGCGGACATGATTTGAGCTGTTGGTCTGAGATAATCTTCAGGTTGGCAATATCGCTGAGTTTTACGGTTACCATTCCCTGGTCGTCTTCTTTGGAAAATCCTTCAAATGTAATGGATTTCACTTGGCCTTTAAAGGTTTCCTGGGAGACAAGGTGCAATTCAAACCAATAGCTGCGCGCGGTTTTTTCAATGAAATCGATATAGTAGATCGGAAGGAACTCTGTACCTTCATCGCGATTTATGGTCATGAAGTACGGATCAGGTCCCTTTATTTTAAAATCCGTCAAGACCATCGATTTTTGATTTTTCAAAGTGATGGTCGCCGTCAGTGGGCCGGGGTTTTCCACTCCGACCTCCTGAAGAAGTAGCAGGACGATCAGGAGCAAAGCCATTCTCCTTCAGCAACCCAGAACACCTCTCCATGCATGGCGATAATGGGCCCTTTGGCTTCGAAGAAAATGGTTCCCCCCCCATCGGGGTAGAATGATACGGCTTCCATCTGGTCTCTTTGAAAGAGCAGACACGCTGTGGCAAGTGAACCAGATCCACAACTCAGGGTAAAGGATTCCACCCCTCGCTCGTAGCTCAGGATGCGGTAACCCTGTTCGACCGCTTGAATCCAATGCACATTTGCCCCTTTAGGGAAGACATGGTTGTGCCGAATTTCAGAGGCAACCTTTCGGTAGGTCTCCTCGTCTTGTTGGGTCAGAATGAAATGTGGATTCCCTACGTGGACATAGTAGCCGGTAAGAGGGCCAAGAGACGTTTCGATTTGTTTCTCTGAAAACAAAGCCTTTTCCAGGAAGAGAATGGGTGATTCGCCGATTTGGTAGGGGATCTGTCTATCTCCCATTTTCAACATACCGCGCTTGGGTAAAAGTCCTTTTTTGTAAAGGCAGTTGATGGTGGATCGAGTCCCGTTCAGGCAGTAGGAAAAGGAACCATCGGGATCGAAATGTTCGAGTCGAATTCCTTCCGCGGTCTGGTGATAGGCCATGACGCCATCGGCCCCAATTCCAAGTTGGCGGTGACAAATCTCTTTGATCGTTTTTCGATTGGGCGTGTGGTCCAAAAGGATAAAATCATTGCCACAGGCATGGATTTTGTCAAAATGCATGATTTTGTTTCCCGCATGTTGGTGGCCCAGTCTTGGCGGTCCTAATTGGAATGCTCCAAACACCTGTTCTCGTGGGGTACGGGATCAACCTCCTCGCACCGACATGGATCAGCGAATGGCAGCATTATCAACAGGGCCGTCGTGACATCAGACTAGGTCTTCAGATGCCTAAACTATACACTAAAAAGGCCTCAGAAACCACGTTCAACTGGTAAGGCCAGGTGATGGTATCGGGCTCATGGTTCTGTATTGATGGGGATATGGAGGATTAGAGGAAAA
>Ga0070729_10005443_pt1 | contig 13142 bp, 7 predicted proteins | sample tdDd472_FD_66725 | JGI IMG/M metagenome (GOLD analysis project Ga0070729, IMG submission 66725) | Marine sediment microbial communities from the Atlantic coast under amendment with organic carbon and nitrate - tdDd47.2 | ecosystem: Environmental > Aquatic > Marine > Coastal > Sediment | place...
TATCAGCTTTACTATTGAAGGTATCCATCCCCACGATGTTGGCACCATACTGGACCGGGAAGGCGTGGCGGTGCGTACCGGGCATCATTGCACCCAGCCGTTGATGAAACGTTTCGGCATTCCCGCCACCACCCGGATGTCTTTGGGCATGTATTCCACGCCAGAGGATATCGACGCTCTGGTGGAGGCATTGTTAAAGGTTGTGGAGGTCTTTGAATCATGAACCCGTTGCAGGATCTGTATCAGCAGGTGATTCTGGATCACAACCGCAGCCCCCACAATTTCGGTGCGCTGGAGGCTGCCACCCATCACGGTGAAGGCCATAACCCCCTGTGCGGCGATCACTACCATGTGCATGTGGTTGTTGAAGATGACCGCATTGCGGATATCCGTTTTGAGGGAGACGGCTGCGCCATCAGCAAAGCAAGCGCATCGCTGATGACCGGTGTTCTCAAGGGTCTGCCGGTTGCCGAGGCCCGGGACATGGCGGCGCGGTTCAGGCACATGATTACCGATGACGTCAGCGCTCAAACCGATGAGGCCCTGGGTAAACTACGGGTGCTGGCCGGAGTGCGGGAATTTCCCATGCGGGTAAAATGCGCGGCTTTGGCCTGGCATACCATGACAGCGGCGCTGGAGGGCCGGGAAGAAATTGTTGGCAGCGACAGTGACGAAACCGGGTGAATGGTGTCGGGATGGATGCTGAAACAAGAAACCGCTTCATCAATCGGGCAATTGAAGAAATTCGCACAATTTATGATCCGGAATTACCGGTAAACATCTATGATTTGGGATTGATTTATGATATAGATATCACAGATGACATGACGGTCCTGATTGTCATGACCCTCACCAGCCCCGGCTGCGTCGTTGGTCAGTACCTTCCCATGGAGGTGCAAAAGCGGGTGGCAACGATAGCAGAGCTGCGGGAGGTTGAGATACACATGGCGTGGGATCCTCCATGGACCCCGCAACGGGCCAGTGAGGAAGCGCGGAACACGCTTCTCATGATGAACATTGTGATATAGGTAAGACCATGAAATTCAGTGCCCAGGAAATTTACGGAATCCGATGTTTGCAGTACATGAGCCGGCACTCAGCAAGAAATGTCACCATCCGGGAAATTGCCGAATCTGAAAAACTCACCGTGCCCAACGTGGCGAAGATCATGCGCCTGCTGCGCAAAGGCGGGTTTATTACCAGCATTCGCGGCCAGGCGGGTGGCTATGTGCTGGAGCGCCCCGCAGACCAGATCAACATCCGGGACGTAATGATTACCCTGGGCGGGCGCTTGTATGATCAGGAATTTTGCCTGCGCCATTCCCACAAATACAACGACTGCCGGGCCATTGAAGAATGCACCCTGCGGACCCTGTGGAACATTGTGCAGGAAGCAGTTGACCAGGCCCTGACGGATATCACCCTGGCGGATCTCAACAACGGCGAATCCCTGGAAAAATACCAGAAGCTGCTGGAAGAAATCCCCCCCCCGCATTAATTGCTTTGGTTCCCCTAAAAAACTGTTTTGATAAAAATGGCCGTGCCCCTGCCCCACCACTTGTTCCCACATGGTCCCGCGCTCTTTTATCAGCCACCTACACGCCCAACACACAAAGAGGCAGGGGTCACGGTACGTCGCCCCGTGGTACGTCCCCACGCACACCACGGAGCGAAATCGACATGCAGCGCATGCCGCAGGTCTGTCAGATGGAAAAGATCCTACTGCTTTACTCCCGTTACTGCTTTTGAACATTTAATCCACACCGCTGATGATGGCAATGTAGCCTTGAACAATGGCATTGTCAATGGTAAATCAAGGTTCTTTTTGCGGCGATTTCCTAGTGAAATAAGTAAGTTGTATCGCTTTATCAGGTGCTGATACCGCAATGTGTATATTCTGTTGAAAAGTTGTTGACAACAAGCCATCAGAATACAAAAAAAGCGCTCTGAGCATTTTTTGCAACAGAGCGCTTTGTCTCAATATGAGAGATGGTCAGGATACTTTGTCGCCGGGTTTGAGTTCCGTGTCAAAGGTTGCCACCCCCAGGTTTTCCGTGCCGCCGCCACCGGCCAGAATCATGCCTTCGGACATACCAAAGCGCATTTTCCGGGGTTTGAGGTTGGCCACCACAATCACCCGTCGGCCCACCAGCACGGCGGGGTCGGGGTACGAAGCGCGGATGCCCGCAAAAATCTGCCGTTCCCGGGCTTCTCCCAGATCAACCATGACCTTCAGCAGCTTGTCTGCGCCTTCAACCAGCTCTGCGTGGCGCACCATGCCCACCCGCAGATCCAGTTTGGAAACATCGTTAATGGTGATGTATTTTTCTGTGTTGGCGTCTGTTTGGGGAGCCTGCTCTTTGTTCTTTTTGGCCTGCTTCTTTTTGCCTTTTTCAGGGGCCTGCTTTTTGGCGATTTTGGCCCAGGAATCCCGCAGCGTCACGGTGCGGTTAAACACCGGATGGTCGCTGTTGTGGTCCCGGCGGTCCGCCACAAAGTAGCCCAGGCGCTCAAACTGGAAACGGTCTTCCGGCTGCGCCGTGGCCAGATGCGGCTCTGCCTTGCAGTGGGTCAGTTCCTGCAGGCTATCGGGGTTCATGTAATCCTTAAAGGTTTTGCCGTCATCGGCGTCCATGGGATTTTCTTTGGTAAACAGGCGGTCGTACAGCCGTACTTCGGCGTCCACGGCGTGGCTGGCGCTTACCCAGTGCAGGGTGCCTCTGACCCGGCGGCCATCGGGGCTTTTGCCTCCATGGCTTTCGGGGTCCCAGGTGCACAGCAGCTCTGTCACTTCGCCGGTGGCAGGGTCTTTGACCGCTTCGGTGCAGGTCAACAGGCAGGCGTAGCGCAGTCGTACTTCCTTGCCCGGGGCAAGACGGAACCACTTTTTCGGGGCGTCTTCCATAAAGTCGTCCCGCTCCACATAGAGTTCACGGGTTAAGGGTACCCGGCGGGTGCCGTAGCTTTCGTCTTCGGGATGCAGGGGAGCATCGAACCAGACCACTTCGTCATCCTTCATATTGGTGATGGTGACCTTCAGGGGGTTCAGCACCGCCATAACCCGGGGAGCATGCTGGTTAAGGTCTTCCCGCACGCAGTATTCCAGAAGTCCCACGTCCACGGTGCTGTCTGCCTTGGCAACGCCGATCTGATCCGCAAAATTACGGATGGAGGCCGGGGTGAAGCCGCGACGTCGCAGGCCCGAAACCGTGGGCATTCGGGGATCGTCCCAGCCCAGAACATGTTTCTCTTCAACCAGTTGCAAAAGCATACGCTTGCTCATAACGGTGTAGGTCAGGTTCAGCCGGGCGAATTCGATCTGCCGGGGCGGTTCTTTTAAAGGCAGATTGGCGGTGAACCAGTCGTACAGGGGCCGGTGGTTTTCAAACTCCAGGGTGCAGATGGAGTGGCTGATGCCCTCAATGGCGTCGGACTGACCGTGAGCCCAGTCGTACATGGGATAGATGCACCACTTGTCGCCGGTGCGGTGATGATGCACCCGGCGGATACGGTACATAATGGGATCGCGGAGGTTCATGTTGGGGCTTTCAAGGTCGCCTTTGGCCCGCAGCACCTTTTCGCCGTCGCCAAACTCTCCGGCACGCATGCGGCGGAACAGATCAAGGCTTTCTTCCGCCGGGCGGTTGCGCCAGGGGCTTTCCTTGGCTTTTTTGTAGTAATTTCCCCGATATTCCTTGATTTCCTCAAGGCTCAGTTCATCCACATAGGCCTTGCCCTGTTCAATGAGGTATTCCGCCCACTGGTAGAGCTGTTCAAAGTAATCCGAGGCATAATATTCGCGGTCTTCCCAGTCAAAGCCAAGCCAGTGGATGTCTTCCTTGATGGAATCCACATATTCCACGTCTTCCTTTGTGGGATTGGTGTCGTCAAAGCGCAGATTGCACTGGCCGTTGTAATCCTTTGCAATGCCGAAGTTCAGGCAAATGCTTTTGGCGTGGCCGATATGCAGATAGCCGTTGGGCTCCGGCGGAAAACGGGTATGCACCTTAGCGCCCCAGCGACCGGCGGCGATGTCTTCGTCAATGAAATCCCTGATGAAATTCGAGGGTTTTGCTTTTTCTTCCACAGGGGATTCGGCTTTTTTTGTCTCTGCGCACATGGGGTACCTCACTGCAATGGGGGCATCGTTGTTTGGTGAACGATTCAAGCTGGATATTTTAGTCCTGCTCTGCGTATTTCGCAACGAAAAAACGCATAACCTGCCGGTGGGCTGGCATTTTGTGCAATAACAGATGATAATGTTTTTTAATGTTTTGTATCTACAGGGTTTTAGGGTTCTGCGGTTGCCTGTTTGCCGGATATGCTTATAATGGTATAGGACATGCAATAACAGTGGGAGAGAAAAATGAAAAAGACCATGGCAGTATGTTTGGGGCTCTGCGTGATGGTTGCGGTTGCGGTGTCGGGGTGCAGTGATTCCTCTGTGACCACACCTTCGGCCATATGCGGAAACGGGGTGGTTGAGGGCAGCGAGCAGTGCGACGACGGCAATACAGATAACGGGGATGGGTGTCTGGAGTATTGCCTGACCGCTACCTGTGGCGACGGCTTTCTCCATGCAGGGGTGGAGCAGTGCGACGATGGCAACCGTATTGATGACGACGAGTGCCGTAACGACTGTACACTGCGAAGCTGCGGTGACGGAGTCGTGCAGACAGAAACCGAAGAATGCGACGACGGCAACAACGATACTACCGATGCCTGCGTGAACTGTCAGGACGCCTATTGCGGTGATGGCTATGTGCAACAGGGGGTAGAGCAGTGCGACGACGGCAATCAGATTGACGACGACGAATGCAGCAATGCCTGCACCAATACGTCCTGCGGAGATGGCATTGTAGATGCCGAAACCGAAGAGTGTGACGACGGCAACGAGGATACCACCGACGCCTGCATAAACTGCTTTGACGCCTATTGCGGCGACAGCTATGTCCAGGATGGCGTGGAGGAATGCGACGACGGTAACGAGGACAACACCGATGCCTGTGTGGCCTGCAAAGAGGCGGTCTGTGGTGACGGATTTGTGCAGGACGGGGTAGAGCAGTGTGACGATGGCAATGGCATTGATAACGATGCCTGCCGGAACAACTGCACCCTTGAAAGCTGCGGCGACGGCGTTGTGCAGCCGGAAACCGAAGAATGCGACGATGCCAACGAAGACACCACCGATGCCTGTATTAATTGCTATGATGCCTATTGCGGCGACGGCTTTCTTCATCAGGGGGTGGAGCAGTGCGATGACGGCAACACCATTGACGACGACGATTGCAGTAACGAATGTAAACTGACAAGCTGTGGCGACGGCGTTGTACAGACTGAAACCGAACAGTGCGACGATGCCAACGAAGTCAATACCGATGCCTGCGTGAACTGTCAGGATGCTTATTGCGGTGACGGATATATACAGGATGGCGTGGAAGCCTGTGACGATGGCAACAATATAACCACCGACGCATGTGTCCAGTGCGCTGAGGCCTTTTGCGGCGATGGCTATGTCCAGGACGGCGAGGAGGCCTGTGACGACGGAAACGATATCAATACCGATGCCTGCGTGATATGTGCGGAGGCCTATTGCGGTGACGGATTTATCCGGGACGGGTTTGAAGACTGCGACGACGGCAACACCACCGCCGGAGACGGCTGCGATGAATTCTGCCATGTGGAGGTCTTTTCCTGCACCGGTATAACCCCGCCAGTTATTTCCAACCAAATAGACAATGAGGTCACCTTTGGTGGTGTGCTGGTGGATGAAGCGGCGGTTATTTGCCTGTATAATCTGAATCTGGGGGATGCCCCGGACACGGTGCAGCAGGGCGATTGCAGCTATGTGCTGACGCCCTCGGAAATATTTGCCAATGGTCGGGGCGCGGTGGTGGATATTCCCCGGAATTCCGTGGAAAATGGCAGTTATGCCACCTATATCATCAACCCGGACCCCGAAAGCGTGGCCTGTCCCTCCCGGTTGCGGGTGCTTTCCCTTGCTCCCCCACAGGTTGACGACGTGGACCCGGCGGTGGCCTGGGTGGGCGATCCCGGTGACGGCATGCTTTCCGATGTCAAGGTTACGGTGCGGGGCGCCAACTTCCGCATTACCCCCAATGTTCTGTGGATCAAAATCGGCCCCCAGGGCGAGCCCGTAGATCAGTTCAGGTTTGAGAGCCCGGAAGTCAACATGCTCAGCAATGAAGAGCTGACGGCGGTGTGTCCATCGGAATCCCGAAACATGCCTTCGGGTTTCTATTTTGTGTATGTGGTCAACCCCGAGGGCCTGGCGGCCCGCTGGACGATTGGGGACAATCCGGGAGAGTTTGAGGTATCGGACATCGCTCCGCCGGTAATTGTCGATATAGACCCCTCCCGGGGCAATAAAACCGACGAAGTTACCCTGACGGTTACTGGCCGGTATTTCCAGGCCGGGGCCGTGGTTGAAATCGAGCAGTTGAGTGGTAGCCGGGTGACCTTGCCCAGCGCCGCCACCACGGAAAACCCGGATACCGATACCACATTGTACCGGACCATCGGGGCCGGGGTTCTGGAAAGCACGGGCCTGTATCCGGTGTGGGTCACCAATCCCGATGACCGAAACGATGTGTATTATTCATATCATGCCACCACCGGGCAGGGGCGGCAGATCCATCAGGACAATCTGCAGACCCTGGACATCAACCTCAATATTGCCCGGGAACGCCACGGTTCTGTCAATGGCTTTGATATCTATGGCGGCGGCCATATGTACACCGCCGGTGGCATCAGCGGGGACAACACGGTGCTGGACAGCGTGGAGGCCGCAGAGGTCAACATGTTCGGCAGTGTGGGCTTCTGGAAGTACCCGCTGCAGTGGGCGGAATGCGATGACATACATCACGAAGCCAACTGTCGCCGGCAGGTGAAACTCAACGAGCCGCGGCAGGGCCTTGCCATGACACGCCACCGCAATTTCCTGTACGCCCTTGGCGGATCTTCCACAGATACCAATGTGTACCCCCTGCCGGTGGCCACGGAACGTTCATCCATCGAACAGTCCCGTATTCTGGCCTTTGACACCATGCCGGGCATACAAACCCCCACAGTGATCAGCGGCACGGGCCTGCCCTTTGGCACCTGGTTCTACCGGGTTTCCGCCATTGGCCCCTGGGGCGAAAGTCTGGCCAGCCGGGAAATGCAAATGCGTAACATCAGCGGCACCATTCAGGTGTGCTGGCAGCCGGTTCCCGGGGCCACGGGCTATCATGTCTACCGCAGCCCGGCGGCGGAAGGCCGGGTGGGCACTGCACGGCTTTTGGCAAAGGATATCGATGCCATCACCACCTGCTTTAACGACACCGGCATTGGCGATCTTACCCCGGCTCCGGCCCGGCTTGAGGCCTCTGTGGCTGATGGCGGCTCCCTTGACGCCGGGGTGTGGATCTACCGCGTCACCGCCACGGCGGGCAGCCGCGAAACCCTGGCAGGATACCGCCTGTTTGTGCAGATCACCGATGACGACGTTACCGCCGGAAGGCGCAGTATTTCTTTGAACTGGGAACCCCTGGCCATAGCCGGGGTGCGCTACACCGTATACCGCAGTCCTGCGGCGGTGCAGGACCCCCTGGGCAACGAGATGGCGTATTTCCTGGAAGACCAGCTTGCGGATAACGAGTATACCGACACCGGCAGCCTTGATGCCGACGATCAGCGTCCCGCCCCCGATGGCGTGTCGCCCCTGCCGGTGGGCAGTATCGGTCTGTGGCAGACCCTTGACGCCGGGTTGATTACCCCCCGGGAGGGCGCTGCCGCTACCGTGGTGAGCGTACCCGCAGAGCAGGAGGAAGATCCTGTCCGGACATTCATTTATGTGGTGGGCGGACGCCAGACCACCATGACCACCACCGAGTACCTTTCCACCACCGAGCGGCTGGAGCTCTTTGACGACGGCACCACCGGCAGCATGGAGCTTATGGGCACCCTGCTCAACACGCCCCGGGCCTTCCATGTGCTGCTCAACAGCCAGAACCGCGAAACCCCCACCGGGGATACTGAAATCGTTGATCCGCCCTGCGAAGACCTGGATGGCGATGGTTTTGAGGCGGCATGGTGCAATCCCAATGTCGACGAAGGCGGCGGCGACTGCGACGACACCAATAACTCCATTTATCCCGGAGCCTTTGACCTGTGCGGCGACGGTATTGATCAGGACTGTGACGGCATTGACCCGGAATGCCCGATTGAATGCGCCGATCCCTCCTATGCGGATCAGGATGGAGATGGCTATCTGTCCATCGAATGCGGCGGCGACGACTGCGACGACGACCCCGGCGACGATCCCGCCTACTGCTCCGACGGCGAGCCCCTGTGTGATGACCCCAGCGCCCCGCCCTATGCCCTGTGCGCCGTTTGCATCCATCCCGATGCCCTGGACTTCCCCGGGGACAGCGCGGACAGCGACTGCGATGAAGGGGAAATACCCCTGTGGTGTTCCGATCCGGAACAGCGGGACAAGGACGGTGACGGGTATATTTCCATTATTTGCGGCGGCGACGACTGCGATGACGATCCTTCCGATGATCCGGATTACTGTGGCTGGGATGAACAGAATCCCCAGAACTATTCACCGGACTGCGAAGACCCGGGCTTTGCATTCAGCCGCTGCGCCTACTGCATCCATCCCGATGCGGTTGAAGCGGATTTCTGTGACGGCGTGGACAGCAACTGCAACGGTCTGGACGACTGCGACGACATCATCTGGACCTTCTCGCAGCAACCGGCAACCGGCGGAGCGCTTGATCCCGATGAGCCTATTTATCTGGTGATCTGCCAGGGTGACAACGATTTAGTGCGCTTTGGCAACGGGCCGATTTTGCCCAACGATCATGCCACCTTCGAAGTGGTGGAGGTGCAAAAGCCCAACGGTGCTTTGAGTTCTTTCCATGAGCAGGTGGAGGATCTGCCCAGCGGTCGCGCCACCCTTGCCCACTCTGCGGTGCTGGTGGCTCAGCAGATTGATGGCCAGAGCAAGGATATTCTGTGGGTGTTCCCCGGGGTGAGTGACGAAACCCTGGGCAGTGAACCCGACCCCCTTACCAACGGCATCACCGGCCTGTTCTTTGACATCAACAGCGGGAACTCCTCCTATTATCTGGAGGCAGGCAGCTTTGTGTCCACGGGCTCCAACCTGCCCACACCCCGCAGCTACTACAGCACCGTCCGGCTGTACGGCTATGTGTACTTTATCGGCGGCAACGCCGGAAGCGGTCCCGTCCCAAGCGTGGAGCGCCTGACGGAATAAGCCGCAGTGATTATTAAACCAAAAAGACCGGTTCCCTGAGGGAGCCGGTCCTTTTTTTATGTGATTTTTCCCCCGTTATGTTGCGGAATCTACCCCGCCAGCTTTTGTGCCAGTTCCGCCACCCGGCGGCCCATTAACGCGCCGTTGTTTGCGGCCTTGGCGTCGGGTTTGCCCACACAGCTGACTCCGTAATGCCCGGTGGCGGAAAGAGGATCGCCCACCACGATCATGCCGTAGATGAGCATGGCCTGGATAATGGACAGCATGGTGGTTTCCTTGCCCCCGGAGGGATCGGCGCTGGTGGCAAAGGCTGCGCCAACGGTGTTTTCCATTTTTTTGCGGGTGCCCACAAAGCTGTCGAAAACCTTTTTCATTTCCGCGGCAAAGGTGCCAAAGTATACCGGTGATCCGGCGATAAGCCCTGCGGCCCCGGCGAATTCATCCTTTGTGACTTCGTCGCAACTGCGCATCAGGCAGTCCACGCCCTCCACTTCCTGTACGCCTTTGGCAATGGCTTCGGCCAGGGCTTTGGTGTTGCCGCTGCGGGAATAATACAGAACCAGTATATACATGGCGCGTCCTTTCGTTGCTTGTGTGTGCCGTCAGTGTACCCCCGGATATCCCCGGGGTCAATCTTGGATGCAACAAGCCGTTGACACCGGGAGACGGGCGATTTAGTATCGTGCTTTGTTACAACCCGGAAGCCCGCGAGGAGTTATGAGCGCTGCCGACAACATGCCCCCGATGATGCGCCATTATCTGGCCACCAAGGAAGATTACCCCGACGCCATACTGTTGTATCGGGTGGGGGATTTTTACGAGGTGTTTTTCGACGACGCCAAAACCGCCGCCGCGCTTCTGGATTTGACCCTTACCAGCCGAAACCGCAACGATGCCAATCCCATACCCATGGCCGGGGTGCCCCATCACGCCATTGACGGCTATATCCAGCGCATGGTGGAGGCGGGGCACAAGGTGGCCATCTGCGATCAGGTGGAAGATCCCAAAGAGGCCAAGGGCATGGTCCGCCGGGAAATCACCCGGGTGGTGACCCCGGGGCTGAACATCGACGACAGCGACGGCGGTGCGGCTCCCCGGTATCTGGCCTGTCTGGACGGCGACGACACCGCCGCCGGGGTGGCCTTTTTCGATCTGGGCACCGGTGAGTTCAAAACCACCCATATGTCCTCCATGGCCGCCGCCTGCGCCGAGCTTGCCCGGATAGCGCCGGTGGAGATTCTGCTGGCCCATGGCCGCAGCGATCTGGCGGAACGCATCAGCGATATTCTGCCTTCGGCCCTGATATCCTGGCGGGATGAAGACGGCTTTGCCCCGGGACGCGCCGCCCAGCTGTTGCAGCGGCACTTTGGCCTGCAAAGTCTGGATCCCTGGGGGCTTAGCGACAAACCCGCCTGTATCACCGTGGCGGCGGCGGTGCTGGAATACCTGCTGGAAACCCAGAAATCCGCCATAGAGCATGTGGAGGGCGTCTCCTATTACGAGGTAAGCCGCTACATGATTCTGGATGACACCACCCGGGAAAACCTGGAACTGCTGCGTCCCCAGTGGGGCGAGGGTTCCGCAAGCAAGGGCTCTTTGTTGTGGGTGCTTAACAGCGCCATGACCCGGCCCGGAGCCCGGCTGCTGCGCAACTGGATTTTGTATCCCCTTCTAAGCGTTGAGGAAATCACGGCACGGCAAAACGCGGTGGCGGTGTTTTTCGACGCCGGGGTGCTGCGCCGGGAGCTGCGGGAAGAACTCAAGGGCCTGGGCGATCTGGAACGGCTTTTGGGGCGTTTTGCCCTTGGTCGCGGCAATGCCCGGGACATGGTGGCCATGCGGGAGATTCTGCTGCGGCTGCCGTTGTTGCAGGAAATGCTGGTGGATATCGAAGAGCCCTTTATCGCCTCGTTGCGGGCTGATCTGGCGGCCCCGGAGGGCCTTGGGGAAACCCTGCACATGGCCATTGTGGACGAAGCCCCGGCCCTGATAACCCAGGGCGGCATGTTCCGCAAGGGTTTTGACGATGAGCTGGACGAGCTTATTGATCTGGCCGGGGACGGCAAAAGCGCCCTGTTGCGCATTGAAGCCGAACAGCGGGAAGCTACCGGCATTCCCAGCCTGAAAGTGAAATACAACCGGGTATTCGGCTACTTTATCGAAGTGACCAAAACCCATATTGATAAAGTGCCCGCCGACTATGTGCGCAAGCAGACCATCAGCACCGGCGAACGCTATATAACCGACGAACTCAAAAAGTTCGAGGACAAAATTCTGGGTGCCGAAGAACGGCGCAAGAAACTTGAGGAAGGGCTTTTCGAGACCCTGCGGCGCTCCATTGTGGATGCGGGTCCGCAGCTCAAGCGCATTGCCGCAGCCCTGTCCCGTCTGGATGTCTTTGCCTGTCTGGCGGATGTTGCCGCCCGGAACAACTACTGCCGTCCTGTGGTGGAAGCCACCCGCCGCCTGCATATCAATGAAGGGCGGCATCCGGTGGTGGAACGCAGCATGACCCGCGATCCCTTTGTGCCCAACGACATGGAGATGGACGGATCAGAGCAGCGGCTTATCATTATCACCGGCCCCAACATGGCGGGTAAAAGCACGGTGATGCGTCAGGCGGCGTTAATCGTGCTCATGGCCCAGATCGGTTCCTGGGTGCCTGCCCGGGAAGCAATCGTCGGCGTGGCGGACCGGATTTTCACCCGTATCGGGGCCTCTGACAGCCTTGCCCGGGGCCGAAGCACCTTTATGGTGGAAATGGAAGAAACCAGCCGCATATTGCAGCAGGCCACGGAGCGCAGTCTGATACTGCTGGACGAAATCGGTCGGGGCACCTCCACCTTTGACGGGGTGAGCATTGCCTGGGCCGTGGCGGAGTATATTCACGACCGGCTGGAGGCCCGGACCCTGTTTGCCACCCATTACCACGAACTCACGGAGCTGGAACTGACCTGCGAAGGAGTGAAAAACTTCAACATCGCGGTAAAGGAATACGAAGGCTCCATTATCTTTTTGCGGCGGCTGGTTCGCGGCGGCACCAATCACAGCTACGGTATTCATGTGGGACGCATGGCGGGTCTGCCCGCCACGGTGGTGGCCCGGGCCGGAGAAATTCTCTCGGACCTGGAACAGCATGCCCTTGCCCCGCCGGGCTCCAAAGGCGGCGCCGAACCCCCGGCTCCCTTTAAGGGCCGATCAAAGCGCCGTGGTCCCAAGCCTGCCTACGAACCTTCGCTCTTCGACTGGGCCGCAGAAAAACTTGCCAAACCCTCGGCCGTGGAAGAGCGGCTGCGCTACATCGACCCGCAGGTGGTGTCCCCCATCGAAGCCCTGCAATTGCTGGCTGATCTGAAAAAGCTGCTTCAGGAAGAAAAGTGACGGTATTCCGGTCCCGGCAGCGCCTTGACCGAACCATCGCTGTAGCGAATCTTCACCTCTGTGCCCTCAATCACCTCGCCGATCACCGTTAAACCGGTGTTTGGGAAGGTCTCGTTGAATTCCTTAATAATGTCACCGGCGTCTTCGGCGGGAAGGCCCACCAGCAGTTCGTAGTCTTCGCCGCCGCTGATGGCGTAGCGGCTGTACTGCTCCTCGGTGGTGGCGCAGTAGGCCCGAAGCTGTTTTGATACGGGCACGGTTTCCATGTTGATCAGCAGGCCGCAGTTGCTGCGTTCCGCAACCCGGCGGCAGTCGCTGCCCAAACCGTCGGAAAGATCGATACCCGCCCGGACGCCTTTTTCCGCAAGAAACAGCGCTTCCCGTACCCGGGGCGTGGGAAGGTGGTGCGCCTCCACCAGATAGGTGGAAACATCTTCATCCACCGGCACATCGGCGTTCATGGAATGATGCAACA
>Ga0070729_10005445_pt1 | contig 13140 bp, 12 predicted proteins | sample tdDd472_FD_66725 | JGI IMG/M metagenome (GOLD analysis project Ga0070729, IMG submission 66725) | Marine sediment microbial communities from the Atlantic coast under amendment with organic carbon and nitrate - tdDd47.2 | ecosystem: Environmental > Aquatic > Marine > Coastal > Sediment | place...
ATCCTCGGCGTCAAACCCATCATCGCCGCCCTTCGATAGGCCAAACAGCAAAACGCGCCCAAAGAAAAAGGAGCTCCAAAATCGGAACTCCTTCTTTTTACACAGGCTGATGAAGACTCCCTTTATCGCAATTCAACAAGTTCTTTCCCGAGGAGCTAAGCCGCCGCGGTTTCCTTCTTGTCGCCTTTAGAACTCTTCACATAGGCCCGCTCACAATGCTCCAGGCAATAGGGTTTGCCCGGCACGGTCTCTTCACCGCAGAAACGGAATTCAGGCGTTCCCGGCTCACCCGAAGGCCAGCTGCACATGCCGCTTTTAAGCGACTGAAGAGTCACCGTGCCCGGCCCTTTGGCTTCCTTGCGCTTGGGGCGCGGTTTGGGCGTAGCGCTCCGTTTGATGGGCGAGCCGCGCTTGGGCAGGCCCAGACGGTGAACCTTACCGACCACCGCGTTTTTAGTAATGCCCAGGCGCTTGCCGATTTCAGCCGCCGAAAGGCCTTCAGCCCAGAGCTTGGACAGCTCTTCAATCCGTTCTTCAGTCCATTCCACGCTCATGTGTACCCTTCCCGCTATGTCCGACGCGCGGCTCTCGCGTCTCCCCGCCGGACTCTCACTTCCGAAGGCGCCGGGCAGCAAAAGCCCCGCGCCCAAAATCTGTAAAGAAGGTACTATATGTTGGTGGGGCGCTCAAGTCGGATTACAATATTTTGTGTGGATAACTAGATTCGGTTTGCCGATTTTTTGGCTGCTTACAAGTTTTTTCTAGTGCGTAAATAAATTTTCTGTGGATAAAGAACCGCAACGGAAAAAGGAAAAATCATGACCGGTTTCACCCAAACATACCGCGGCACCGTCGCCCCCGACCAATGTGATCATTTAGGTCACATGAACGTCCAGCACTACGTTTCGGCTATCAGCGATGCCGCTTTTTCCTTGATGACCGAGATCGGCCTCGGCCCCCGTCGGATCGAGGAGCTTCAAGTCGGGATCGCCGCAGTCCACATGGAGATCAGCTACCTCCAGGAAATCAACTCAGGCGCGGTCATCTATATAGAATCGGCCATCGGCAGAATTGACGGCAAGAAAATCACTTTTCTCCACCGCATGACCGAAGCCGAAACCGGCAGGGTCGCCATGAAGGCGAAGGTATTGGGCGTCGGCATGTGCCTTGATAAGCGCAAATCTACAGAACTCCCAAACGACGTTCTTGAAAAAGCCCACAGCCATCTCGCCGATGAAAGCGAATGGTAACGGGAGCTAACGACGCGCAAAATTAGCCAAGTTGGCCCTAGAGGCCCTGGAGGCCCTTGTAGCCATTCAGAACCGAAAGAACTTTGCTTTGATTTTCCTCAACGAACACTCGATAAGCCATATCTTCATGGAGGATGTGAGAAACCCACCATGACGTCAATGCGTCTGAAATCCCCCCAACGGGCCAGTTCGCAGGGTCCAGGTTGCATTGGCGCTGCTCTTCCGAAAGCCATGATCGAAATTGATCGTGTGACGCCTTATGCTTCTCAAAACCCGGATAACCTAGCTCTTCCATTACTTTTTCTTCGGAGCCGAGGTGGATTTCCGTATATTGGGAAAGTATCGCCAATGCATCGGGAAGATTCGACCTCCCCTCTTGGTTCGTTTTTTTCAGATCGTTGATCAGCCGCATTAATACTCGGTGATCCGCATCCCATTTGGCGACACCGACCGTCATGGAAGGCAGCCAGGCAAGAGTGCTAAACTTGGATGTTTCGGCGGCTTTGACTCCAGACATATTTTCAGCATGCCAATAAGGCAGGGTCAGCGTGACTTGCGTACCCTTTCCCACCTCACTTTGCATTTCGATATCGCCGCCATGCATTTGGGCTAAACTCTTGCTCAGCGGCAGCCCCAGACCGGTCCCCTCATGCGACATATGCTGCTCGAAACTGGCTTGAACGAAGGGTTTGAAAATAAGGGGAATGAGGTCTTCTTCAATACCGCATCCAGTGTCCAAAACGACAATGGAAAGCATGTCGCCGGTACTTTTTAAAACAACCGTTACCGTCCCGTTTTCAGGGGTAAATTTAACAGCATTGCTCAACAAATTAATTACGATTTGTTTCACCGCCAGGCGATCAGCCATAATAATGGGGAGCGTCGGATCGATCTGAGTTTCAATGGAAATTCCATTGGTTCTGGCGCGTCCCCGCACCATCACCATGGCCTCCTCGATAAGTCGCCGGACTTCGATCGGTTCCTTGAACAATTCGTGGCGTCCGGCTTCAATTCTGGACATTTCCAAAATCTGCGAAATCAAACTCAGCAAATGAGTTCCACTGCTGTGAATATCGCGGGCATAGCCGACATACCGATCAAGATCTTCAGAGCCTATGGATTTCTCACTTATGATTTCCGAAAACCCAAGAATCGCGTTCAACGGCGTACGCAATTCATGGCTCATATTGGCGAGAAACAACGACTTCGCCCTGTCTGCCGCCAGAGCCCGCTCTTTCGCCTCAATCAGATCATGCATATGATTGTGCCGCTCAATTGCATAGCGGACGGAACGGTTTATATTGTGCTCAAAAGCCGAAAAGTTGTTTGTCTTGACTAAGAAATCATCAGCTCCACAGCGCATCGCCTCAAGGCCGATTTGCTCGTCATGCTGCCCAGTGATAACCACGATTGGGATGTCAGGCGCCTGTTTGAGAATGGCGCGCAGCGTATTCAAACCCTGGCTATCCGGAAGTCCAAGGTCCAATAGAATGACCGTTGGCGCGGGGGGCGTGTCAAGAACGGCCAATCCCTCCCTTAGGCTGGAAGCCGTTGAGACAATAAAGCCACGCCGTTCCCCAATCCGTTCAATTATGGCATCGGTGTCAGCCTGCGAATCTTCAACCAGAAGGAGGCGTATGGATTGTTCAGTCATACGTATAGGAGTTGTTATCTCTGTGCCCAGACAAATACATTATCGCCATTGAGCCTAGCATTTGATTGCAATGATCGGCACCTCATTTTTGCAGCAAAAACATCTTGCGACTCGCTCGCAACAATGATATTTCCGTCACGTTATTAATAATCATTATCACGCCAGAGGGTTTCCGTTCATTCTTGGGCGTCCCGCAATGAGGAGCAATCAATGCGAAACAAATCCGCTTTTCTTCGTGCCTTGACCTGTACCGCCCTCCTAACCGGTTCAGTTGCCGCACAAGCCACCACGGCCGCCGCCGAAGAGGTCAACCTTTATTCCGCACGCAAGGAAGCTTTGATCAAACCGCTGCTGGACCGCTTCACGGAACAAACAGACATCAAGGTCAACCTGGTGACCGGCAAGGCCGACGCCCTACTGAAACGTCTGGTCAGCGAAGGCATGAACTCTCCCGCCGACCTGCTGATCACGACCGACGCCGGACGGCTGCATCGCGCCAAGGAGGCCGGTGTAACGCAACCACTAACCTCCCCCGCACTATCGGCAGCGGTCCCCGAGCAATACCGCGACCCCGGCAATCACTGGGTTGGGCTCAGCCTACGCGCACGCCCCATCATGTATGTGAAGGGCAAGGTCGATCCGGCTCAACTCTCGACCTATGAAGACTTGGCCGATCCCAAGTGGAAAGGGAAAATCTGCATTCGCTCCTCAAGCAACATTTACAACCAATCCCTAGTTGCTTCGATGATTGCCGCCGATGGCGAAAAGGCCGTTGAAGCCTGGGCCAAAGGCTTGGTCGCCAATTTCGCCCGTCCACCCAAGGGGGGAGATCGCGACCAGATCAAGGGCGCGGCATCCGGGCAATGCGTCATCGCCGTCGCCAACACCTACTATCTGGCGGGCATGCTGACCTCCAAGGATCCGGCTCAACGAGCACCGGCAGAAAAGATGGCCGTCTTCTGGCCCAATCAACAAGGACGCGGAGCGCACGTCAACATTTCCGGCGTGGCCCTGACCAAGGCGACACGCAATAAAGAAGCCGCCATCAAACTGGTTGAGTTTATGGCCGGGGCGGAGTCCCAAGCCTGGTATGCCGAAACCAATGGCGAATATCCAGTACGGGATGGCGTGGCAACCAGCGCCGTGCTATCGAAGTGGGGAACGTTTAAAGCCGACACGCTCAATTTGGGCAAGTTGGGTGAGTTAAACGGTTCCGCCGTAATGCTGATGGACAGGGCTGGATGGAAGTAGCCGACACCGCTACACAATCTCACCAAACGCAAAAGTCCATCCGGTTCTCCGGGTGGGCTTTTGGCGTTACAGGACTGGCGTCACTATTGGCGATCCCCGTGGCGGTCGTGTTCGCCCATGTTTTCACCCCTGCCGGTGAGATTTGGTCGCATCTGGTAGAGACGGTCTTGGCCGATTACGTCGTCAACTCGCTATTGTTGATGTTGGGGGTCACGGTGGGCACGCTAATCGGCGGCGTCGGTACGGCTTGGCTAGCATCCATGTGCCGCTTTCCGGGGCGGCGTTTTTTTGAATGGGCCTTACTTTTACCCATGGCCCTGCCCGCCTACATTATCGCCTATACCTACACAGGCTTTCTCGATTTCGCCGGGCCGGTACAGACCCTAATCCGCGATTTCACCGGCTGGGGATACGGCGACTATTGGTTTCCCGAAGTGCGCTCGCTCGGCGGGGCCGTGCTAATGATGTCGCTGGTGCTGTTTCCCTATGTCTACCTGATGACCAGGGCATCCTTTCTCAATCAATCAATCTGCGTTCTAGATGTCAGCCGCACGCTTGGAAACGGACCCTGGCGCACTTTCTTTACCGTCGCCCTGCCGCTGGCCCGCCCGGCCATCGTCGCCGGACTTTCGCTGGCCCTCATGGAAACCCTGGCCGATTACGGTACGGTGGAATACTTTGGCGTATCAACCTTCACTACCGGAATTTTCCGCACTTGGTACGGCCTCGACAATGCCGCGGCGGCCTCACAACTCTCGGCCCTTTTATTGGTTTTCGTCTTTGTCCTTGTGGTCGTTGAAACCGCCTCACGCCGCCAAGCCCGGTTTCACCACACCAGCCAACGCCACCAGGACTTACAGCGTATCAAACTGAGCGGCTGGCAAGCATGGGCGGCATTTATCTTTTGCTTCGCCGCCGTATTTTTCGGCTTTCTATTGCCCGCCGGTCAGTTAGCTTGGTGGAGCATTCTGGTTGCGAGCGACCAACTGGACTCCCGGTTCTGGAGTCTTGTGGTCAACAGCATGGAATTGGCGGGAATTGCAGCGCTGATCTCGGTCGCCTTGGCATTGTTCCTCGGTTACGGCCGACGGCTCAACAAATCGAAAATTCTTCAAGCGTCTGTGCGCGTCGCAGGGATGGGTTACGCCGTTCCGGGCACGGTCATTGCGGTCGGCGTCATCATCCCCTTCGCATGGCTCGACAACCGGCTAGACGCCTTCATGCAAACAACCTTCGACATCTCGACCGGCTTGCTTCTCAGCGGCACCTTGGCGGCGCTGATTTTTGCCTATGTGGTGCGTTTTCTGGCCGTGTCGCTACAAGCGGTAAATACGGGTCTGGAGCGCATCAAACCGTCTCTGGACGAGGCAGGACGCTCGCTCGGTTACAGCCCCTTGGAAGTTGTCCGCCGCATTCACGTTCCGTTACTAAGCGGCAGTCTTTTGACAGCCCTGCTATTGGTTTTCGTCGATGTGCTGAAAGAATTGCCCGCCACCTTGATTTTACGGCCTTTCAATTATAATACCCTTGCCGTGCGAGCCTATGAGATGGCGTCCGACGAACGTCTGGCCGAAGCCGGTCCCGCCTCATTGGCTATTGTTCTCGCCGGAATCGTTCCGGTTATCATCTTGAGCTACACCATCACCCGGACGCGGAGAGTTCGTTCATGACCACCCCCCGTTTGATCGTCGATACGGTCTCGGTCGCCTATGGCGGCACGCCGGTGGTCAAAGACGTCAGTTTATCTCTTGCCGAGGGAGAAATCGGCTGTCTTCTCGGCCCGAGCGGCTGCGGCAAAACCAGCTTGTTACGCGCGATTGCCGGTTTTGAGCCCGTCGCCTCCGGGGCGATTTGTCTCGATGGCGCAGAAGTGTCCGTTCCCGGCGATATGCTGGCCCCAGAGCGACGCAATATCGGCATGATGTTCCAGGACTTTGCCCTGTTTCCACATCTTTCCGTATCAGACAATATCGCTTTCGGCCTCCGCCGTTTCAGCCCGGCGGAAAAGAAACAACGGGTTGATGAACTTCTCGATCTGGTCGGTCTTTCAAAAGCCGCAGGGACCTTTCCTCACGAGCTTTCGGGCGGCCAGCAGCAACGCGTCGCCCTGGCCCGCGCCATGGCCCCTCGCCCGACCATTTTGCTAATGGACGAGCCCTTTTCCGCCATCGACCCCGAACTCCGCGAACAACTGGCCGGGGAGATCAGAACCATGCTACGGCGTGACGGCATGACGGCCATCTTGGTGACCCACGACCAAATGGAAGCCTTCGCCATGGCCGATCGCATAGCCGTCTTCGGCGAAGGCTGCCTGATGCAGTTCGACACCGCCTACAATCTCTATCACCAGCCAACCAACCGCTACGTCGCCGACTTCATCGGTCAAGGAACCATGATCCCCGGCACCATTCTCGATGCACAGCACATTGAAACGGAACTGGGGGTCATCAAAGGGGATGTCATAAATGATGGCGATGAGGGAGCTTGCGTAGATGTCCTAGTCCGGCCTGACGACATTATTCACGACGACGATAGCGACATGAAGCTCCCCATCGTCCATAAGACCTTCCGTGGCGCTTCATTCCTTTATTCTCTTAAAACACCGGATCGGCACATCGTCTACTGTCTGGTTCAAAGCCATCATAATCATGCGGTCGGAGAACATATCGGCATACGCATGGAGATGGACCACCTAACGGTCTTTCCGAACCCTAATGGACATCCAGAAAATGGACGCTGAACAGGTTGCCGGGGTCCGTCCAGGCGCGAACCGGCCTTAAGCCCGCCTGCTCGGCCAGAGAGCGGAATTCATCGAGGTTGTACTTATAAGAATTTTCCGTATGGATGGTTTCGCCACGGACAAAGTCGAATGAGCTTTCACCGATCCTGACCTTTTGATCGGTCAAACTCTCCAAGTGCATCTCGACCCGTCCCGCACCGGGATTATAAAAGGCCATATGCTCGAACGCCTCAACCTCAAAATCAGCTGACAATTCTCCGTTGATCCGGGTCAGTAGATTTTTGTTAAACGCCGCGGTGACACCTTCCCCATCGTTATAGGCCGCATGGAGCATCTCCCGATCTTTCTTCAGATCGACCCCTATCAACACACCGCCGCCCAGCCCGACGGCCAAGCCCAGGTCACGCAAGAAGGTCACAGCCTCGGCAGGCTCGAAATTGCCGATGGATGAGCCGGGAAAAAAGGCGACCCGTCTCAAATGCGTAGGAGATCCGGGCAGATCGAGATCGTCGGTAAAGTCGATACAGACCGCATGAACATCGAGCCAGGGAAAATCGGCACAGAGACGCCGACAAGCATCAAGCAGATAGTCCCTTGAAATATCGAGCGGCATGTAGGCGCTGGGCCGCAAGGTATCGAGCATCAGACGCACCTTGTCACAAGACCCACTGCCCGGTTCGATGAGATAACAGTACTGACCGACGGTCGCGACAATATCATCCAGGTTATCGCGCAGGATTTTCACTTCCGTGCGGGTCGGATAATATTCCGCCAAACGACAGATGGAATCGAATAGCTGCGACCCGGCCCGGTCGTAAAAAAACTTGGGCGGAATGGCCTTGCACTCTCGGCCCAGACCGTTAATCACCTCACCAAAGAAATCGGCTGGTTTGGGATGGCAGTCGAGAAACCGCACATTGCCCTTGGCGCTGAAGCCTGCAATCGTATCCATCAGCCGTCCTCCGCCAGTCTGAACCCACTGAACTGCCAACGGTCCTTGGGGTAGAAGAAATTTCGGTACGTGGGGCGAATATGATCCTTGGGCGTGGCGCAAGACCCGCCCCGCAGGACGAACTGGCTGCACATGAACTTGCCGTTGTATTCACCAAGCGATCCGCCCAAGGGTTTGAACCCCGGATAGGGGGCATAAGGACTGGACGTCCATTCCCAAACGTCGCCATAGAGGCCATTCAACAAACCTTTGCTCTCCGGTCCCACCGGATGAAATAGGCCATCACCCTGAAAAGTCCCTTCGATGGGTTGATCGCACGCCGCCACTTCCCACTCGGCTTCGTTGGGCAGACGTTTTCCAGCCCAGCGGGCAAAAGCATCGGCCTCGAAAAAACTCACATGAACAACTGGGGCGTTGCGATCAACCGCCCTCAAGCCGCAGAGGGTCATCTGCCCCCATGCGCCATCCTCAAGCTTTTCCCAATAAAACGGCGCCTGCCAACCTTGATCGCACACCGTCGCCCAGGCCTCCGAGAGCCAGAGGTCAGAGCGCCCATAACCGCCGTCTTCCATGAAAGCGATAAATTCGCCGTTGGTCACAGGGCGGGAGGCCAAGCGGTAGGGTTCTAGCCAAACTTTATGGACCGGCGTTTCGTTGTCGTAGAAATAGCCATCCTCTAAAGCACCGCTATGACCGATTTCAACGAGACCGCCCTCGAGGTCCCGCCAGTCCATGGGCGTTGCGACGGCAGACGGCAATTCGACATCACGATAGACCGGACGCAAGGGATTGTTGGCGAAGACATGCTTGAGGTCGGTGAGCATCAGTTCCTGATGCTGCTGTTCGTGATTGAGCCCCACCTGGGCCAAGAACTCGATGGTTTCCCGGTCGGGGTGTTCGACCTGCCCCAACAACCTCTCCATGGCTTCGTTCACATGGGCTCGGTAGGCGAAAATCTCCTTAACCGTTGGGCGGTTCAAAAAGCCCCGTTCGGGACGGGGGTGGAAGGTGCCGACAGTTTCATAATAGGAATTGAACAGATGGGCGAAGCGAGGATGAAATGCTTCGTAGTCGGCCAGATAAGAGCGCAGGATAAAGGTCTCGAAAAACCAAGTGACGTGGGCGATATGCCACTTGACCGGGCTGACGTCGGGCATGGTCTGGATATTGAAATCGTCGGGCTCCAGCGGATCACACAGCGCCTCGGTCCGCGCCCTGACCTCGCGGTACGCTTCAACCACACCCTCGCAGACTTCGAACCTGGGTTTCATCCCCTTGGGCCTCCCGTTTTCGCCCGGTGCTGGCTTGTCGTTGATTTAGACTTTTGGTTGCACCGTCTCCAAATCAAGGTTTTCAAGGATTTTGGGGGAACAAAAAGCCCCGCCGGATTGCTCCGGCGGGGCTTGATTGGTTCTTCACAACCCTAGGGCGGTGCAGTAATGCCTGCAGATAGAAATACTTTCCACAACATGGACATGTCACTCCTTTTTCAAGGGTTAAACCATGCCAATGCGCGCTAAGAATTTGGGAGTTAAACAGAAATACGGTTTCCGTAGGAAACACCCCGTTCCTAAACGTCACTTTGACAGCGTCCGGCAGGTTCCTGACTCACGGCTTTCGTCACTCACCCGATCACCAGAATTTGCCCGATTCTTGGCTCAAATGGGTGGACGCTCGCCGCTTACAGTTGCGGGGGCAGTCACGGCATTGGCCCCTTTTGGGTCGTCCGCACCGTGTTCCCTTTTAATCTCCGAAGCTAAGCCTTCGAAGAACCAGTCGCAAAAGCAAAATAGCCTGTTTCCACGCATGGCGCAATCCGAGAGGGTTAGTCGAGCAGTTTGTCGCTGTGCCTTATTTTCTGTTGGCGCTTTTATCCCTGGGGTTGTTTAATGGAGGGAACAAAGCATGACAAAAAAAATGCCACGATGGCAGCCGCAGGGAATATCAGGGCCAAACATAAAGAAAGGCCCACGCTTCTAACTCCACAAAAAATGCGGCGCCACCGAAAGAAAACGGAGGCTGAGAATGAAGGACTCTGCGGAGGACGAGAAACGGCTCGTCATTCTTTTCTGCGACGACGACGTCCGGGCAGCCGAGACCAAAACATTTCTTGAGGGTTTCGGCTATCAGGTCATGAGGTCAGCCGCCGCCGACGGTGTGGCAGGCGGCGTCTTCATGCTCAAACCGGTCGCACTACTGGTTGATGTTGAGCAACCGACAGCCATCGAGAAAAACCTGGAAACCCTGCAACGTCTGAAGAACGACGGGCGGATGGCGGCCCCAGTCGCCTTTATCGGTGATGGCGGCGATTTCAGCCTGCGTCTTAAGACCGTACGAGTCGATTGCGCCGCCTTTCTCGAGCGCCCCGCCAGCCCGATGAAAATCGTCGATACCATCGACGTGCTGACCCGCAACCAGGACGACGACCCCTACCGCATTCTGATTATCGACGACCAGAAATCCACCTCGGACCTTTTCGCCAAGCTCCTGAGGCATAGCGGTTTCGAAGTGAAGACACTGAGCAACGCAATAAAGATCACCCAGTATCTCGACCGCTTTGCCCCCGAGTTGATCCTTCTCGATTTGCATATGCCCGATTGCGACGGGCAAGAATTAGCCGCTTTGATACGCCAGAACCCAACTTTCCATGGCGTACCCATTGTTTTTCTCTCTTCCGAAGAAGACGTGGAGCTCCAGATTGCCGCCATGGGTTCGGGCGGGGATGATTTCTTATCGAAAAACATCGACCCCGACCATTTGGTCCGCCGCATCCAAATTCGGGCCGCCCGGTTCCGCGCCTTGCAGGACATGATCAAAAAGGATGGCCTGACCGGGCTGTTCAACCACACGACAACCAAGGAGCAGCTCGCTTTGGACGTTGCCGAGGCCAACAAAAGCGGCACCCCTTTATCCCTCGCCATGATCGACGTGGACCATTTCAAGAAGGTCAACGATACCTATGGGCATCTAGTCGGCGATATGGTGATCAAAAGCCTAGCCGGACACCTGAAACTCAACATGCCCAAAATGACCCATATAGGCCGCGTCGGCGGCGAAGAGTTCGCCGTCATTATGCAAGGCATTTCGGCCAAAGGAACAGCGAGCATCATGGATGGCGTAAGGGCGAAATACACCGAGATCATCCATCGCACACCAGATAATCAAGAATTTTCCGCGACCCTCAGTTGCGGCGTCGCCGAACTCAAACCCGGCATGTCGGCCACCCAATTCAACGACCTCGCCGACAAGGCCCTCTACGAAGCCAAAAACAGCGGCCGGAATAGGGTGATGACCGCTGGGGGGTGAGGACGGCCATCTTTCGCCAATAGCGAAAGACCCTTGACAGAATATTCGCCAATAGCGAAAATGCGCCATGGGGCAACCGGAACCTTACAGCTATCGCTTTACCCGTTCAGCGCTGCGACAGTTGCGTCGGTGCCCCAAGGCCGAAGCAATCAACCAATGGATCGCCAAGGCGGCTAAAGAGCCTTTCCGGCCCGACAACAATGTGAAACCACTGACCGGCGTTTCCAACGGATACCGCCAACGCTTCGGCGACTGGCGAGTTTCCTACCTTGTCGATCAGCAAGGCCGGTTGATTGAAGTTTTTGAAATTGCGCCAAGAGGAGGCGCTTACAAATGACCATCACGATCAAACCCGTCTCAGAAACCGCCAACACGGTAGTTTTGGCAAAAACCGACTTTGAAGAGCTTCTAGACGCGTTAGAAGACGCTGAAGCCCGCGCTGCCCTGACCAATTCCCGTGACGAGGAAACCTTCCCCGCCGAGGTCGCCGATCAACTGGTGGGGGGTATCCCCCCTCTCCGGGTCTTCCGCACCTACCGGGGCCTGACCCTCAGCGCCCTCGCTGAGCGGGCGGGCGTTTCCGTTTCCTACCTCAGCGAAATCGAAAGCGGCAAAAAACCGGGCTCGGCTAAAACCCTCAAAGCCGTCGCCGAGGTGTTGGGGTTAGAGGTAGACGATTTGATTTGAGAGAAGGGGGGCAGAAATGACTGGGCACGCTGCCCACGATATTCGGAATACGTTAAACGCACAGACGACAAATAACTAGCGAAAAACTGCTATCGAAACAAACTATCGACCCCAAGTTCTTTCTGAATAAAAATCCTAGATAGAGCTCTCAAGATATCTGCCGCAACATACAGTCTTCTGAGTTCATGCGCATTGTCTGGGTCGGTTGAGAACGGCTTATTAGCGTGCGCTACGGCCACCCGGCACGCCCTGTAGAGATAGTCGTGAGCGTTTTCAGTGCCGCGAATTTTCTCAAACTGATCAATGTTACTTGCGTAATTTTTGTTTTCCACGACTAAAGGATAATTTTCCTTAAACCACTTTTTTGCATCAGACTTTCCTTTGTGTTTGAGCTCTATGATTTTGTAGAAAGAAAGTACTGCTGTTGAAACTTGAAAATTTTGCTGAGCATTTCGACCCTCTCTGTATATTGCCAGAGCTTTCCTAGCATCTTCTGAATTAGGAAAGTCACCACGCAGAAACCAATCATAAGCGGTAGTAAAAGCTAAGTCGCGTCTAGGCACTGGAACAGGGACCGGATTTCCAGACCATCCATCCTGAAGAACCGCGAACTGGTCATCTATCCAAGTTAAATGGCTCAAGAACCGATTAAATAAGGTTTTGGCATCAACAACAGAAATTTTTTGCCCATGCAAATCTATATGGATAGACGTTGTGTGCTCTCTTGTTTTCGGCAGCAAGACAATTTTGTGTCCTTCAAAGTTAACTACTGTTTCCTTATCCGGCCAAGTTACTTGGTTTTCAACAGCAATATTTAAAAACCTTGAAGACGGTGTAAGCCCAAGATATTGGGCACGTTTTTCTTTCTGTAGCTCCAATTCCTCAATTTCTAAATCGGCATCTGTTGGCACAAAATCATAAGGAACATCACTCTTATTGAGGTCATGTAAACGCCGAAAAAATGGTGGCAAGAAAACAACCTCAGAAACAACAGAAGTATACAATTCACATGGGTTGTATGTTTTTTCTTTTCCCTCTGAAAGTAGAGACGCAGCCATTTTCCCAACAAAGTATGCAGTATTAACAGCATTACCTATCTGATAGATGATCGTCGCACGACCATAACCGTTATTATATACTTCGCTACCTGAAATTCGGACTTCCAATAAGCTACCTAGAGCCCATTTAGTATCTAATAGTTTTTCCAAAGATTTTCCAAAATTAGAACCACCAAAGAACGAGGCTTTCTCACCACCAACAGGCCTCAGATCAAACAAAATCTTTGATGTGACACCAGCAA
>Ga0070729_10005446_pt1 | contig 13140 bp, 8 predicted proteins | sample tdDd472_FD_66725 | JGI IMG/M metagenome (GOLD analysis project Ga0070729, IMG submission 66725) | Marine sediment microbial communities from the Atlantic coast under amendment with organic carbon and nitrate - tdDd47.2 | ecosystem: Environmental > Aquatic > Marine > Coastal > Sediment | place...
GCAACCTGACGTCTGGCCGGCTCCACCTGCGGCGCATCCGGGTAATCTCGCTCCAGCAGCAAGTAGGTCAGCAGTGCATCGGAATGGCGGAACAGGTACAGGTCCAGGATTTCAGCCTTCTCAAAGAGGGCTTCCGGGACACGGGCACTAGAGGGGTAATTGTCGTGTAAATGACTGAACAGTTCAACGGCCTCGACGTACCTGCCCGACTGCCGCAGGGCCATGCCGTTCTGGAATGTCTCTTCGAGCCTGACTTGCAGCGTTGCGTGATACCAGTAAGCTCCTCCGGCAACAAAAATCGCCAGCGCCAGACCAAGAAAAATCCAGAACCGCCAGTTAGGCACCTTCCCCTGGCGCTGGAGCTCCTCCATCAGGAGCTGTTTCTTCAATTTCTGGATTTCCTTCGTCATCTTCCTTCTCTGCCAGCTTGGCCACAGCGACAATCCGTTCATCTGCTTCGAGAACCATCAGGCGTACACCCATGGTGTTCCGTCCGATAATCGACAGTGCCTTGACCCGGGTACGCAGTACCTTACCGCGGTCGGTTATGAACATCAGGTCGGACTCGTTGTCCACCAGTTTGACGTCGACGACCTGACCGTTGCGGCCGCCGGTCTTGATCGTGATGATCCCTTTGCCACCACGGCTCTGAACCCGGTATTCATTAAGGCTGGTGCGTTTCCCGTAGCCGGTTTCGGTCACGGTAACCAGGGTGGCTGCGGTCGCGTCGGAGACCACCTCCATGCCGATAATCCGGTCATCACCTTCGAGCATCATCCCCCTTACCCCACGGGCGGTGCGCCCCATCGGTCTGGCGTCGGATTCGTTGAAACGGATCGATTTGCCGTTACGACTGGCCATCAGGATATCCATGGAGCCATCGGTCAGGCGGGCAGCGATCAGGCTGTCACCTTCATCAATCGTTAAAGCGATAATTCCTCCCTGACGCGGGTGAGAATAAGCCATCAGGTCGGTCTTCTTGACGGTCCCTTTTTGGGTTGCCGTAATAATGAACTTGTCTTCTTCAAATTCTTTTACCGGCAGGATCGTCATAACCTTCTCATCGTCCTGCAGGTTGAGCAGGTTGACGATCGCCTTGCCGCGCGCCGCGCGGCCACCCTGCGGGATTTCGTGGACCTTGAGCCAGTACACCTTGCCCTTGCTGCTAAAGATCAACACATAGCTGTGGGTTGAGGCAATAAAGAGGTTTTCAACGAAATCTTCCTCTTTGGGACGCATGCCTGTTGCGCCCTTGCCACCCCGCCGTTGTGCCCGGTAGAGAGAGACCGCGTTGCGCTTAATGTAGCCGGAATGCGATACCGTAACGACCATATCTTCTTCAACAATCATATCCTCAATGGAGAGGTCCGCTGCCACCGCTAAAATTTCGGTGCGGCGCGGATTGCCAAAGCGCTCCCTGATATCGGCCAACTCATCCTTGATGATCTTGAGAATCTCGACCTCGCTGGCGAGGATCTCCTTGAGTCTTTTAATTAGGGCCATAACATGCTGGTATTCTTCGATAATCTTGTCGCGTTCGAGTCCAGTCAGGCGGTGCAAGCGCATTTCGAGAATCGCCTGGGCTTGAATTCCGCTTAGCTCGAAGCGGGCGATCAATCGTTCCTTTGCTTCAGCAGGATTAGCGCTGGTCTTGATGACCTGGATCACTTCATCGAGGTTGTCCAAGGCAATCTTGAGGCCTTCGAGGATGTGGGCGCGGGCCTCGGCCTTTTTCAACTCAAACATGGTGCGACGAGTAACGATCTCCTTGCGGTGCTCTATGAAATGATCAAGCACCTCGCGCAGCGTCAGAATGCGCGGCTGACCGCTAACGATCGCCAACATGATGATGCCGAACGACGAATGCATAGGCGTCATCTTGTAGAGCTGGTTGAGCACCACTTGAGGAATGCTGTCACGTTTCAGTTCGATAACGATCCGCATTCCGTCACGGTCCGATTCATCGCGCAGATCTGAGATTCCTTCAATTTTTTTATCTCGAACCAGGTCCGCGATCTTCTCGATCAGGCGTGCCTTGTTGACCTGGAAAGGTATCTCGGTAACGATAATGCTCTCGCGACTGGTGCGGCTATTCTGCTCAACCATCGCCTTGGCGCGCATCGGGATAATGCCGCGACCAGTGCGATAAGCCTGATGAATGCTGTCACGACCCATAATAAAGCCGCCGGTCGGGAAATCGGGACCAGGGATAAGTTCAAGTAACTCCTCGACCTCCATTTTCGGGTTGTCGATCACCGCAATCAAACCGTCGATCACCTCACTCAAATTATGTGGTGGAATCTTGGTCGCCATACCAACCGCAATGCCCTCGGAACCGTTGACCAGCAGGTTGGGGAATTTGCAGGGGAGCACAAGGGGCTCTTCGAGAGAATCATCGTAGTTGGGGCCGAACTCGACTGTTTCCTTATCGAGGTCGTTGAGTAGTTCATGAGCCAACCGGTCCATGCGAACTTCGGTGTAACGCATGGCCGCCGCCGAATCGCCGTCAACCGAACCGAAGTTGCCCTGGCCATCGACCAGAGGGTGGCGCATGGAGAAGTCCTGAGCCATGCGAACAATCGTATCGTAGACCGCAGTGTCGCCGTGGGGATGGTACTTGCCGATGACGTCGCCAACCACGCGGGCCGACTTCTTGTAAGGCTTGTTGTAATCGTTGCTGAGTTCATTCATGGCAAACAACACCCGGCGGTGGACCGGCTTGAGACCGTCACGCACATCCGGCAGGGCACGACCGACAATGACACTCATCGCGTAGTCCATATAGGACTTGCGCATTTCATCTTCAATATTGACGCTGACTTTATTCTGTTCAGAAAGCATTCTCGATTTTCCTCCGGAAAACCCGTGACACGCGGCGTGTGACACGATTTTTCTCGCTACTCGCTACTTCGTTTTTTACACATCCAAATTCGATACGTTCAACGCGTTGTTTTCGATAAACTCGCGACGTGGTTCAACCTGATCACCCATCAGTACGGTAAAGATCTGTTCCGCTTCCAGGGTATCCTCAACTTTGACCTGTAGCAGCACCCGTTTGTTCGGGTCCATGGTCGTCTCCCAGAGTTGCTCGGGATTCATCTCGCCGAGACCTTTGTAGCGCTGTATGTACTGTCCCTTCTTGGCGCGGTTGATAAAATAGTCGAGCAAACCCTGACGCGAGGTCACCTCTGCGGCATCCTTGTCTTCCTGGCTGATAAACGCGCTGTCGTTCTGGCAGATGTCTTCAACCTGCTTGTAAGCCTGGAGTAACAGCTTGTACTCGTACATTGACAGGCTCTCGAGAACTTTATGGTCGATGTACGAGCGCAGGTTATCGCGCTGATATAAAATGCGCGGTGGATCGTTATGTACCTGGAACTCGGCAGCCGGTTCGACCTGGCGCAATTTGTCAGCCAGCGGTTCGAGATCGAGCATGTCGGCAAAACCGTTTTGCAGTTTGCCGCGCACAAACACCTCGAGGACTTCCGGGTTAATCCCTTTGAGTACCATCTTGCTAAAATGCTGGTTGAAATCGATGATGTTCCGCAGGGTCGGTATGATCTGTTTGCCGCGTAGCACCTTGCCACTCTTTTCCAGGTGCACGGTCATTCCCTCAACACCTTCATCAAGCAGGTATTCCTGCAATGCGGCCTCATCCTTTAGATAGAGTTCGCGCTTGCCTCGCTTGGCCTTGTACAGCGGCGGTTGGGCAATATAGAGATGGCCACGCTCGACCAGTTCCGGCATTTGTCGGAAAAAGAAGGTTAACAGCAGGGTGCGAATATGCGAGCCATCGACGTCGGCGTCGGTCATGATGATGATGCGATGATAGCGTAGCTTTGCAATGTCGAAATCATCCTTGCCGATACTGGTGCCCATCGCGGTAATCAGAGTCCGGATCTCGTTGGACGTAAGCATCTTGTCAAAACGGGCTTTTTCGACGTTGAGAATCTTACCCTTGAGCGGCAGAATCGCCTGGTAACGCCGCTCGCGTCCCTGCTTGGCACTGCCACCGGCGGAGTCACCCTCAACCAGGTAGAGTTCGCACAGGGCAGGGTCTTTTTCCTGGCAATCGGCGAGCTTGCCCGGCAGGGCCAGACCATCCAGAGCACCTTTTCGACGCGTCAGGTCGCGGGCCTTGCGTGCGGCTTCGCGAGCCCGCGCGGCATCGATCCCCTTCTCGAGAATCTTGCGGGCAATTGGCGGGTTCTCCTCGAGATACTCTGCCAGCTTTTCATTCATTATCGTTTCCACATATCCCTTGATCTCGGAATTGCCCAGCTTGGTCTTGGTCTGTCCCTCGAACTGCGGATCGGGAACCTTGACCGAGATAACCGCGGCCATCCCTTCACGCAGATCGTCACCGGAGATTGCGGTTTTCATGTTTTTCAGCAAATTGTTATTCGTCGCATAGGTGTTCATGGTGCGCGTCAGCGCCGCCTTGAACCCGCTCAGGTGGGTACCACCTTCGTGGGTGTTGATGTTGTTGGCAAAGGAAAAAAGCTTCTCATCGTAGGCGTCGTTGTACTGGATGGCGATCTCGATTTCGACCCCCTCCTTGGCGCCGGTAAACAGGATCGGTTTCGGATGCACAGGGACTTTGGCCCGATTCAGGTATTCTACAAATGAGACGATACCACCTTCGTAATGAAAAAGATGGCTCTTGTCGCTGCGTTCATCAATGATCTCGATTTTCACGCCGGCGTTCAGAAAAGCCAGTTCGCGCAAACGAGTCGACAACGTTTCAAAGGAGAAGTCCGATGTTTCGAATATATCCAGGTCCGGCCAGAATAGGATTCGGGTACCACGACGCTTGGTGCTGCCATCTTGCTTGAGCTCACCGGTCGGCACCCCGCGCTCATAATTCTGGCGGTAAATTTTGCCGTCCCGGCGGATTTCCAGCTCGAGACGGCTCGACAGGGCGTTGACCACCGAGACACCGACGCCGTGCAAGCCGCCCGAGACCTTGTAGCTGTCACTGTCGAATTTGCCGCCGGCATGCAGCACGGTCATGACTACCTCTGCGGCCGGTTTCTTCTGGGTCTTATGCATGTCGACCGGGATGCCGCGGCCGTTATCAGTCACGGTCACGGAATTATCGATGTGGATGATGACCTTGATCTCGTCGCAATAGCCGGCCAGGGCCTCGTCAATGGAGTTGTCAACTACCTCGTAAACCAGGTGGTGCAAGCCCTGGATCGCTGTTGAGCCAATGTACATGGCCGGACGCTTGCGGACGGCCGACAGGCCCTCGAGTACTTTGATGCTGTCCGCACTGTAATCTTTTTTTAAATCCTGTGTCATAATCACCCTCGTTCCGGGGATATCGCGCTGACCATGCCCTGGTCAACCTTATAGTAGCTTGCCTTCTGTCGCACAGCATCCGTCAACAGGGTTTGCTGTGCCGAGGTCAGAAAAATCTGCCCACTGCGTTGCAGTAGAAAATTGAAAAACCCTTCCTGACGACGCAGGTCCAATTCGCTTGCCAGATCATCAAGCAGCAGAACCGGCGGGTCCTGCAGCTGTTTTTCGAGGTCCATGACCTGGGCCGCCTTGAAAGCCAGCAGGTAGGACCTCTGTTGCCCCTGCGAACCGAAACAGCGCAACGACCTTTCTTCAACCAGAAAATCTAGATCGTCCCGATGTGGTCCGGCCAGTGTCAACCCCAGCTTTCTTTCTCGTGGCGCCAGCCGCTGCAGTGCCTCCACCAGATAATCCGACAACCCCTCGATGGAGTTCTCCTCGACAGAATATTTCAGCCCTGCCGACTCCGTTCCGGCGGTTATTTCCCGGTATGCCTGGCAAAGCCAAGGCAAAAATCTTGCAAGATAAGTCAAGCGGTCGTGACGGATACGGCTACCGGTACGCACCAGAGACTCGGTCCAGGGTGCCAACTGGTCATCACCGGCCTGTTGCTTGAGAAGCTGATTGCGTTGGCGCAAAACCCGGTCGTATTCCTGAACCCGGTCCAGGTAAGCCGGATCGGTCTGTAATATAGCCCGATCCAGCAGAGCCCGGCGGCCGGCCGGAAAACCTTTAACGCTGTTCAATTCTTCTGGTGTGAATATTACGGTTCGCATGTAACCGAGAAAATCACTGAGCTTCTTTACCGTTTTTCCGTTAATACGCGGATTCCGGCCGGTCTTCTGCAAAGCAATTTCCAGCCGATGCTGCACACCGTTTTTTTCAATCTGTGCACCAACCCAGGCCGTTTCAGCGGCATGTTTTATCAATTCATGCCCGCGTGCGCCACGAAAACTCTTCAGGTGACCAAGTAGATAAATCGCTTCAAGGAGATTTGTCTTGCCCTGGGCATTCTGTCCATAAATGACATTGAAGTGCCCGCTCCACGAAACATCCACATCTGCCAGATTGCGATAGCAGCGCAGCTTCAGGTTGTCGAGAATCATACTCCCCATCAAGAAAAAAGCCCTGTACTGAAAGGCTTTTTTCTCCTGTAATCCTGTTAGAGTCGCATCGGCATGATTACTGCCAGGTAACCATCCTCATCGACCGGCTTTATCAATCCCGGCGACAGATTATCCTTGAGAATAATGTTGATTCGATCCTGGTCCTGGACCTGCAATATATCCAGCAGATAACGTGCATTAAAACCAACTGAAAGTTCCGGCCCCTGATATTCGACATCCAACTCTTCACGTGCATCACCCAGTTCCGGATTGGATGATGATACTTCAAGAAGATTGTCTTTCAGGTTCATCTTCACGCCGCGGGATTTTTCACTTGAAACAATAATCATACGTCGCAAGGCATGCAAGAAAGGGTCGACGGCAATCGAAACCTGCTGCTCATTACCCTTTGGTATAACCCTGCCGTAATCGGGAAATTCACCATCTACCAGACGCATGATGATTACTGTCTGATTCTTACTGACCACGGCATTGTTTTCCATGAAACCCAACTGAATATTTCCCTCACCCTCCTCTGCAAGTTTCTTCAGCTCGAGAATACCTTTGCGAGGCAGTATCACTCCACGATTCAGTTCGTCACTTGCCGTTTTTTCTATGGTTTTGTCAATCATCGAGAGACGATGACCATCCGTGGCAACCAGACGCAGCTTATCGGTCTCTTCCTGAACCTGGCAGAAAATGCCATTTAGATTGTACTTGCTTTCATCCTGGGAAACGGCAAAAAAGGTTTTCTCTATCATTTCCTTGCAGAGAGAACTATTTAGAGAAATAAAACTGGTTTTATCCGGTTTGGGAAAATTGGGAAATTCATCTGCCGAAAGACCAACAATATTGAATTGTGCCTTGCCGCACTCCACTTCTATCCAACAATTATCCTTGGCATTGAAACTTATTTCATTGTCCGGCAATTCCTTTATTATTTCATAAAGTTTTTTTGCGGAAACCGTTATTTTACCCGGTTTGCGTATTTTGGCCGGATAGGTTGATTGCATACCAACTTCAAGATCCGTTGCAGTCAAACACAGTTCACCATCCACGCCTTCCAAAAGAACATTGGAGAGAACAGGAATGGTGTTGCGCTTTTCGACGATCCCTTGGACTCTTGCTAGTCCTTTGAGAAAAACTTCTTTTTCTATGGTGAAATTCATAATGTCCTCCTCAATCAACAGGTTATTCTTAAATAATATAGAACCTATAAATAATTAAAATATAGTAGTAGTAATAGGGGCTGTTTATAACTGTATAACGGCATTTATCCTTTAATTACAACAATTTACTTACATCATAACTTCTGGTACAAGTTGTTTGCCAATGGGGGATAAGTAAGCCTTTTTGTTTAGGCCTAATCTGTCCCCAGGTTATACCACCCTGTTGTAAACAACTTATCAACCGGTCAGTTCCTTTTTTAGATTTTCGATTGTACTACTTAGTTGAAAATCCTCTTCCATGAGCTTTTCTATCTTGCGAATGGCATGAATTATAGTTGAATGATCCTTACCACCAAATCGGTCGCCAATTTCCGGATAGGAGGACGAGGTGAGCTGTCGCGACAGATACATAGCTATCTGTCTTGGCAAGACTACGGCCTTTAACCTCTTTGGAGATTTTATATCGGAAATTTTTATATTGAAATGACTGCTGACCCTTTTCAATATTTCCTCTACAGTGAGCTCCTTGTTGCGTTCAACCAGTATATCCTTGAGAACATCCCGCGCCATTTCAATAGAAACCGGAGTTGAGGTCAGACTCGCATAAGCTCCTATTCTTATCAGATAACCCTCCAGCTCCCGAACGTTACTGCAAACCGAATTACCAAGAAACAAGGCTACCTCTTCTGGCAGTTTGATGCTGTTCTGTTCTGCCTTCATTTTTAGAATGGCTAGTTTTGTTTCGACATCCGGTGGCTGTATATCGGCAATCAAGCCCCACTCGAAACGGGATCGGAGTCTCTCTTCCAATCCGGGGATGTCTTTGGGAAATTTATCCGAGGTGACAATAATCTGCTTATGAGATTCATAGAGCGCGTTGAATGTATGAAAAAACTCTTCCTGAGTACGTTCCTTGCCGGCAATGAACTGGATATCGTCAATCAGCAGAACATCCATGGATCTGAATTTATTGCGGAATTCATCCATACGGTTATAACGCAGCGAATTAATCAACTCATTCATGAATTTTTCGGATGTGTAGTAACATATCCGCATCTGTGGCGACTTGTTCAAGATAGCGTTGCCAATTGCGTTGACCAGGTGTGTTTTGCCCAGTCCGACGCCACCATAGATGAAAAGGGGATTATAGGTCGTCGCCGGATTGTTGGCGACCGCCATAGCTGCAGCATAAGCAAACTGGTTGGATGAACCGGAAACAAACTCTTCGAACGAGTATTTGCGGTTCAGGTTAATGTCTGCTGAATGAATGTTGTTGACAGACTTTTTCTGACTATTGACAGGAAGGTTCGGGATTTCTGGAGTTTCACTGGGCCCGGGTAAACCATCCCGGGCCTGACCGGTTACACTGAATTGCAGTCGATAATTGACGGCAGAGAGTTCTTCAAGGATCTTCTGAATAAGTTTGCTGTAATTGTCTTTAACCCAGTCGAGAACAAACCGGTTGGGAACTTCCAGGTAAACCATATCCTGCTCGATCTTGACGAGCTTCAACGGTTTGATCCAGGTAGAAAAATGTTGGGAACTGAGGTCCAGTTCCAGGTGTGTCAGGGTGTCTTCCCAGAGTTTGCTCATGCCTGCGTCAGTTATCACTCACCAGGTTTCCGGACGGAGATGGTGGCGATGGATTTATCCACAAACTTTTAAACAGCTGTGGATAACTTAAAAACAACCTAAAATCAATGGGTTAGTTAAAAATAATCGGGTGGAAAACTTGAAACAAAGACTAACAGAGCCGGTTTTTTATTGCAAGGGAAAATTCTCTTGAGAATAACCGCTCAATATTGCGAAAGTTTTTCGTTCTTGACATTGGTTGACAACTATGCTTAAAAGTGCTTTTCACAAAAATCAATATCTTGATTGTTAAACGGGAGCAGATAAGACCATGAAACGTACATTTCAACCAAGCAGAATCAGTCGTAAACGTACACACGGTTTCCGCAAGCGGATGCGTTCAAAAGCCGGCGCAAGCGTTATCAGGCGTCGACGCGCCAGGGGTCGCAAGCGTTTGGCCGCAACGATTTCGAGCAAGTAACATCGAACCATAAGGTGAGAAGTGAACAAGCCTTCCCCAGGACGCACCGGATCTGTCGGTCCAGCGAATATCAAAGGATCTGGCAGAAAGGACAACGTTATCACACGAGTCATTTTGTTGTGATTGCCAGCCCGGGCCGGGACAACTCCCGCCTGGGTATAACCGTGAGTCGCAAGGTTGGTAATGCTGTTTGCCGGAATCGACTCAAGCGCTGGATTCGAGAATTTTTCAGACATCACTATAAACAGCTCGGTCGGGCCATGGACGTTTCCGTTGTCGCCAAACGCCAAGCCGGACGCCTGGATCATTTGCAAGTGGACCAGGAACTATTAACAGTCTTTGCCCGCCTGGAGACCGATCAACATGATTAAGCGGTTAGCCATAGCGGGCATTCGCTTTTACCGGGCCTGTCTTTCCCCCTTGATGCCACCAGCCTGCCGTTTTTATCCTTCCTGTTCCAGATATACCCTGGATGCTGTAAACAGGCATGGTGCCGTGTACGGACTGTGGTTGGGAATTAAGCGTCTGGCAAGGTGTCACCCCTGGCATCCGGGTGGCTACGATCCTGTTGACCGAGACCTTACATAACCAGGAGATTTTCTTGTAATGAATTCATCTGAAAATAAAAACCTTATCCTTGCCATGTCCCTTATGTTAGCGGTATGGCTTGGTTTTTCCATACTTTTCCCACCCGTTAAGCAGGAACAGAAGACGCCAACTGAGCCGGCACCCGCTGATCAGGCTACGGTCGAGACCGCGGCTCCGACGATTACTCCTGAGCCGGCGAAGATTCAGCCGCTCAATGAACCGGGCACGGTGTCTCCCGCTGTGACCGACAACTCCGTGCCGGGCCGCGAAATAACCGTCGAAACCGACAAGTACCAAGCGGTCTTTAACACGCTGGGAGCCCGACTGGTTTCTTTCAAACTGAAGGATTACAAGGCCACATCAGCAGAAGATGCCCCGCCTGTCCAGATGTTCGAATCTGGCCCCCTGCGCTATGCAACCTTGCGCACGACCGGGACAGAGGGTTTTGTTCTCAACGAAGATGCCCGCTTCGAGACCGCGTCGGCAACCTTGGTCGAGCTCAACGGAGACGCACAATATGAGTTGCGTTTTAAACATGTTGCCGCCAACGGCATGCAGTATGTGAAGACCTACAGGTTGCTCGGTGATCGCTATACTATTGATACAACAATGGAATTGGCCAACACGGCGGCAACGCCTTTACAGGGCAGTCTCGGTTTCGCCCTGGTGCAGCGCTGGGATGAAAACCAGGACACGGACATGTATGACATGTATTCGTTCACCGGTCCGGCAACATTGATCAAAGAAGAAATCGAGGAAGTTGACGTCGATGACCTGGAGGAAGGGTCTGTGGCTTACGGCGCGGATGTATCCTGGACCTCCTTTCAGACCAAGTATTTCCTCTCAGTGGTGGTTCCGGGAACCGGCTCGAGCGAGCGTATCGAAGTACGCCGCAAAGGCGACGCAGTCGAGAACCTGATCGAAACACCTGTCATCACCCTGCAACCCGGCGAACGTAAAGCTTTCGACTACCTGGTCTTCATCGGCCCGAAAGACGCCGAACAACTCAAAACAGCGGGGCACAACCTCGACAAGGTCGTGCACTTCGGGTTCTTTAACATCCTCGCCCAGCCACTGTTCCTGGTCCTTACCTTCTTCTACGGATACTTCAAGAATTACGGGGTCGCCATTATCCTTCTGACGGTCCTGATCAAAATCATCTTTTGGCCGTTGACACACAAGAGCTACTCGTCGATGAAGGCAATGCAGAAGCTGCAGCCGGAGATGCAGAAGTTGCGGGAAAAACATGCCGATGACAAGGAGCGACTCAACAAGGAGATGATGGCGCTGTACAAGACCCACAGTGTCAACCCGCTTGGTGGGTGTTTGCCGATGCTGGTGCAGATACCTGTTTTCTTTGCCCTGTACAAGGTTTTGCTCGATTCGATAGCCTTGCGTCACGCCGACTTCGCTTTCTGGTTGACCGATCTTTCGGCTAAAGACCCCTACTACATTACCCCCCTGCTGATGGGTGCGAGCATGTTTGTGCAGCAGAAGATGACACCGACTACGGCCGACCCGATGCAAGCCAAGATCTTCATGATGATGCCGATCATCTTCACCTTCATGTTTCTTAATTTTCCTTCGGGTTTAGTTATATACTGGCTGGTGAACAATCTTTTGACGATACTTCAGCAGTATTTTATCCATCGCAAAAAAGCCTGAACCTGAGCCATGAAGCCGGACCTCCTGACCGCTAAAGTGACGGCCGACAGCTACCGTCAGCATCGCACAGACTTTTTCAACCGCCTGGATCGGCGGATGATCTACGGGGTGCGTCAGACCGGCAGACCGACAACCACCCCACCCCTTAACCTCAACGACCACCACATTCTGCACGATCTCTTCAAGCAGGAACCCGGTCTTGACTTCCGATTAAAGGGTTACGAAGGGGCTCGCAAGGTCGTTTTTCTGCAGAAACGGGGCTAACCATGCTATCAACTGATACGATTGTCGCCCCGGCTACTCCGCCCGGCGAGGGCGGTATCGGTATCGTCCGCCTGTCTGGTTCAAGGGCCGCCGCCTGCCTTGCAGATGTTTTCCGCAGCAAGACCACCACTCCCGCAAAGATGGAATCGCACCGGCTGTATTTAGGTGGTCTTTACAACGGCCGTGATGAACTGGTTGATGAAGTCCTGGCGGTAATTATGCGTGGTCCCCACTCGTATACCGGTGAAGATGTCGTTGAGGTCCATTGCCATGGTGGCGCCCAGGTCCTGCGCAGCGTTCTTGACCTTTTTCTTGAGACCGGCGCAAGAATGGCAGGCCCCGGCGAGTTTACCCAGCGCGCATTTCTGAATGGTCGTCTCGATCTCGCCCAGGCGGAAGCCGTGATCGAAGTGATCCGGGCCCGCTCGGAGCGAGCCAGCCGGGTTGCTGTAGACCAGCTTGATGGCCGGCTGTCCCGTGACATATACCGCTTTTCCGGGCAAGTCAAAGATGCTCTGGCGCTACTGGAAGCCCATATTGATTTTCCTGATGACGAGGTTGGCGAACTGGACCTCCCGGCCTTGCTCGCTCCGCTTCACCGGGTTGCACGACAGATGCGCACCCTGGCCGAAAGTTTCGATCTTGGTCGGGTTCTGCGTGAGGGGATCAGTATCCTGATCCTGGGTCGCCCGAATGTCGGCAAAAGCTCGTTGATGAACGCCATTCTTGGTGAATCCCGGGCAATCGTTACCGAAGTGGCCGGTACGACTCGTGACACCCTGGAAGAACAACTGGTGCTGGCCGGGTTCCCGGTGCGCCTGATCGATGCGGCAGGCGTGCGTGATACGGACGACCCGGTTGAGCAAGAGGGGGTGCGACGAGCCCGGGATAAGGCGTCTTCGGCAGATCTGAATCTGATGGTGGTAGATGGCTCTGTTGCGCTACACGATGAAGACTTCCTGGCACTTAAGCTGTGTCGTCCGGATAAAAC
>Ga0070729_10005447_pt1 | contig 13135 bp, 3 predicted proteins | sample tdDd472_FD_66725 | JGI IMG/M metagenome (GOLD analysis project Ga0070729, IMG submission 66725) | Marine sediment microbial communities from the Atlantic coast under amendment with organic carbon and nitrate - tdDd47.2 | ecosystem: Environmental > Aquatic > Marine > Coastal > Sediment | place...
CCAGGTGGTTGCGGTGCAGAAAGCTCGTGCGGTCGCCATAGCCGATGAGGCCCAGCGCGGCCGCGCTGCTCAGCAGCTCGCCCATCGGTGTGACGGCTTCGGCGTCGAGCTCGATAACCCCCGCCTCGTTCGCCCAGGACAGCCACGCGTCCCCCGCGGTGATCATCGCGTCGCCTTCGGGCGTGAACACGTCGCCCGCCACCGCGGCCGGCGCGAGGTCGGTGTAGATCTCGGCGGCGGCGTCCGCGTACTCGATGCGCGCGACCGTCGAACCGGCGTGCGAGAACGTCCACGACGCGACGCCGTCGACCACCTCGATGTTGTCACCGAGGAAGTACGTCGTCTGGTCCCCGCTGCGGGTCATCGCCCGGGTGTCGTCGTCGATGTACGCGTGCTCCGACAGCATCGCGCCGTCTGCGCCGCGCGTGCCGACCTGCCGGCCGAACACGTTCCACTCGAGCGTCTGATCCCCGCGGGTCGTCATGCGCCCTGCCCCGTCGTACGCGTACGACCAGGGGCCCGCCTGCAGCACCTGGTGCGGGCGGTTCGGGTCGATCGTCCGGTCGCCGTCGTGCACCGGGCTGGCGTCGCCCAGCGACGACACCCGCGACAGGATGTTGTCGGCCGCGTCGTACGCGTACGTCAGCGTCTCTTCGTCATCGAGGGTCGCGCCGACGAGCCGGTTCAGCGCGTCGTACGCGTACTGCGCCGTGTGGCTCGGCCCCTCGGCGCCGCTCTGGTCGTCGACGCCGAGGAGCAGCCCGGCGGCGTCGAGCTCGAACCCGAGGTCGAGCACGGTGCCGGTCGGGCCGGTGACCGTGGTGCCGACGAGGCGCATCCGGTCGTCGGTCTGCAGGGTCGTGACCGTGCCGTTGGCCATCGTGATCTCGGCCAGCTCGCCCCGGTCGTTGAACCCGACGCCGTCGATCATGCCGGGCACGCCGATCACGTTGCCCATGCCGTCGACCTCGAAGTCGATGTCACGTCCGCCGGGCAGCTCGACGCCATTCAGCGTGCCGATCGCGTCGTACCGGTAGCCGACCTCCAGGCTCACCGATCCGATCGTCTGCCGCATGCGGGTCATCGGCCCGCGCAGGTCGTACGTCATCCACAGCGCGCCCTCGTGCTCGAAGGCGTCGAAGCGCATCCCGACGGGCAGGTTGGACCCGTGCGCACAGAAGCCCTCGGGGCAGTCCGGCGCGGTATCCCAGAGCACCTCGTACCCGGCGCCGTTCGCGTCGTCGGCGTCCCACTCGCGCACAATGCGGCCGGCGGCGTCGAACTCACGCAGCACGGTCTCGCCGGCCCCATTCGTCATTTCGACGATGTCACCTTCGTCACTGTACGAGAACGAGATCGTCCCGCGGTCCGGGTCCTCGACCCGCACGAGCTGCGCCATCAGGTCGAAGTACTGCCGGCGGACGTTGCCCATCGGGTCCTCGACCCGCGCCAGCGCGCCGGTCGCGTCGTACTGCATCGTGAACCACTCGACCTCGCGGTCGTCGTTCGTGCGCCCGACGGCCGTGATCCGGCCGAGCCCATCGAACCGCCGGACCGTGGGCGTGTCGAAGTGCGCGCTCGTCGGATCCGTGTCGTTCTCATCGAACACGAGGGTCTCGCGCGGCCCGAACTCGGCGCGCTGCATCGAGCCATCCGGCAGCGTGACCTCGATCTCGCGCCCCTGGGCGTCGTACCGCGACTGCATCGCGAGTCCGCCCTCGGGCGGCGCGAGGTCACAGTCGCCGGACGTCGCCCGGTACGGCTGGTACTCCAACCGATGCAGGCCGCCGCGGTTGAACACGTCGAAGCCGTTCACGTACCAGTCGCCTTCGCCGACCTGCTGCCGGGTCTGGTACTCCTGCGAGCGCCCGTCCATGCACTCCACCCGCGTCCGGGTCCCGCCATCGGCGAGGCGGATCGTCGAGATGCGGCGGCTCACCGGGGCGGCGAGGTCCCACTCGTACGTGTACGTCGGGGCGCCCGCCGCATCGCCGGGCAGCCAGATGCTCGTCGACCGACCAAACGCGTCGTACGCCCACCGGTACGGAGAGGCCTCGTGGATCGGCGTCCCGTTGCGATAGAGCACGAGCTCGGTCGCCGTGGACGGCTCATCGAAGATCGGGTCGTACCGAAGCTCCTGCCGCATCACGTCGAGCCCGTCCCCCCGGTCACCGAGCAGCAGCTCGCCGGTGATCGGCCGCAGCCCGTCGGCGCTGAACTCGTGGCGGCGGATGTACGCATCGCCGTCCACGTCACCGAGGGGGCTGATCTGCGTGATCACGTTGCCGTGGGCGTCCGCCTCGGCGCGCACCGCGACGATGTAGCGGTCGTCGACATCGGCCCGCTGCTCGACGCGGCTGACGAAGCCGTTGATCGCCTGCCCCTGCGGCAGCCCCTCGAACGCCGGGCCGTCGTACCAGGTGAGGACCTCCTGATACCGGTCCGCATCCGGCTCGGGGTACACGCGCTCGCGCCACGGCAGCCCGAGCACCCAGGTGCCGTCGGTGTCCTCGCCGGGGATCACGTAGTCGGTGCGCGTCAGGTTCTCGTCGCCGAGGCACCCGGCGCCGCACGGCTCGCCGTACAGCCCGTCCTCGAGCTCACACGGGCCGCAGGTGGTGTCGCCACCGATCGACACGATGCCGTGCTCGTACTCTTCGACCCGGTGGCCATACCCGTCGTACGCGTACGTCGTCCGATTCACGACCCACGCCGACTCGGCGGCGCCCTCGCGCAGCTCGGTCTCGGTCGTCGTCGTGCACCAGAACTCGACGTCGAAGAGCAGCCCCGACGTCGGGATGTCGGCCAGCTCACACAGCTCGAGGGTGTCCTCGTGGCGCGAGATCACCCGGCCGTCGTCGACGCGCTCCAGGGCGAGCACCCGACCGGCGCGGCAGTGCGACGCCTCGCCGACGTCGTACGTATACCGCACCTCGCCGTCGTTCAGGCTCTCGTCACCGATCGAGAACTCCTCGACATCGCGGAACCCGCGGAAGGTCTTCTCGACGCCGTCGTAGTACCCGTTGTGGTAGCTGTACTCGACGGTCTGGTGGACGTTCGTCAGCGTGTCCCACTCGTCGAGGCGGTCCACGACGAGGGTCGAGAACGGCACGCGGAAGTCCCACGCGCCCGGCCCACCGTCGCGCGCCATGTGCTCGACGCTCGTGCCGTAGTCGACGTCGATGACGAGCCCGAGCCCGTTCTCGACCCGCGACAACAGGTTCGGCCGCGTGGGGAAGAGCTCGAGCACCGTGACGGCGCCGGTCTGCGTCACCCAGACGACGTCCGACGAGCCGTTGCCGTTCATGTCGGCGAAGAGCACCGACGTCGTCGCCAGCCGCTCGGGGATGCTTGCCATCGACGTGTCGACGTCCGCGTTGCGGATCGTGATCTCGTCGTCGAACGCCCGCCCGTTGCGGTTGATCCACAGGCGAACCGTGTCGCCCGAGACGAGCACGAGGTCGGCGAGCGCGTCGCCGTTCATGTCCTCGAGCTCGGCGTCCTCGGCCTCCTGCGCGTCGAAGTCGAGCGCGCCCTCGGCCGTGCGCCACGCCGACCACCGGCCGTTGCCGAGGTTCAGCCGGTACCGCACGCTCGTCGGCTGCACCTGCACCGCGTCGAGGAGCCCGTCGCCGTTGAAGTCGTTGAGTTCGAGGGTGTCCGAGTCGAAGCCGGCCTCGATCGGCTCGATCGCCTCGTCCTGAACGAAGCCCGAGCCGGTGTTGCGCCAGATCGTCGTGACGTTGCCATCGCCGGACCCGGCGGACCGGATCACGTCGATGCGCCGGTCGTTGTCGTAGTCGATGAACCGGATCGTCTGCAGCTCGCCCTCAGAGAAGTCGCCTGCAAAGTCGAGGGTGTCGCCGCCGCCGAAGAGGTTCTGGACCTCGTCCCAGTCGCCGCCGCCCCGGTTCACCAGCACGTCGCCGGTCGCGGTGCTCATGAGGTCGGTGAACCCGTCGCCGTTGAAGTCGAGCACCTGCACGCGGGCGTCGCTGAGGTCGTGGCCGTTCTGGTCGCCGACCGCGCTGTCGAACGGGCCGTCCCACGCCACCGTGCCGTCTTCGGACGGGACGTTGACGAAGATGCGGTGCGGCTCGCCCGTCCGCGTCGTGTCGACGAGGTCCGGCAGCCCGTCGCCGTTGAAGTCGAGCAGCGTCGCGTTGCCCGACTGCAGGTTCACGCCGAGCTCGGCCGAACCATCGACGTGCGGCATGTCGACCACGTACGGGCGCACGCAGTCGTCGCTGTCGCAGAGCTGTCCAAGCGGCGCGGTGTATCCGAACGACGGTGCCACCGGGTACTCCGCGTCACCGACGCCGAACGTCCGTACGCTGGCGAGGCGCGAGAACCCGCCGGACGTCGCGGTGTCTTCGTACACCAGCTCGTACCGGCTGCGCTGGTTGCCGCGCACGTTCACCTGCACCTCGGCGAGGCGGTGCTGAAGGACCTGCTCGAACCCGGCGGTGGCGTCGATCACGTGATCGTCGCGGGACTCCCACGTGAACCGCGCCTCGTACGCCGCGTCGCCGTCGGTGAAGACCCACGCGATGCGGTCGATCAGCGGCATGTGGCCGTAGCGTCCCCAGGTGTACTCGAGGCGGTGGTCGTACCCGTCCCAGCACTCGACCGGCAGGTACCGGAACGTACCGAGGTCCTCGTCGCCGAACCGGGCCGAGGCGACGAGGTCGCCGTCGCGGTCGGCGCCGTACGCGCAGATGGTGCCGTCGGGGCGCTCGGCGGTGAACCAGCCGGCGTCGCCGTCGCCGACGTCGTGCCAGGTGTACCGGACGAAGCCACCCTCGCAGCGCGCGCGGTAGTGCTGCGTGTTGCCGTCGGTCTCGACGAGCACGAGCTGCTCGCCGTCGGCCATGAACTCGTCGTCCGCGTCATAGAGCGGCACCCCGCGGAGGGTGAGCCGCTCGATCGACGGCAGGCCCATCGACCAGCCGATGCCCGCCGGACCCGAGCCGCCGCCCGAGCTGTAGCCGAGCGACAGGTTCGGGCTGAGGCCGTCGAAGCCGCTCGGCGAGTCGAACGGGATCGCGTACGACATCGTGCCCATGTTCGGGTCGACCGAGACGTCGTCGCCGACGCCTTCGAGCGAACCGGCGCCCTCGGGCAACGACACGCGGTCGTCCGAGACGCCGGTCTGGGCGCTCACGAGTCCGGCGACCCCGAGGGTGACGAGACAGGCGGCCAGCGCGAGGGTGTTGCGCTGGGCCGCAGAGGATGTCATGCCGTGCAGCATGCGGGCTCCGTGGTTGGGGCCACCTGAGGGCGTGGCCTGTGGGTTCGGTACGAGGTTGGGATAGGCGAACGCCGAGTGCGTCAGGAATGGCGGGCGGCGCACCCCGCCCGGGGTGGGGATCTGACCACCCCCTCACGAACCCCGATGAGCGCTGACAGATCGAAGCACCCTGTCCCCGGGGACAGGTTCATGGGCGCCGCACCCGGGTGCGGCACGAGCCCCCCCGGGCTTGACCCTCTTCGGCCCGCGTCCGACCGTAGGCGCACGCCCGGCCCGGACCCTCGATGCGCGCCCGCCTGATCGACCGCCTCTTTCTGTTGCTCGAGCTCCGGCTGCTGCCGGGGCTCGGGGCGCGGCTGGTGCTGATCGCCGGCCTGATCGCCGGGCTCTCGATCGGCGGTGGCGGCATCGTGTACCTCGTCGACCCGCAGGGGCACTCGCTCGTGCAGGACGTCTGGTGGGCGTTCCTGCACCTGACCGACCCCGGCTACCTCGGCGACGACGCCGGGGCGACGCGCCGGGTCGTCGCGACGGGCCTGACCATCGCCGGTCTCGTCGTGTTCGTCGGTCTGCTCGTCGCCGTGATGACCCAGTGGTTGCAGCAACGTCTCGTGGCGTTCGAGCGCGGCGTGACCCGGGTGCCCTTTCGCGATCACGTGCTCGTGCTTGGCTGGACGAACCGCACGGTGCCCGTCGTGTCCGAGCTGATGGCGTCCGGGCCACGGGTGAAGGCGCTGCTCGAAGAACGCGGCGAGCGCGGGTTGCGCGTGGTCGTGCTGGACGACGAGGTCGACCCCGAGATGAACCTCGCCCTTCGCGAGGGGCTCGGGGATCGGTACGACGCGCGACGCGTGCTGCTGCGCTACGGCTCACCCCTGCGTCACGAGCACCTCGAGCGCGCCGCCCTGCCCGAAGCCGCCGCGATCGTGCTGCCGGCGGTGGCCGCCGCGGATGCCGCCCAGGTGTCGAGCGACGCGCAGGTGATCAAGACGCTGATGGCCGCCGCGGCGACGATCGAAGAGGGCGCCGACGCGCCGTTTGTCGTCGCCGAGCTCTTCGACCCGGGCAAGGCGGACATCGCCCGCGACGCGTGGCCGGGGCCGATCGAGGTGCTCGCGGCCGAGACCTTTCTGGCGCAGCTCATCGCACAGAACGTGCGCCACACGGGCCTGTCGCACGTGTACCGCGACCTGCTCACGCACTCGACGGGCAACGAGCTCTATGCACCCCGGGCCCCCGAACTGAAGGGCCGGTCGTTCGACGAGATCCGCCGGCGGTTTGCCGAGGGCGTCGTGCTGGGCTGGGCGACCGCAGACGCCACCGGGTGCGTCGCCACACTGTGCCCCGCCCCGACCGACACCGTGCCCGAAGATGCGCGCCTGATCATGCTCGCCCGCTCGCTCGAGGCGTGTCGCGCCACCCCGATGCCGCGGGCGACCACGACCGCCGCGACGATCGAGCCGTGCCCGGGGACCCGCGTCGAAGCCCCTCATCGGGTGCTGATCCTCGGATGGAGCCGGAAGGTCCCGGCGATCGTGGCCGAGCTCGACCGGTTCGAGGGCCGGGGGTGCGAGGTCGACGTCGTGTCGATCCAGCCGGCGCAGCCCCGCGAGAAGGCGATGCGGCGCAACCGCGCGACCCTCGATCACACCGTCGTGCGGCAGATCGAAGCCGAGTTCACGTCTCGACCGGACCTCGTCGAGCTCGCGCCGCACACGTTCGACGACGTCGTGATCGTCGCGTCGGACTGGATCGACGACCCGGCGGAGGCCGACGCGCGCTCGGTGCTGGCGTACCTGATGCTGCGCCAGGTACTCGCGGGGCGCGAGACGCTGCCGGACGTCCTCGTCGAGCTGCTCGAAGACGACTCCGAGCCGATGCTCGGGTCGGCCCGCGACGAGGTCATCATCGGCCCGCAGCTCATCTCGCACATGCTGTCGAACGTGGCGCTGCGCCGCGAGCTCGCCCCGGTGTTCGGCGACATCTTCACGCCGGGGGGCGCGGAGGTGGAGTTCGCCCGCCCCGCCCGGTACGGGATCGCCCCCGGCGATGCGCCCTTCGACGCGCTGGCCGACGCCGTGGCCGCTCAGGGCGACGTGCTGCTCGGCGTGATGCACACCCGCTTCGCCCACACCGACACCGGCGGCATCGTGCTCAACCCGGAGCGCGACGAAGACGTCACGATCGAGAAGGGCGACCGCCTCGTCGTCGTGACGCTCGCAGACCGGCCACCGCCGGTCATCGCCGTCTGACGGCAGCCGTGATTCGACGGCGGGACGGTCAGGCGGGCTTCAGCAGCCACGCGATCAGCGCGGCGACGATGATGTTCAGCGCGACGGCGATGGCGAAGAACATGCGCCGCCGCGAGGTCTGCACCGGGCCATCGGGCTGCGGTGGCGCCGGGGGCTGTGCGCCGTGGGGCACGAGCGCCGCGGACGGCGGCGGCGCCTTCTCTGGCGCCGGCGCTGGTGTGTGCGCCGCTGCGGCTCGGCGACGCTCTCGCTCCTCGTCTCGCGCGCGCTGGGCCGCGGCCTGCGCTTCGGCCTTCTCACGATCACGCTCGGCCTCTTCGCGCTCTCGGTCTTCGCGCTCGAACCGCGCGCGTGCGACGAGGTCCTGCCACGGTGGGATCGCGTCGAAGCGCGCGCCGTACCGGACGACGGGACGCGTGACCGGCTCGGCCAGACGCGCGTAGAAGTCCGCCTCGAACGGCGCGCCCTCGAGGAGCGCCTCCGCACGCCGGCGGTTGTTCACCTGCAGGAGCTCCTCTGCGACCGCCTCGATGTCGAACACGTGGGCGCGCAGCGTGTCGCTCGTGTCGCCATACCGCGGGCGTGACGACCCCTCGCCGATGGCGCGCTGCAGGATGACCGGCAGGTGCGCAGACAGCCCGCGGACCGCATCGACCACGCTGGACCAGCCATCGTCGCCGTCGAGCACGCGGCGAGCGAGCAGGCCCGCGACGATGTCTCGCCGATCCCGGTAGTCCTGCAGGGCGTCGCGTCCGGTGGCATCGAGCAGGTCCTCGACCGGCTCGTTGGCGAGGGTCGCGCGCACGGCGTCGACCCTCTCCCACGGCCCGATGGGCGCAGGGCCGATGGACGCGGGGCCGTCGAGGCGCGCGAGGAATCCATCCGCCGTCTTCATCCACGGCACGTTGATCAGTCCGTCGGTCGCTGCGCCGGCGAACCGCGCGAGCGCGTCGGACACCTCGTCGGAGTCCGGTTCGGTGTTCACGGTGACGTTCGGGCCCAGCGACCGCCCGTCGGTCTGGCGACCGTTGATGTACACTGGCGACGGCACCCGGCCGGTCCGCACCACGCCGCTGAGTTCGGCGACGTGGGTGACCCGACCGTCGTCGTGCAGGCGATAGAGCGCCGCGCCGCGACCGCGCTCGGTCTGGTACATGCTGTATCGGAAGGTTCCGAACACGAGCAGCAGGTCGCTGCGCTCGCCGACGAACGCGATGTGGTCGACGGACTCGAACCGTCCGCCGTACGACCAGGGTTCGTAGACCGCGTGCGTCACGTTCCCGCGCTCGACGTCGACGACGTTCACGAGGTGTGCGTATCGGGTGTCGTCGTCGCCGGTCGGGTCGACGTCGAGGAACCATGTGTCGACCGCGATCCGTCGGCCGTCCGGCGACCAGCGCAGCCCCTCGACGATCCCGTCGCCCGTCCGGAATCCCTCGTGGACCTCCGCGAGCCCGGACGCGATGTCGATGCACCGCGCCGGACCCAGCTGCACCGGGGACGCATCGAGAACCCGGTGCACGCACAGCTGCACTCGATCCCCGATTTCTTCACCCGCATCGAGCCGCGCGAGGCTCCGTCCATCGGCCGAGATCGAAGGGACGTACCAGGGGTGCACCGTCTTCGAGCCACCCGCTGGATAGACGTGCGTTTCGTCGACCTCTTCGTCGACTTCCGAATGCCATGACGAAGCCCACACGAACGCCCCGTCGGGACTGAATCCAGCCTCTCCCGCGCAGTGGGTCGGCAGGGTCGTCTCGGTGGCGCCCGACGCGAGGTCCACGACGCGGGGGCGCGACTCCTGCTCCTCATCGTCCTCTGCGTCCCAGATCAGCGCGCGGTGCCCGTCCGGACTGACGACGATCCGCGGCTCGTCATCGTAGTCGCCGACCCATGGCAGCGTGTGCACGGCCTGCTGCACCGGGGCGCCGGCGGCGTCGACGTCGATGACCCGAAGCGTCTCGGCGTAGTGGTCCAGGACGACCGCGCGGGAGCCGTCTGGGGCCCACGCCATGCGGCGGTCGGTCCGCTCGTCGATGTGCAGCGCGTGGCAGGTCCACGTCGCGACGTCGATGCCGAAGATCCCGCCGTAGAGCACCACGCCGATGCGGCGCCCGTCGTCGCTGACGACCACCTGGTCGGGCTCTGCGAGGGGCACCCCCGGCGGCGTCGGCCACGCCTGATCGGGGGACAGGCGCGACGAACGGGCGTGCGCCTCGGCGACGTCGATGTGCACCGCGCCCGGCCAGCCCCGCACCGAGTCCGGGATCCCCGAAGGCGCAGGGCTCTCCGGCGTGATGGCCGAGAGCCGAACCGTGGGCGCGACCCCGGACGCCGGCGTGTCGTCGACCGGAGGCTCGGCCGGGGCGGGTGACGGACGCGCCGCAGGGGCAGACGTCGCCGGCGCCGCAAGACCGGCACGGCGCGCAGCCTCGGCGGCCGTCTCCGGCCGCTTCGCCATGTCCGGGTCGGTCATGGCGTGCAGCGTCTCGACGAGGGCCGTCGGCACGTCGGTGCCGGCGAGCGCAGCGCGGGCGTCGATGCGGCCGCCGGCGAAGGGCAGCGTCTCGGGCTCCTGCCCGGTCTGCACCGCGAGCCAGGTCATCGCCAGGCTGTACAGGTCGGACGCCGGCGCGGCGCGGCCCACGAACTGCTCCATCGGCGCGTAGCCGAACGTGCCGGCGGCGGTGGACGCGAACGACCCGGCCGTGCGGAGCGCCGCCTGCACGGTGCCGAAGTCGATGAGCCAGGCATGCCCGTCGTCGTCGAGCATGACGTTCTTCGGGCTGATGTCGCGGTGGATGACCGGTGGCGAGAGCCCGTGCAGGTACGTGAGCACGTCGAGCACGTCGCCGAACCAGCGGCGCATGTCGGGCTGCGACAGCCGCCGCCCCCGGCGCATCGCCTGCGCGAGGTTCTCGCCGGTGACGAAGGTCTGCACGAGGTACCCGTGCTGTTCGTCGTGCAGGTGGTCCACGAACTTCGGGATCCGTGGGTGGTCGAGCCGCTGCAGCACGGCGGCTTCGCGGTCGAAGAGCTCGAGCGCCTTCAGGTCCGACAACCGGTCGAAGCGCAGCTGCTTGATGACGACGACGGCGGCATCCGACCGGCGCGTCGCCTTCCACGTCACGCCGAACCCGCCCTCACCGAGCTTGCTGTCGACGGTATAGGCGTCGTCTGCGCCTTCGAGCACATAGCCGGCGTACATGACCCAACCCGGAATGAATGAATGCCCCGAGATTCGGCGCCACCGCAGCCCCGGTCAACGACGGCGACCGCGCGGTGCGCGAACACCCCGGTCGCCCGCCCATGCACCACCAGGGGCGGGGCCAGCCCCGCGCCCGCGGCACCAGCCGCGGTACAGGGCGCACCAACCGGATGCCGCGCATGGCGGCGTACCGCCCGGATGGGTGGCGCATGCAATACCGGCCCTGCGGGCCGGGGGCGGGCCATGCCCCGCCCCTTCGTGCGGCGGCGTAGTGTCCGGACGGGTGGCGCGCATGGCGGCGTGTTGCCCGGATGGGTGGCGCACGGTGCGCGTACCACCCCGTACGTACGCCCCTGCTAATCCCCGTCCACGCAGAACCCTTCGCCGGGGAAGTCGTCCGGCGGTTCGCACTGGGTGGTGACGACACCGCACGGGTCGGTGCAGATCTGCGGGGACCCGAAGGGCATCTCTTCGCGGGGCCACCACCGGGCCTCGAACGTCGTCGTCGACGCGTCGTACGAGAACGGCGTGCCGCCCTCGATGTCGATGTCGAAGCCGCCGAACGACATCGTGCCGTCGATGCGCTGGTTGCCGGTCTCTTCGTCGACGCCGAGCGTACCGGTCAGCCGCGTGTCGGCGACGCGCGCGTGAATGGTCCCGAAGCGCAGGTTGATGTCGAACGGCTGCGACTCGAAGAACCGCGTGCCGTCTTCGGCCAGCCGAAGCTGCGACGGCACGAAGATGACGAAGCCCTGCTCACTCGTGTCGACCTCGAGCTCGTTCGGCAGCCCGGTGTTCTCGGGCGCATCCCCGATCGGATCCGCCTCGGACCCGAGGGCGGCGACCTGGTTGCCGGGCCCACGCTCCATGTCGAGCACGAGGTTGATGATCAGCGGCAGCGGCTGCTCCAGGATCGCGACGAGCGTGTATCCGCCGGACTGGAACTCGACGTAGTCCGGGTCGCCCGGCTCGGGCAGGTCCTCGCCGTCGTCCTCCAGCGGCTTGAACTGGAAGTCGAAGAGCTGGCGGTACCGCAGCGTCGAGCCGTTCACGCCCCGCAACCCCGGCGCCACCTCCAGGAGCAGCGGCACGTCGGGGCGACCGACCGTCTCGGAGTCCAGCTCCAGCGTCGCGCCAAGCCCGTCCGGGTGCGCCGTCAGCACATTCGGGCCGCAGTCGCCGCCGGGGCTGCACGCGTCCAGCGCCGGCGTCTCGGCGATGAGCTCGTTCTCGATATCGCGTTGGTCCGGCCAGATGTAGATGACCAGCGTGTCCGGGTCGATCGGCGCATCGAACGCGAGCTCGATCGGATCCCCGACGTAGAACGTCCCGGTCGGCGGCGCGACGAGCTCCGCCTCGGGCACGTCGAGGTAGTCCTCGCACCCGGCGTTCGGCAGCGTCACGAGGGCGACGACGAGGGTCGCCAGGATGTGTTCAGAAGAGCACTTCAAACCGATTCTCCACCATCCACGACGTCACAGCGTCGCCGTTCTCGTCTTCCAGCGCGTCGCCGGGCAGCAGTACCGCCGACTCGACCGTCCAGATGAACCTTCGTCGAAACGTCCAGGCGACCTGCCCGTCGAGCTCGGTGCCGTAGTACGACCCGGGGTCGCCGCCCTCGTAGTTCACCGCGTCGTCGTCGATGCGCTCCCCATCGCGGGCGAGCACGGTCGCGACCGGGTCGACGACACCGGCGTCCGGCCACGCCATCAGCACGCCGAAGCGCGTGTGCAGCCCGTGCTCCGGCGTATCCACCCACTGCACCAGCGCCTGGGGGAAGACCGCCACCGCGTTCGTGAACCGCCCGTCCGTCTCGACCTCCGTCAGGGGGAAGGTCGACGCATCGAGGTTCCGAAGATTCTCGACGCCAACCGCCGCCGAGCGGGCGGACGAGTAGGCAAGGATGCGCTCGAAGAGCAGCAGCCCGACGTTGTAGTCCCGCGGGTAGCTGTACACCGTCAGGTCGCTGCCCGGGCGCGGGTCGTCGTCGCCGCTCGCGTAGTCGAACTGCAGCGTCAACGTGACCGGCCCGACGTCGCCCTCGACGATCGCCTGCGCGCCCTGCGCGCGCACCGTCTGCAGCGTCGGCGTCGTGCGCGCCAGCTCGGCGAACCCCTCGCTGATCTCGCGGGTCTCGCCCCGCAAGAAGGACGCCGACGCCGCGAAGCGCATCGAACGGTACGCCGCCTGCAGGCTCACCGGGATCGCCCACACCGAGGTCGCGAAATCGTCGCCCCCGACGTGGGCCGTGGCCACGGTCACGCCGACGTCGTGCCAGTCGCTGCCCTCGTCCCCGAACCACGGCTGCCGCCAGAACGACGCCACGCCGAGCTGCCGCAGGTTGTCGCGGTACTGCCCGGCGTCGCCCTGATCGGCGAGCTCGTACCAGCCGGCGAGAAAGACGCCGCAATCCATCGAGCCGTC
>Ga0070729_10005451_pt1 | contig 13129 bp, 7 predicted proteins | sample tdDd472_FD_66725 | JGI IMG/M metagenome (GOLD analysis project Ga0070729, IMG submission 66725) | Marine sediment microbial communities from the Atlantic coast under amendment with organic carbon and nitrate - tdDd47.2 | ecosystem: Environmental > Aquatic > Marine > Coastal > Sediment | place...
TTTAATATGCTTTCTTGTTGTTTATTTCTTAGGTTTCGATTTTCGTTATGAATTGTTCTCGATAAATCTTTTAATAATTTACTTGAAGGTAGAATATAGTTTAATCTTGCATTTTTATCCAATCTATCCTTAATACTGTTTTTATTTAAATCATCGAAAGGAGATCCCATTATAAGATCCCATTCTATAGCAAATGTAACCATTGACAATGGACGATACCTTCCTCCTGCCACCAGTTTCTTCCCTTTTTGATCGAAAAAACCACTAAAAAATTCTTCTGCAAAAATACTTTTAATTCCATCCAACCCATTTAAAGTATATTCATTATCGGTAATTACAATGGCATCATCCAGAGCATAATCGTGAAACAAGGTATTACCGTAAACGATAAAAGTTAAGAGAATTATTATGGAATATTTATGCATACTTTTCATATGAAGATATTTTTGAAGCATAAATATATCAATTTATAAATTTGCCTGAAAATATTTTAATACTCTTAATGCTCTAAGAGTATTCCATCGACTTGGCTGCCCTGCCTTTTCCATTTTAAAATGAATTTGCCCGGGATAATTGGCATTCAGTTTCCACACTCCTTCTTTTGTTCTTTTCTGTAAAAGAATATCAATAGCATCTTGCATTCGTTTATCATATTTAACGCCTGCAATTTGAAAACAACCTAATGCCCTTAAATTATCGTATCGCCACCGTGAAGGGAACGGTAAATTAGTAAATCTTTTATCAATTATCTCACCTGTTTTATCCGATTTAAAAAGTCGATGTTCGAGTATAAAATCTTGCGATTCTTTTTCAGCTTTCAAAAGTTCATTAAGTCGATAAGTGTAATTGTTCTTTTTATATTCTAAAATTCCTTCTAAAACCGAAATCGTAGTGTGTAACGAACTATGCTTTGCTCCCGAACGATTCAAACGACAATTAAATCCACCATCAGGTAATTGTTGCGAAAGAATAATATCTACAATTGATTCAATTTTACTTTTATCTACATTAAAATAACTAAAATAATTCAAGGACATTCCATTTATACACATATCGCTTTTCTGCATCTCTCCTATAGGAAGTATTCCTCCATCCGGAGCTCTATTTTCTCTTAATATCATTTCAAGAGTTTCCAAAATTGGTTTACAATTAGTAGAAATTCCCAGATTTTTTAAATCAAGCAATGTATAATGTGTTGATGTCCATTTGGGTTGATAAAACTTTAGTCCCCAATGTCCATTATCATTTCTTTTATCAAGAAATTGTTTTCCCCAGCCTTCTTTTTCTATCCGATCCTGTAATTCTTTTCTATCTTCACTTAACAAATCACGGTAGGTTTGATATTGAATGGAAACATCAGCTTGTAAAAGCCAGTTAATTATTTCTTGATGAGTCATTTTATAAATTTAATAAAATATGCTCAATCACTGAAATTTACATTTTAAAGATTTAAGGAAACCATTATTTCTCAGAACCTAGCAGCATCACATACTTATCCATATACTTTGATACACCTACATGTGTATGTCCTGAATCCATCATGTTTTTGCAATGTCCAGGACTTTTATTCCATGATTCTACTGCTTTTATTCCATTAATCTGACCTTCTGCAATATTCTCTCCTCTGAAATAAACACCATCTAAACCTGATTTCATTATTCTGTCCCCCGGATCATCACCTTCAGGTGAAATATGACTAAAATAATCACGTTCAAACATATCCTTAGCATGCAAATAGGCTACATAAGTTAGTTTATCACTCCATTTTAATGACTTTGCAAGCATCATTTTTTGATCGCCACACATACAATAATCAGAACGGATTTCATTTACACGATTCAAAACTACATGCTGATTAATTGTTGTATCGCGAACAGAAACTGGTGTTCTTCTATTTTTTGAAATGAAAATATATTGCCTAAATTCTATTTGATTATTATCGTATTCTTTTCGCTCAATAGTATCTAATCCAGCCCGATAAGCTTCATTTTTTGAAATTCCGATTGTTGATTTACTTGACTTTGTTTCTCCATCTGGTCTTGTATACAGATATCGATATTGCAGGCTCCATTTATCTGTGTATTTTGGTATTAAAAAAGTATCTACCTTTTTTGTAGCATTATCCCAGTAACAAGCAAGATTGGTTTCAGTTATTCTTCTGTGCCCTTGTTTACTCAGAATTACTTGCTTTACGCAATCTTCAATTACGATATTGGTATCGACTTCAGAATCCCAGAAACAATCCATAATCTCGATATGAGTTGTAGTTAGGTTACCTTCAATAATTATAGTTTTCTTAATGCAATCTTCGACAATAACCCTTGTATCAACTTTTGATTGTTGAGCAAAAGAATTTAAACAAATAAGAACAATTATGGCAAATAAGTTCAGTATTTTGTACATGTCTGCATACAATTTTAATAATCGATATATGAATTCCCTACTTTGATTACTGTAAAAGAAACTGACATTTTAATAAAATTGGAACAACCTCCAGATAAACTATAATTAACTTTACCTCCTACAGGTATAGTATACTCTTTTTCTTGCCAGTCAAATTTGTTTTTATGAGTAACAGCAGCTGTAAAGGCTCTTCCAAAATCTATCAAACCATTTCCACTACTTTCCATTGAGCCATTTGATCTTGCTTTTACAATAATTGAAGTTGAGGATAGATTTTTTATAGTTCCTGAAATTTGATAGCCTGTTATTTCACCGTATGTATTACCTCCTGTGGTATAAGTATATTCTACATAACGTTTTTTACCAAATGCTGCATCAATAATATCGGTTTCGTCTCTTATTTCCCTATGCGTAACCAGTGGTTCTGTTCGTTCGGTATTCTTGTAATACATACTAACCGTTGATTTTATTGTTTTTTGTCCAAGTGCATACAATATAGCAACACTTTCGTCGTGCTCTTTTGCTAAAGTTGCCCCATTTTGCAATTTGCTTAAGAATTCATTTAAGCTTGAAATTTTATTTGTTAAACTTCTATTGCTTTTTAATATTAGTGTTGTTTTCTCTTTTATTAATCTACCAATCTCGTCAACAACAACATCTTCGCCTCCTGCGTCTTGTTCGCAACTATTCAAATCCTTTACGTAATAATAAACCAGTTTATTTATATTTTCTTCATAGGATAGCGCAGAGTTAATTTTCTCAGAAATAACATTATGTATTTCGTTTCTTATTTCGGGATATACCTTTTCAAGAGCATCTGTCTTATATTTTTCCATTTGCCACCCTAAAGTTTCTATTTTTTTTATTTTCAAATATTTCTCTCGTGCTTTTAAATTGGATGCTAAGATTTTGTCAATCTCTTCAATTGCGCTTCCTGCATTTACAACTTTTCTGAAACTCTCAGATGCTATATAGCAAGGATTTCTTTTAACAAAACTTTTAATATTCATAACATCTTTCACCGAAGGTGCTCCTGTTTTACCTCTTAATAAGAAATATTCAGTACACCCCTTACTTACTTCTACAACAGCTTTGTAATCTTCAAAAAAAGATACAATATCTTCAATTTTCTGATTATAATCTTCTATTTTGGAATTGTAAATATTCAGGTTATGTTTAGAATGAAGAATTTCAAACTCAAGATCTTTAACAGAAAAATTATTCCCATAAAGCTGTAATCCTGAACATTCGACACGTGGAAATATAGAATTTTTTTTAAGCTGCTTACCATCAATGTATAAGTATAGATAACCATTTTCTTTCTTAACTTTAAAATTATGATCTCCTTTACCTAAAGCTTTTTTATCCAATACAGAATTTATTTTGTACTCAGATAGATGATAATTAATCACCATAATTTTAAACCCAACTTGTACAGTTTTATCTTTACTATTTGTTTTTAAATATCTCCCATTAAAATTTAATTCAAAATCAAACTCTTTATTTTGTAATTGATCTTGAAGATATGAGAACATTATTTTGTGTTTAGATTTTTTCCAACTTTGAGATGAATATTGATTCGAAAATGATATGTACTTATTTCTATAGAGACATGCATTTTCGTTATTATTTAACTTCCATTTTTTATCAAAAGTGCCACTCAGAAGACTTTCCTGCTGTTGCTTTAACTTTATTATACTTTTTTCATATGCTTTAATTCTATTATTAAGCACAACTAAATAATATCGAAAATCAGTGTGGTCAATATTTCTTATTCCATAAGATCTTGGATTTATCGTATAATAAGTTAGTCTGTCATAATACGTTACATCTTTAGAAATAAGAGAAGAAACACCTGGCAACATGGCCCTTAGTAATTTATAATCAATTTCTTTATATCTGGTTTTACCGTATAAAATCACAGGTTCTTCCATCACTTTTATTTTCGGCTCTGAAAATATTGTCCCACCATATCCATTAACAACCCAACTTTTTTGCCGATTTTTTATTTCTTTATTTGTATCTTCAATTAATTTTAATAGTTCCTGTTTACTTAATGCCTTAGAATTGGCATTTTTCTCTTCTATACTTTGTGCAATGCAAGTATTACTAACAAACAGAAAAAATGCTATAATAAATAATTTATTATTCCTTCTCATTACAAATATCTTTTAAAATTTATTTTATCATTTTACCAAGTATGCATTTAGACTTTAAATACATAATCCTTTTTCTTATTGCTTCGGCATTATTTGTTATTCCTAAAATCTCGTTTAAATGTTTTCTTTATATGTTTAAAGAATTAGATTTTAATTTATCTTTTTCTAATAACCACTTACTTCAGCATAACCATCACTAACATATATACTATAACTACTATGTTCACCATCCAGATAAAAAGTACCAGAATAAGTATAAGGGCCGTCAGGATCGCCCATATTCAAACATTGTGAATAGAATGTCCAAGAGAAATTGTATGTTCCTTTTATGCAAGAGTAATCGGAAACCGTGGCACTATGATATACCCCATCACTTATACTAATATCAGAACCTGATCGCTGAATAGAAAGACTACTATTTATAATACATGTATGAGATGCATCAAAATCAATACTTGCAAAATTTTCACAATTAGTTTGTTTACTATTTGTATATGTATCATTGGTATTTTTTTGTTTCGAATTGCCATTTAAATAATAATCGCAAGCAGCAATATTACCTGTTGCATTCGAATTTTCCTTTTTTTCTGCTTTTACAAAATATTCACGCGCCGTTTCATAAGATTGTTCTACGCCATTACCTTTAAAATAAAGAATTCCCAAAATATTTTCTGCCTGTCCAGATTTATCTCCTAATTCAATAGCTTTATTTGCCAAGCTTATTACCTGATCTGTATCGGTGTAATTATTATCGGGTTCAGAATAATAACTATCAATGATTCGAAAACATGCATTATAGGAACCTTCATTTATCATTTTGTTGTACCAAGTAAAAGCATCATCTTTATCTCCATAAGTAAAACATACTTTGCCATAAGATAAAAGTTCTACTTCATCTGTCTCATTCAATGCTCTTATCATTGTTTCCAGCGCTTTACACTGATCAAAAACGGTATACTCCCCTCCTGTCCAGATTTCCGATATTTTATAAGCCAAAGGATAATCAGATTGAGCATTTTCAATTTTTTGATTCATCGTAACATCGAAATAATCTAGGATTTCTTTATAGTCATTATATTCTGCTTGTGAATATGCATTAAACATATCGTTTGTTTGATGATTAAGAATAACAGATTTAATAATAGATGCTCCATTATCAACTAATAGCTTTACTATTTCAAAATCATTCTGTGCAGTAGCAATAATCAAAGGAGTCCATTCATTAGCTTTTGTAGCGCTCACAGCTTCAATATCGCTACCATGATTTATTAACTCTGAAACAACATTGGCATTCCCATATTGAACAGCCATTAACAAAGGAGTTAAACCTTGTTCATTCTTTTTATTTACATCAACTCCTTTTTTTAAAAGAAATTTAATCATATCAAAATTTAATTGATATTCATCAGGATATGTATTACTTATAATAATACCTTTATCTGAAACGTCGTAGACTTCTTCGTACGTTCCAAAAATTGCAGTATGTAACAAGTTATCCCCTGAGCTTGTTTGTTCAAATTCTACATTTAACAATTCATATTTAAACATTAATTTAACTAACTCCTGCTTGTTAAAACTTACAGGATAACATTCAAATTTATTTTCATATTCTAATTTTCCATCAATTGAATCGCTGGTAAAACCTGCTCTAAAGAATAACTCTATAGATTTTAAATCATTACTCTCGTTCTCGATATAATTTTCATATAAATTGGAGAAATCTTTTGCATTAATTTCATACCCATTATTTTTTAATTTTTCTTCAGGTGAAGAACATCCTACCGAAAAAATTAAGACCACTATACTGACGAATAAACTAATTCTCATTATTTCATATTTTTTAATTTTGTTTAACAATTGGATTTCATTTTTACATACGGTTTATAAAAACAGTCTGAATAAAATATTTCAGACTGTTTTATTATTTTTTTTTTACCCAGTTACAGAAAACAATTCCTAGCCAACTTGATTTAGTAAACTTTTAATACCCCTTAACCTCAACATCATATTCATTTACAAAAACAGTGTAGCTACTATGTTCACCATCAATATAAAATTCTGATGAATAAGTATATGGGCCATCTGGTTCTCCAATATTTACACATTGATCGTAATAAGTCCAAGTAAATTTATATTTACCCTTAATTCCATTTCCTTCAAAACCTTCTATATAACATGTATGGTAAAAATTATCTATGCTACTTACATAGTTTCCAGCTCCAATTGCCTCTACAGATAAGTTGTGATTTATTTTACATGTCCCTGTACCGCCTTCAAATTCAATGGAAGCGAAAGTTTTATATACAGTTTCGTTATTGCTATTTGTATCCTTAGTATTAGCTGAACCTCTCTTTGAATTTAATATTTCGATAGCTTTTTTATTATTAAATTCCTGCGCCACTTCATATGCCGTTAAACTGAATTGACCGTTAAATACGGAATACTTTTTAAAAGGAGATTGACTATTCTCTAATAGAAATTCTAAACATTCATCTTGGTTATCTCTAATTGCAAAAAACAAAGCCGGCATACCGTTCTTAGGATAAATATTATCATCAGCATTATATTTAATCAGCAATTCTAACATTTCGGTGGAGTTATCGTCAAGGCCCAATATTAAAGAAGAATAATCATTTGTTGTTAAATTTGGATTGGCTCCATTTTTAAGCATGAAACGAACCAATTCAATATCATCAAAAACAATTGCCCAAAACAAGGATGAAGTAGTAGTACCATTTACTTTTACTTTATCATTTATATTTGCTCCCTTATTTACTAATTTTTTTACAATTTTTATTGGATCATCTATTTTATCCGAATATAGTATCACAGCCATTAATGGAGAGATATCGTTATGAGGTTGATTTACATTAGGAGCATAATTTAAGATAGTATCAATTAGTGCAACATTGTAAGTATTAATGCTAGAAAAAAGTGGGGTTAATCCTGATTCGTTAGCCAGATTTTCATTGGCTCCATTTTGTAATAAAAGACCTGTTATTATTGGAGATTTTTCACCTATTGCTAACATTAAAGGATTATAATCACCCATGAAAAAATTTATATCTTCCGAGTTAAAATATTCTAAAATTACCTCAAAAGTTTTAGTTTCAATTATATTACTGCATGCCTTAACAGTAAATGCCAATAAAAACATATTTTTATTCTTATCAATTTCAGCCTCATCAGCTCCAAAAAGGGAATTATCGAATTTTGAAGCATTTAAATACCACTTAATTGTGTCAATTTTATTTTCGTGTATATAATTAAAAAGTGAGTCAAGTTCATATTCTAATCCAGCTTCATTTATTTTATTATAACTCTGTTCTGGAGTTAAAGGTGTATTGCAAGCAAAAAAGATTATACTTATTGCTAGGATACTTAAATAGTTCTTTATTTTATTATGTTTCATTGTTTCTATATTAATGATATTAATATTCCCCCTTTAAAAAGGGGGAATGTTTGGGTTTGTAATTTTTAATCCTTTACACAACGGACAGAAAGTCCATTTGATTTATCGTAATTCATTCTATCTACAACAGTACCCAAATAACCAATAGCAATGTACTTACCATTAGATGTTGATGATTCTGTAGATAACCACCAATAACCACCATTCCAAATACTATAAGATTTTCCATCGTAATATCTAAATCCTCCAGGAAGTGCTCCAAAATTATATTCATCGGTTGCCCCAGAGTTTGGACTTAACCAATGATCTCCTCCTGTTTCTTTCAATTTTCCTCCAGCAATACTCTCACCTCCTAAAAAATCCATTAATACAGTTATCTCATCTTCTGAAGGTATATGCCAACCTACTGGACAAAGTTTATCTGTATTTACTGTATACCAATTATATAAAGCACCATAATCATTATTATATGGATACGCCTTATTATTATACCAAGAATACCCAGGAGTTTTTAAATTTCCCCAACTTGTATTATCTGTAATATAAGGAATCTCAGCACCGTCTGAATAATGAGTAACTCTAAGATCTTCTCGCAACCATATTTGGGTTCCAATTTCTGCAGTATTATATACATTTCCATCATAGTCGGTTACTGTTCCAGTTTGGCCTCCCGTTGAAGTAGTTATGAAGCTTTGCTCATTCCCATAAGCTGCACCTTCACTATTAGTTGCATAAGCTCGTACATAGTAAGTTGTCCCGGCGGTTAAACCATTTATTGAGCTGGTAAATGTTCCTGTTCCACTGCCATCACTTGAGTAATTACCTGTAATTGTAGGATTGCTGTTTGTACTCCAACAAACACCACGAGCTGTTATAGTTGCTCCACCATCATCAATAATAATACCACCGCTTGTTGCCGTTGTTTTGGTAATATTACTTATTGCTTCAGTTGTTAGGATTGGTAAACCAGTTGCAACTTTTGTTGCAAAACTCCAAATGGCACTTTCAGCTTCTCCTCCATTTCCATCTTTGGCAATAACCTTCCAATAATAGGTTTTATTTGCTACTCCTGAAAAAGAATAACTTGTGTTTGCAATATCAAAAGCTGTAACTGATCCCAAAGCACCTTCTGTATCTGTATATAGATCATATACCACAGGATCGCCATCAGTATCTGTGCTTGCATTCCAAATTAAAGTTAAATTTAATTCCTGATCTATTGCTCCATTTGCTGGTGAATTTAAAATCGGAGCTGAAGGTGGATTATTTGTTCCTGCACCAACTTTTGTTGTAAAACTCCATACTTCACTTGCTGTTTCGTTTCCTTCTGAATCAATAGCAATAACCTGCCAGAAATATTGTGTATTTTCTAATAATTGTACTTCGCCAGCAGTAAACGGTATTCCTCCAAATACAATATCAGCTTCCGTAAATTCTGATGATTCTCCCAAATATAATTTATAATTAATATTACTTTCATCAGGATCTCCTGCTTCCCAATCTATTAGTAGATTTACTGCTTCCTGATCAATTGCTTCATTAATTGGAGCTAATAAAACAGGCGCGGTTGGACCAACATGTTCTGTTGCTGTGGCTTTAATTTGTATCTTGCCTTTTTTTACATCATCAAATTTAAAATAAGAATTTATTGTTTGATTTTCGTTTTCCTCATCCAGAATCCAATTGGCTTCTGCATTTCCTGCTTCGGTAAAATCTACCGAATTTACTGTTCCATTTTCTGTTTCAAAATAAACTGGAACAGGTAAATATTCTATTAGATTATCTTTGTTATCGAATGCGCCAATTACAATAGGATTCTGTAATGGCATTCCAAAATCACCTTGCTGATCAGCACCAGAAATAACCTTTAAATGATCTGGAGCTGTATAAATATTCTCTCTGTACTCAACAAACTGATATTCCCATATTTTCCAGGTAGCCGGATCGTGATGGAAGAATGCCAAATTTAAAGATGCATTCCCATTAATACCTGCATCTGCTTTAAGCTCCCAATTAATTTCTAAAGGATTTTCGCTGCTTACAGATGCTTCAACTGAAGCAATAGCTTCTACATAAGCTTCCATTGAAATTTCCGGACCAATCACTCCAATTACGTATATCTCTGTTTCCAAAATAATAGAAACACCTGCTGTTAATTCTATTTTAGCTTTTAATTGAAATCCATCTTCTTCACGATAAGCTTTTTCGTAATACCAAACAGGATCAGGAAGGTCTTTTTGTAAATCAACACCTACAACTATATCATACTCTTCCTTTTTGTAAGTTTCAAAATCCAATGTTCCCATTGCTTTAAAATCAAGTTCAAAAGCCAACTCTACATCTCCAGACACAGGAACTGTAGGAATAGTAAGTTTTCCAATTGGAATACGTTGTACAAAATCAAATTCTTTTTCTAAATGAACCTTTACAGACATTTCCTTATTGACATCGGTATAAACAACTGCTCGCAATTGTTTCATATTTCCTAGCACGTAGTTCTTATCCTGACTAAATAACAAAGCTAAATCGGGTACATAAGCAGCTTCGAACAAACCAACTATTCCATTTAATGCCGCAGAGCTAACTGTTTGTGGCTCATATTCCATATAAAGATCAATTGCAGGATGAATTCCGAAAGATCCATTTACTTCAATATAAGATTCTCCACTTTTCCAGATTTTTGTATTTAAACTGCCTTCAAATAATTGCTCTACACTTGTTGTAAAATTTAATCCTTCAAGTTCACTTTCAAATGTTGGCAAGTGCTCTGAGAATACTAATTCTGAACCAGTTAATTTATCAGGATATACAGAATTCTTTTTTGAACGATTATCTGGAGTGCTAAACTCAATAATAGGATCAGCATATGTAAAATACATATCTAAGGAAACCTGTATTGATTTTAAGATATATGCACCAACTCCCTTTTCCCTATTTTCTTCGACAGGTAGGATTTCATAAACTATCATCACCTGTCCACCTTTATTACCTGTCGGAATATTTAGTACTGTTCCAACTTCTATCTGCTCGGCTTCTTCCATAGAACCTTCAATTTCCACTTCGTAAAGAGCATAGTCCTGATTGTTATATGTAACACTATCTGTAGTTACAACATCAACAATACCAACTTCATCTAAATCAATTATTATTGTTTCTTTATTAATAATTAATCCTTCTCCATCAACTGATATTACTTCTTTATCTCTTTTTATTTCTTCATCCTTACAGGAAAAAAATCCTAACATTAAAAATGCTGATATAATTATTATAAAATATTTTCTCATAATATTTTTATTTAATAGTACATGTAATAGTTAATATTTGATTATTTTCAAGTGGCTTAGAAAAAGTAACTATATCAAAATAATTATTTAGCTCCCCTTTTTCTGCATAGAAATAATAAACCTCTTCGTTTAAATCTTCAAAAACAACTTTCCCTTCTGAATCAGCAGTTTTAGTTTGCACTTCATTTTCTTTAGAGATTAAATCATCTTCTGTTTGAAATAACTTTACGGTTACTCCATTTACTGCATTTCCATTAATATCTATAACAGATATTTCTAATTGTGGATTTACATCGACATCCACATATTCCTTTTCTGTACATTGAATATTAATTACAAGAAATAGAAATGAGATTAGGTATTTTATTCTTTTCATTATTTAAACTTTATTTAGTTAGAGTGATAAAATTCTGTATTACGATCAAATTTACGTTAGACCAATCCATAGAGTTTCCTGATTTTTATCTCTGAAAGCCATTCCTGATCACAAAAAAAATAATTAATTGATTTTATGACAAATACAGATGTCCAGATTGATGAATTCGGACACATTACTCAATGTTTAAACATCCTGTGATTATTAAAATATCTTTAAACTGATGATATTAAATTACACATTTCCTCACAAATCAAATACGCGGTAATGATAATGGAATCAAAGGATTCATAAAAACCAAAGTTTTCCTAATTGTACAATTAGGAAAACTTTAATCAAGAAATAAGAAGTGTTTTTAAGATAATGACGATTTTTGAAATTCAGCAGGTGTCATTCCAGTATTTTCTTTAAAAATTTTATAAAAATTCGAGGTAGATTTAAATCCTGATTCTTTAGCAATTCCATCAATAGAATACTTATTCCTATTCTCAGCTAATAATCTAATAGAATGTTTAATTCTTTGTTCGTTGATAAAAACTGGATAGGTTTTATCGCTAAATTTCTTTAGGACTTGCGATAATTCTGTTCGATTGGTTTGAAGCATTTTTGCCAAACTATCAATGGACAGTTCTAAATCGGTATAAACCTGATTATTCTTTACTGCAAGATTTAGTTTCTTGAATATATCTTGTTGTTTTTCAGAGAACTCGTATAACTTATTGCTTGCCTCTTCATTATTACATTTTTTTGCTGCTTCAATATTCTTTTCGGCCAGTTTCTTAAAGGCTTTTTGCTTTTTCCTATAAATCAAACTAACAAAGAAAATTCCTGTGATAAGCATAAATAAAACAATAATATAAAACCGTATTGTTTGCTGTTTCTTTATTAACTCAATATTCTGATTCTTAATTTGCAATTCCTTTTGTTCTATCTGATATTTAACTTCCAGTTCAGATATTGTCTTATATTTTTCAATATCCATAATTGAATCTCTGGCAATATTATATTCCCGATTAAACTGAAGCGCTTTTTCATATTCCTTAAGTAATTCATGAGCAGTTGTCAGGTTCTTTAATGCCTCAGCTATCTCCTTTGTAGCTTCTATTTCTCTGGTTATCTTAAGTGCTTCATTTAAATTTATTACTGCTTTATTTAAGTATTCTTTTTGCTTTGTAATAGAAATATTAGTTTTAGCCATTAAAATTTGAACTTCAGCAATACTTTGCAAACTCTTACTAATCTGCTCTTTAAATTTATTTTTTTGGGATTCAGTTAAAGCTTTCTCTAAATACATTAACGATTTTTGATAGTCTCCTAGATCAGCTAAAACAATCCCAATATTAATATAGGCAAAAACAATATAATGTTTTACTCCAGAATGCTCGGCAATTTCTAATGCTTTATTAAAAGATTTCTTTGCATTCTTATAATCTTTTTGCTTTTGATATAATTCACCTATCTTATTCTGAACAGCAAAAACAACATGATAGTCCTT
>Ga0070729_10005454_pt1 | contig 13116 bp, 21 predicted proteins | sample tdDd472_FD_66725 | JGI IMG/M metagenome (GOLD analysis project Ga0070729, IMG submission 66725) | Marine sediment microbial communities from the Atlantic coast under amendment with organic carbon and nitrate - tdDd47.2 | ecosystem: Environmental > Aquatic > Marine > Coastal > Sediment | place...
TACAGGCGATTATCTGGAAATAGAGGAATCATTTTTCCGTGTGACGAAGCGCATTTTATCGCCCTATAGTTGGGTGCAGACCGTATTATTCTTATCAACAGAGACCCCATACGATCAACCCAAGCGCGCTTGCAACAACGCCCACAGATAAAATGAAGGCGCATTTTGAGGGTGAAAATGAGATTTATCAATCATTTGGGATTGATGGGGAAATACACGTTTTACCGCTTAATTTTCAGACGGTGAAATACGTTTTGGACGAAATCCGCAACCTAAAGGAGCAAGGGTGATGACTGATTACAACACATATGTGTCACTATCACGCGACGATGTAGCGAGTATGCTATCCAATGACCTTGAACAAACCGCGTACGTACTAGCTGAGTTCGCGGGGTGCGCCGAACAGGGCACGATGACGAGAGACGACTTCATTGACAGCCTTGAACAGCTTAACGCCACACAGAAAGCCGACTTGCTTTCGCTCGCACACGCGCTCGTACGCAATTTGGGGCAAGGGGAATGACCAAGCCAAATTTTGAGAAAATGGCTAGAAGTTCAGTGGCTACGCTCAGAAAACATGACCATGACGATTTTTGGCTGGGGTTTATAGAAGGGGTCGCGTCCGATTGCTACGATCTAGGCCAGCAATCACAGTGGCGGACGGATATAGACGCTATGGAGTTCTATACCCATTACGCAGTTGCGATTGGTGGGAAGGTTTATTCGCCTTGCCGCCGATCATTGACCAAGGACAATGCAATCGACATCTACCAAGACGGGGCGAGCGATATTGTTGTCGATTTCAGCAAAATCAGAGCTTTTTACGAAGTAACACCACCAAAGGAGGGTGAGTAGATGGCTAGCACTAAATACACACTCGTAAGATCAGGGAGAGAAATGGAGATTTTCGTTGACTATGAGGTCGCCCCATATTTTCCGGGGAACACATTAGGACCACCTGAGTTTTGCGACCCGCCAGAAGGCGGGGAAGTCTTGGAAATGCAAGCGTACTATCAAGATGCCCAAGTCAATCTGACCCAAAAAGAAGAGGAGGATATTGAAAACCACATTTATGAAACCCACGATTACGGAGAGTGAGATGATCGAATTTAAGGGCGTCCCGCATCGCAGATGGAAGCGCGGGAGGACCGGGAGTTGGCGATTGGTTACCACGTCAATGTCTCGCAAACTTATGAGCATTATGGGAAAGGCGGTCAAGGCCGGGAATAAAGTCGAGATGGATATAAGGGTGGTCGCTGACGACAAAGAAGCGCCGCCAGAAATCCCAAGAGGAAGAAACGCCAAAAACACACTTGTGTACGACGTTATAGATTTGGAGATTAGAAAATGAAAATGTTCGCTATTGTTATGCTTTTTATGGCTGGTAACGATCTGGCCCAAATCATTAAAATAGTAAATAGAGATGGCATTAACTATGCTGTTTACCCAATTATTTACTTGGCTGTGTTTACTATGGCGGCAGTGATTATATGGAGTTATTCAGAATGAAACGCTTTACTATTGTGGAATGCTATTCGCCAGACAATAAGCTCACCTTTTGCAAGGTGCGCGTAAACGAGCCTGAGCCTAAAATCTCTTGGATGACAGAGCTTATTGTGGCTGTCGGGGCTTGCGTCCTAATGATATCCTGCCTTGCCATCATGGCTATTCGGTATCTCTAAGGGAGAAGTTGGAATGGACTTTCAAAAGAGCGCCTTCGAGGAATATATCCGAAGACTTGGCGGGATAATTATTCAAGGGAAAAGCGACTGGGAAGTAACCCGGTTTCGCATGGGCAACAAAACAGGGGTTGTCTACATAAACAAAAGAGGGGAAATAACGCTACCAGAAGCTGTGCGCGGTCTGTACAGAGACTTCCAGATCGAAATAGGCGAGCTGAAGCCAGATAAGGTCGACCGGCTTGCCTTGAGGCACAAGAGGGAAGCCAAGGACGCGCTGCTAAAGCGTGACGGCAATCTCTGCTTTTATTGTGGCAAGCCAATGAACAGAAAAACGCGGTCGCTTGAGCATTTTGTCCCTGTAACCCATGGAGGCCCAAACCACATATCAAATTTTGCTTTAGCGCATATTGCCTGCAATTCGATGGCTGACGACTTGCCAGTTGTGGAGAAAATTCTCTTGAGAGAGCAAATGCAGGCAGCGGCGAGAGGGATAACCATTGACAGAGGATTTGACCATGAAAGGATAAAGGAGTGCATACATCAGTAAAGACGGAGATAGACACCAAGGTGGAAGAGGCCGTAAATCTTACCGTCAAAAATTGCATCAAAAAGCTGGTGGAGCTTGGTCACAATGATGCGGCCAAAGCTCTTTCAGACGAACTATTGGAGAAAGACTAATGTCCGAAGAAGTTGAAAAAAGCCTATCTGACGCGGTGGCCACTGCTGTCTCAAAGAACAGCGAAAAAGTGAACGGCGCGGCAAAAAGCGGCATCGAAAACCCAACAAAGCCTGAAAAGGTTTCGCCGGAACAGGAACGACAGAAGCAAGTTGAGCTGGCATCTCAGGTCCGCCACTCGACACTGGGGCAGCGGTCGACGTTGAATGAAATCGCAGAGACCACTAACGACATAAATGCGCTTGAGCAAGAAATCCTAGCTCAACAATTAACAATTGCCCGGACGAAGGAGGTAGTCCAGAAGTCCATGACCGTTATTACCAATGCAAAGCGCCGAAGGGAAGAGCTGGAAAATATGGTAACGGCGCGAAAGTCGTCGCGCGCAGTATTGCTGGGACGGTTTGAAAATGACGAGTACGAAAACCTCCCGTTCTAATAACTCCAGTATTGGCCCCAACGAAGATTTTGTTGAGACCAACGCAAAAGAAGAGATGGCGGCATATGACGAGTTGCCGCCGTCTATAAGGCAAAAACTTGCCTATGCGAGCAGAAACTATTCAGCCAAACAGGCTCTAGAAATACTCAAAAAGAGAAAGCGAGAATAAGGGTGCATTGGGAAGAGAAAAAAATATGCAAGCTGTGCGGCAAGTCGCAAAAAAAAGAATGCAGCGCTATTCCGTCTGCTAGATTTTGGGGCCTATATGAACATGATGCGCTCGTCGGCAAGGTAGAGGCGTTCTTCTCCAAAAGCGGCCCATATTACGGGAACACGCACGGGCACAGAACGGGGCCAATGACTACACTGGACGCGTGCAAGCTGGAGGTCGAGGCTAAATTTATCGAGCAGCTTGACGGTATAAACCACGCCATTGACAAGGCCATGAAAACAGGCGGAGACAACAATGCCAAGTAGCCATGAGGATATTTACGATTTCCTAGCAGAAGCCTTCAGGTCTCAGGATAGGCCCCAGGTCGATTATGGGTACATGATGGACCTTGCGGAAAAGGAAGGTCACCTTGATGTATTTGAGATACCGAAAGGCGCTATGGCGAACGCGATGAAAGTGCGCGGCGTCAAGGTTGTTGACGGGCTTTTTCAATACCCATCTGTTGATGGCCTGACCTTTGACCCAGCAGAAGAGGGTTATGATCCATTCCTAAAGGCAGCAAAGAAGGCTGTCGGGAATGCTGAGTATCCATTGCCGACCGACGAGCTTTTGCAGAGGTGCGGCGCGCACAGTTCTGCCGCGCCTTTGACGCTTTTGAAGCACCACCTGAAAAGAGTTGGCGTTCACTGGTTGCCCGGCGTTGGGTATTGGCGCGCACCGCAATACACAAACAAGTCAGGCAGGATTGTTTCTAAGCGTCTGAAGTCCGAACGGACGCAGGCAATGATTGACGCTTTTGAGAAAAATGGATGGCCCTTGTCTGGGAAAGACATAGAAAAGCACACAGGCGGCATTGCCACCACAAAATACATCTCAAACTATGTGAAACGCGCCGGAGAAGCTCTTGTCGCCAGCATTGGGTATGGCCTGTACGTGCCTGCGGATTTGAAAGGCACATCCACAATTCCAATGAGTGCAAACGTTGCTGATCTCGTCAGAGGCATTGACGTGGAGCAAATAATTGACGACAAAGAGGACCACCAAGTTTACCGGATAATGCTGCTTGCTAGCAAATTCGGGTATGTGAAGCTAAAGAAGTCCAGAACCACGAGAAGCGGCGTGAGGTGCCAGACGATCAGAATTAAATGGACGCAAAAGGGCCGGGACTTCATGAAGGAAGCCTCCAAGCGGACTTCAGACGAATTTTAATTTAACCCCTAATTCTGCCAGAAACGGGAACCAATGAGCATAGATTTTGATCAGATCAGGCGAGACTATGACTTGCCTAGCCAGATGCAAAAATCTGGGGACAAGATTGAGAAGGATGGCAACGAGTACAGAGCTTGCTGCCCCTTCCATAAAGAAAACACACCAAGTTTCACTCTATACAAAGATAGTCACAGCTACTGGAAATACCATTGCTTTGGTTGCGGCGCGCATGGCGACGTGATCGATTATGTTCAAGAACGCTACTCTATCGACAGCCCAGCCGAAGCGGTTAAGGTGATCACCGGAGACAATACTGGGTCAAGACCAGTTAATAAGGTTTTGGTGCAAGAGACCCGAAACCCGTACGATGGCTACAAAATCACTAGGCCCCCAAAAGACGCGCCAAAAATCAAAGCGGGGGAGACCACGCCCCCTCTATTAAACCCAAAGAGGGTTGACCCAAAAACTGGGAAGCCCAAGCTAGTGACCTATGAGCCGTCTATGGTTTTCCCATACAAGAATAAAAACGGTGATTTGATTGGGTATGTACTAAGGGTTGAGTTCGACGATAAGAAGATAACGCCCGGCATCTGGTGGACTGAGAACAAAGACTTAGGCTGGGAAGGATGGTCGCATGGCAAATTCCCTGCGCCAAGGCCTTTGTACAAGACCGAAGACCTGCACGCGCACCCTGACAGGCAGGTGCTAATAGTTGAGGGCGAGAAGTGCGCCGACGCAGCCAAACGCCTCTTCAGCGACAAATTCAAAATTGTCACAGTATCGTGGATGGGTGGCGGCAAAGCTTTGTCCAAGGTCCATTGGCGGTCGCTTGCTGGGCGCAGCGTCTTAATCTGGCCGGACAACGACGAAGAGGGCTGGAAAACCGCTCTTGGATACGTTCGGGGCAACGGTGACTGGGTTGACGGAATAGTGGGACTTGCCCACAAGGCGAGAGCGAAGACCGTCAAGGTTGTCCATATAACAAAGGACAAGCGCCCTAAAGGCTGGGATATCGCGGATGCGGAAACCGAAGGATTGCTGGGCGAGGATGTTGCGGCGATAATTCGAGACAGGGTTAGAAAATGGGAGAAACCAACCTATGAAAAATGGAAGAAAACCAAGCTGGAAAGCGCAGCACCCAGAAGCAAGAACCCCTCTTCCAGAGGAGAAGGAAGAGGCGAGAAGACTAGTAATAGCGGCAGCGAACCTGACGGACCTAATGGTAGTGGAGACAAGGAGAAGCCAGCATCGACAGATGTTGCTAGACGAAACTCAGCGCCTGAGCCTTTCCAGCGCGGCTTCAACATAACGAAGGAAGATTGGCGCAAGCACCTGATTATGAAGGCTGACGGAGAAGGGTTAAAATCCAACAGCCTTCAAAACGCAGCGCTGATTTTGCAGTACGATGATCGCTTCGAGAACATCTTCTGTTGGAATGATTTTGCAAAAGAGGTTTTCATCACAAGGCGGCCTCCATGGGAGCGTGGCGGCAACTTGGCGCACTGGACGCCAAGGCCAATTCAGGACAGGGACGTATCCAGCGCGACAATGATGCTTGAGCATTGCGGCATGTCCATGAAAGTCAATGATATCTGGAAGGTTGTTGAGGACGTCGCGCTTGGCTCAGGGTACAACCCCGTGGTTGAGCGTATGGATCAGCTTGCGTGGGATGGAGTGCCAAGGGTCATGGGTGGATCGCACTCAGGAGAGATTATAGAGCCTTGGCTGACCACATATTTTGGCGCAGCCAACACATCTATCAATATGGTTTTTGGTCTAAAGTGGCTGATTAGCGCTTGCGCAAGAGCGTACAACCCCGGCAGCAAGGTAGATACGATGCTGATCCTTGAGGGCGAGCAGGGGAGAAAGAAATCTTCAGCCGTTATGACGCTGGCAAATGAGCTTTTCCCCGGCATATTTACGGACCAAATCAGCAAGCCGACTGATAAAGACACGACGCTTCAAATTAACGGTAAACTCGTGGTTGAGATCGCGGAGCTGGATGCAATGCGTAAGTCTGAGGTCGACGAATTGAAAGCATGGATCGCCCGGCAAACGGACAGGATCAGACCCCCATATGGGAAGATGATCAAAGACTTCCCAAGGTCTTGCGTTTTTATCGGTACGGTTAACCCGTCAGGAACTGGCTACCTTAAAGACCCGACTGGCGCGCGCCGCTTTTGGCCTGTCCGTGTTGACGAGGTTGATATCATGCAGTTAAAGCGCGATGCAACGCAGTTATGGGCTGAAGCGGTCCATCTGTATAAGGAAGGCTACATTTGGTGGCTTGAAGGAGAAGAAGAGGTTCTCGCGAAGGCTGAGCAGGAGAAGCGGTATCAGGAAGACCCGTGGGCAGAAATGATCAACGAGATAGTTGAACGTTGCGCGTCGATTACGTTGCTTCAAATCATGGAAAAACTGGACATACCGAAAGAGCGGCGTAATCACGCTGTTAACGCGCGCGTAGCATCGCACTTGCACTCAAAAGGCTGGCGCAGGGAAGTGCAAGAAGATGGCAGAACTGTGTACAAATCACCCGATACATTTGTTTGATTTTTATATCCCGGTGGTTTATATGTGAAGCCGTAGGTAATCTGGCAGTTGCTTACGCCCACTTCACCGGGCAGAAACCCGCCGCAGGCGCTCATTGGCTGCGGCGGGTTTTGTTTTTCATCCAATCGGACACGCCTGAAACATATTCTTTTAGGGTCTTGACCCGTAAAGATATACCCCCAAGCTTCTCAACCATACCGAGAAACCTGATCTGCTGCTCGGTGGTGGCCGTGCGACCATATTTTACTTCCACCGCCGTAAAAACGCCAATGGTCTGCCCCACCATATCTTCAGTAATTTCGACCGGGGTTATCCCCACGATATCAGAACTGCCGACTGTAAGCCCGGCTCGCAGTGGGCGTGGGTTTTGAATTGTCATGAGGTTACCGCGCCGACCGACAACCTTGCCAGCCCACCCCATGCCGACGTTTTGTCTGAACAGCCTAGCTCCAGATTTCGACGCCTCAAGCAAAACCTCTTCTGTTGCTTTTTTCTCGCTCATTTTTTAATCACCTCACCTAAGTGCCTATGTTTTGTGCAAAACCAAACGCCGGGCTTAGGCCTACTGCCTATCAGGCTGACTAAAAAGCCGAAAGAGCCATCCTCTTCACACCCCTCAGCCATACATGGATGGATGAACGCGCGAGGTGTTATTTCTTGGCCTGTTTTTCGGTCTATATATGTTCGCCCAGATTTTCGGAGGGTTGGCTTTTTACTGTAGTCAATCATTGCTGCCTGCCCATGAGCTGTGAATAGAAGTCCATTTGTTGCTTTTCAGAATGCGCGCGTTTTTTCTTTTTTTCAATCCTTGATGTCCACATGAACCCGGCCCATTTTTCAGGGTTTTTATAACCGCGCCTACGGCCAAGATCGGTCAACTCCTGAATTGTGGAGCAATGCCACTCTTCAAGCTTCCGAGCTTTCTTGACGGCGTCCTTGTCGACTTGTTCTAGCTCGCCATCCTCTTCTTCAACCTCACGAGAGCCAGCGCCTTCTTTTGGCTTCCCTTGCGGGGCATTGCAGAAACTGCATGTCGATACATTTATTCGAATACGGGCGAAACACTTCACGCATTCCTTAGTCTGGCTCGCCTCCCCACTCGACACCTTCTTCTTGACGCCTTGCAGGCTCCATTCCCGGTCGTCGTCGACCAAGCCATGCCGCTCCAGATTGCCTGCATGGTCTAAAATGATTGCAGTTTTCCCCTCTTCAGGCCTAAGAACGCGCCCAACTTGTTGCATATAAAGCCCTAGCGAGTTTGTTGGGCGAGCTAAGCCGACAGCTTCGATGGTCACATCCATCTCAGCCTGAGCCGACAGATCATAACCTTCACCGAACAGGTCCACATTCGTTAAAACGCGAACATCCCCGCGCGCAAAAGCCATGGCCGCTTGCTTTCTGTCAAATGTGGAGTGGTCGCCGTCAAGATGGATTGCTGGAATACCCGCAGCAGAGAACATATCCGCTGTGTGTTGGCTGTGCTTTACAGACGTACAGAAATACACTGCACGCTTCCCGTTTGCTAGACGTCTATAGTGAGAAACCATATCGCCAATTATAACGGACTTGTCCATGATCTCGCCAACTTGGTTCTTGGCAAAATCACCAGCGCGCATCTTGACCCCGGTCATGTCAGGCGTACTTGGGGTATACATCACATAGTCCGACAAGTACCCGTTTTTAATTAGCCAGTCGATTGTCGGGCCAAGGATCATTTTTTCAAAATGATCGTCCAAGCCTTTACCGTCCAGCCTGCACGGGGTTGCACTCAGGCCTATGTGGGTGGTGGTGTCTGGCCATGAGTTCATTATATACGACCACCCAGAGGCGCTTATATGGTGAGCTTCATCCCATAAGCAGATGTCAGGCGCTCTTATCTTGTCTACCCGATTTCTCAGCGTCTGCACCATGGCAACACGGGCGGGAGACCATTCATTATGCCATCGGCCAGAAGCTATAAAAGTATGGTCTATATCCATGCGCCCAAAGGTTTTGCTGGTTTGGTCCACCAAAAAATCCCTATGGCACAAAAAATCAACAGTCTTGCCGTTGCTTAGCGCCGACTTTGCTATAAAGCTAGCAATGGCTGTCTTGCCGCCGCCCGTGGGTAGCTGCAATAATATTCTAGGCTTCTTGCCTTTTGACTTTAGCTCTCGTATCGCTAGACGTGCTTTTTGGACGATGTCCGCTTGGTAATCTCGCAGTTGCATACTTCACCTTATGCATCAATTTTATTGCCACACACGGGGCACACTTCATCCTCTAGGCATCCAAGAACCTCAAGCGCCCAATCTTCACCCATAATGTCAGAGTTCTCGGCAGCGAATGCCTTAATGAACTTGTTAAACTCAGGACGGACGATACCACGGCCTGACATCCTGCTTACGACCACAGGGTCGCGTTGAATTACTTCGGCCAGCCGTCGCTTACTTCCAATAAGCTTGGCCAGCTTGTTTACTTTATTTTCTTCAGTGCGGGTCATTTTTTTACCTTCACAGTGTTGACATGGCCTTTATTATAATAGTAAAGACAGGGTGTCAATTGCCAGATGGAGAACAAAATGCCGATAGTCCACAACACCAACGAAGAATATCATTCCAGTGAGGGGGTGTCCAAGTCTGGGTTATGGGAAATTTACGACAAAACCCCTTACCATTTTAAGTTTGGCAAGAAAGAACACAAAAGCCATTTTGATCTAGGCGAGGCAGCGCACATCGCAATTCTTGAGCCAGAAAAACTTGAAACGTTGGTGACAAGAGGCCCAGCAGATAGGCGTGGCAACAAGTGGAAGAATGCGCAGGATTTCGCGGCGGCTCACAGCACGATTTTGCTGACTGAAGGCGACCACGATCAAGTGCTTGCTATCCGAGACAAAGCCGCCACAGTGCCACAAATACGCCTACTGCAAGGCGAAGACACAATGCGAGAGGTTAGCGCGTACCACACAGACGAAGAGACAGGCGTGACCGTACGTTGCCGCCCTGATATCTACGCGCCAAGACACAAGCTTATAGGTGACATCAAAACGGTTGCCAGCGCTTCATACGAAGCCTTCAGTAAGAGTGTTGGAAAATTTGGGTGGCACGTTCAGGACGCGGTATACACTGACGTTTGGAGCAAGGGGGCCGAGCTGGACGTCGAGGGCTTCTTCTTTATCGCGTTTGAAAAATCAGAGCCGCCTATGGTCGCTGTTTTTGAGCTGGACGCGAATGCTGTCCGAGAGGGGCACGCGATTTATCGACGGGCGCTCCAGATGTACAAGGATTGCGAAGATCGAGGTGAATGGCCCGGATATTCAGGCGATGTCCAGACAGTGTCCCTGAAACAATGGGACTATAGAGAAACAACCCCAACCTATCAGGATGAATGAACATGGCCAAAGACCTGCAAACTAAACCCACGGGCAGCAGCCCTGTTAAACACATGGTTGAAACGCTTGAGAAGCGCCAAGACGACGTAAAGACAATGTTGCCGCCTAATGTAAGTATTGACCGCTTCATGAGGACGATAAAGAATGCAATTCTTCGCGACCCGAAAATTGCAGAGGCGGACCCGACTACAGTTTTCCTTGAGTGCCAGAAGGCAGCGCAAGATGGCTTGGTTCTTGATGGCCGGGAAGCTGTCCTTACCCGCTTCAACACGAAAAAGCGGTGGAAAGAAGACGGAAGCTGGCGTGAAAAATGGGTCACTGCGGTGACGTATATTCCAATGGCCTACGGGATCATGAAGCGAGTAAGAAATTCCGGCAAGGTCAGCTCTTGGTTCATCGGCGTTGTCTATGAGGGTGAAGTGTCACCAGATAAGGACGGGAATGTCCGGTTCAAGTATTTTGCTGGGGACAACCCGCGCATCGAGCATGAGCCAATAATTATTGGGGACAAAGGCGAAGCTGTTGCTTTCTATTCATCAGTAAAACTGTCGGATGGCACCTACCATCATGACGTTATGAGCGTTGAAGATGTCAACAGAATTATGAACCGCACGAAGTCTCGGAACTCAAAGGGCGAAATCGTAGGGCCTTGGTCTACCGATTATGTCGAAATGGGCAAGAAGACAGTGATGAAACGTCACGCAAAGAGGCTGCCAATGTCCGGCGAGGACATTGAGGTTCTGGACCGCGACAACTCCTTGTACGACCTCAACCGTCGCAGTGATGGCTCATACGGGGACGATCCTACCCCCGTGAAAGCCATCGAAAACAAGAAGAAGACCTCCGCCGCCGATAAATTAAAAAAGGCGGCTGAGGAAGAGCTGGAGCAGTCTGACGAAGTTGTCGATGGAGATGTGGACGCGGTTGATGCTGAGTACATCGACCCGGAAACAGGCGAAGTGTCTGGAGGAGATGACGAAGAAGACGCACAAAGTATCGACCCAGAAGACGAATTTTAATTCAACCAACTCACAATAGGAGAATATCGTGGACAATCAGAACTCTACAAAAACAGTGTCAGGTTATGGCATTCAACTGAACGGGTTTATCCCCATCCCGAAGGGCAACCTTCGCTTGCAAGCGCAGCTTACATCACTGATGGCTGACGTAGAAGAGGGCGAGCGCCCATTCAGTGACTTGTTTGATCTGATCCAAGACCGTGACATGCGCGTGCAGGCAGTGAACCGTCGCTTTCAGACAGACGAAGCTGAGAAGATGATCGCCATTGCAGAAGGCAAGCAAGAAGAAGCGGCAGAAGAAGAAGCTGAATAACAACCAAGCCATATCGGCCCAGCTTAAGTGCTGGGCCTTTTTTTAAACCTAAAAGTACGGTCAAGACCGTGTACCGAGGAAATTATGAAAGAGGCATTTAAAACGCAACGCTTCAACGCCAAGAGCCAAAAGCTCATAACCCAAGCCAACGATATCATCGTGGAATACAGAAGATCAGGTCTAGGGCTTACACTGCGGCAACTGTACTACCAGCTTGTAGCGCGCGGCAATCTGGCAAATGAGCAAAAGAACTACAAACGCCTAGGCTCCTTACTCTCGAACGCAAGACTTGCCGGGCTTGTTGACTGGGATGCGCTCGAAGACAGGACCAGAAATCTCAAAGGCTTTAACGGCAGCGACATCGACGTGCCAAGTTACATCTCAGGGATCGCCAGCGGGTATCATGTGGACCTATGGGAGGGCCAAGAAAACTACATCGAAGTCTGGGTGGAGAAAGAGGCCCTAGCAGGCGTTGTCGAACGAGCCTGCGGACTTATGGCGTGCAACTTCTTTTCCTGCCGGGGGTTCAACTCACAATCTGAGCAGTATAGAGCTGGCAAACGCTTCCATTCGAAAGGCCACTACGAAGGGAGAGGGTGCTTTGTCCTCCACTTAGGAGACCATGATCCTAGCGGGATGGACATGACCAGAGACAACATAGATCGGTTGAACATGTTTTCAGGTGGCAACGTGACCCTCAAAAGGGTCGCTTTGAATATGGACCAAATCGAAGAGCTTAAGCCGCCACCGAACCCAGCAAAAGAGACAGATAGTCGGGCACAGGGCTATATCAAAGAGTTTGGGCGAAGCTCATGGGAGCTGGACGCCCTCCCACCTGACTACATTGTAAACCTCATTAAAGGCGAGATAAGCAAGTTGGTTGATATAGACCAAATGAACAGCCGAAGGGAGTACCAAGAGGAGGGCCGCAGGGAGATAGACCTGATAGCTGAGAACTACGAAGAGTTTGTTGACTGGGTCAACAGATAATAAGACTTTAAGGCGCGGTTGACCATCGCGCCTTAATTAGACTACCATGCGACTAGTCGCAGCGAACCAGCCACTAGGCACGGAAGGCCCACGAGATGCAAGCAACAACCATCCGAAAAAGAGAGTGCGCTGAATGCGGGAGCGTATATAACAGATCGCGCGTAACAGAAGATTTTTGCTCCACCCGGTGCAGGAAGACATTCAACAACAGACGGGCCGTGCGCGGCGCGGCTCTTTACGACCTGTTCATGATCATGAGGAACGAGCGAGGCTTCGCTAAGGCGCATGGTGTTTGGAACTTGATGTGCAGGCTCGCCATGTACTGGAAGGAAAGCGACGAAGAGAGCCGCGATGGCCGCAAGACATGGAGAAACCCCAAGGACGCCATCCAGCAGCACGCATGGGCCAGAGCGACAGTGGTAAGCAGAGATGTTATTGGCCAGAAGAAGTAGGGAGCGGGAATGGCCCCATTGTACTTTTCAGTGTCCAGAAGGGGTGCCAAGAGCTGTGTTCTACCACTGTACTCCACCGATCATACCTGCCATTGCACGCGTCAACGATTTTCCAAGGGCCGAACTCAAGTTCACCAGCAAGCCTATTGGTAGGGGCGTCCGGCGGCTGGTCCATGAAAATAACCCGCCTTCTGGATATGATATCAGTCCCGGTCAAGAAGACATGAACAATTTGCTTTCCGTC
>Ga0070729_10005456_pt1 | contig 13114 bp, 12 predicted proteins | sample tdDd472_FD_66725 | JGI IMG/M metagenome (GOLD analysis project Ga0070729, IMG submission 66725) | Marine sediment microbial communities from the Atlantic coast under amendment with organic carbon and nitrate - tdDd47.2 | ecosystem: Environmental > Aquatic > Marine > Coastal > Sediment | place...
TCGGTCAAGCCGGCGAACGCCGCCGAGATCCTGGCGGTCGAGAATGTGAACGGGGCCCTGGTCGGCGGCGCCAGCCTCAGGGCCGAGGATTTCTGCGCGATCGCCCAGGCCTGCGCCTGACGCTCTGACAACGCCTCGCGATTACTGGGGTGGCGGCGGGGCGGCAAACGGAGTAAATAGCCACCGCCCGCGCGAACCGGAGACCGTCCGACCATGACCACCGTATTGTTGATCGTTCATCTGTTCCTGGCCATTGCCCTGGTGGCGGTGGTGCTGGTCCAGCGCAGCGAGGGCGGCGCGTTGGGAATCGGCGGCGGTGGCGGCGGCGGCGGCGGGCTCGGCGGGCTGATGAGCAGCCGCGGCACCGCCAATTTCCTGACCCGGACGACGGCGATCCTTGCCGGCGCCTTCATGGTGACCAGCCTCGCCCTGGCCTTGCTGTCCGATTCCGGCGGCCAGCGGTCCATCGTCGACGAGGTCGAGCGCACGGCTCCGACGGCCCCGGCCGAGACCCCGGCACCGGCGGCCCCGGCGACGCCCAGCGTTCCGCTGTCGAAATAGGGTGACTGCCCGGAAAACGCGGTCGGTCGACGAAATTGACTTGGGCCGGACGGGTCCGATGAGGTACAGTCCGGGTCCATGACGCGGTTCATTTTCGTCACCGGTGGTGTCGTTTCCTCGCTCGGTAAGGGACTCGCGTCGGCGGCGCTCGGCGCGCTCCTGCAATCTCGCGGCTATTCGGTCCGTCTGCGCAAGCTGGACCCCTATCTGAATGTCGATCCGGGGACGATGAGCCCCTATCAGCATGGCGAGGTCTACGTTACCGACGACGGGGCGGAGACCGATCTCGACCTCGGCCATTACGAGCGTTTCACCGGGGTCGCCGCGCGCCAGGGCGACAATGTCACCACCGGCCGGATCTATTCCAACGTGATCGCCCGCGAGCGCCAGGGCAGCTATCTGGGCGCCACGGTCCAGGTGATCCCGCACGTTACCGACGCGATCAAGGAGTTCATCCGCGCCGACGCCGAGGCGCACGACTTCATCATCTGCGAGATCGGCGGCACCGTCGGCGATATCGAGAGCCTGCCTTTCCTGGAAGCGATCCGCCAGTTCGCCAATGATTGGGAGCGGGGCCACAGCCTGTTCATCCATCTGACGCTGGTGCCCTATATCCCGGCCGCCGGCGAGCTGAAGACCAAGCCGACCCAGCATTCGGTCAAGCAACTGCTCAGCGTCGGCATCCAGCCGGATATCCTGATGTGCCGGTGCGAGCGCGGCCTGCCGCCCGGCGAGCGGCGCAAGATCGCGCTGTTCTGTAACGTCCGCGAGGAAGACGTCATCCCGGCTCTGGACGTGGACACCATCTACCAGGTGCCGATCAGCTATCACGCCGAGGGGCTGGACGTGCAGGTCTGCCGCCATTTCGGTCTCGACGCGACGGCGTCGCCGGACCTGTCGCGCTGGCAGGAGATCGTGCGCCGCGTTCGGGCGCCGGAAGGCGAGGTCAATATCGCCATCGTCGGCAAGTACACCAATCTGCTGGATGCCTACAAGTCGCTGTCCGAGGCCCTGTCCCATGGCGGGATCGCCAACAATGTCCGGGTCAACCAGCGTTGGATCGACGCCGAGATCTTCGAGGCCGAGGACGCGGTGCAGCATTTGGATGAGGTCGACGCGATCCTGGTGCCCGGCGGGTTCGGCGAGCGGGGGGCCGAGGGCAAGATCGCCGCGGCGCGATTCGCCCGCGAGCGCGAGGTGCCCTATTTCGGTATCTGCTTCGGCATGCAGATGGCGGTGGTCGAGGCGGCGCGGAATCTGGCCGGGCTCAACGACGCCGGCTCGTCCGAATTCGGCCCCTGCGGCAATTCGGTCGTCGGGCTGATGACCGAATGGGCGCGCGACGGCGTGACCGAACGGCGCGAGGAAGGCGGCGACCTGGGCGGCACCATGCGCCTCGGCGCCTATGCCTGCGATCTGCGCGAGGGAAGCAAGGCGCGGGATATCTACGGCGCCGCGCAGATCAACGAACGCCACCGCCACCGCTACGAGGTCAACCTGGCCTATCGCGAGCGGCTGGAGAATTGCGGGCTTCTGTTTTCCGGCATGTCGCCCGACGGAATCCTGCCCGAGATCGTCGAGATTCCGGACCATCCCTGGTTTATCGGGGTCCAGTTCCATCCGGAGCTCAAATCCAAGCCTTTCGCGCCGCATCCGCTGTTCACCTCCTTCGTCGGCGCGGCCATCCACCAGTCGAGGCTGGTATGACGGACGTGGCCCCGTCCCGGCGCGTGACCGTCGGCCCGGTCGCGTTCGCCAACGACCTGCCGCTGGCGCTGATCGCCGGACCCTGCGTCCTGGAAAGCCGCGCCCATGCCCTGGAAACCGCGTCGGCGTTGAAGGAGATGGCGGCGCGGTTGGAAATCGGGCTGGTCTATAAATCCTCCTTCGACAAGGCCAATCGGACCAGCGGCGCGAGCCCGCGCGGCGTCGGCCTCGGCGAGGGGCTGCCGATCCTAGCGGAGGTCCGCGAGTCCGTCGGTCTGCCGGTTCTGACCGACGTTCACGCTCCCGAGCATTGCGCGCCGGCGGCCGAGGCGGTGGACGTTTTGCAGATTCCGGCCTTTCTCTGCCGCCAAACCGACCTGTTGTTGGCGGCGGCGGCGACCGGCCGGCCGGTGAACGTCAAGAAGGGCCAGTTCCTCGCCCCCTGGGACATGGCCAATATCGTGACCAAGCTGGAGGCGGGCGGCTGCCGCGACGTCCTCCTGTGCGAACGCGGGGCGAGCTTCGGCTACAACACCCTCGTTTCGGACATGCGCGCCCTGCCGATCCTCGCCGCCACCGGCTGCCCGGTGATCTTCGACGCCACCCATTCGGTCCAGCAGCCGGGCGGGCAGGGGACCTCCAGCGGTGGCCAGCGCGAATTCGTGCCCGTCCTCGCCCGCGCCGCGGTCGCCGTCGGCGTCGCCGGCGTCTTCGTCGAGACCCATCCCGACCCGGATCGGGCCCCCAGCGACGGGCCCAACATGGTGCCCCTGGCGGCGCTGCCCGACCTGATCGAACGCCTGCAAGCCTTCGACCGGGTCGCCAAGGCGACCGCCTGACCGACGTCCAGCCAAAGGAAACGACCCATGTCCGCGATCATCGACATCCATGCGCGCGAGATCCTCGATTCGCGCGGCAACCCGACCGTCGAGGCCGACGTCGTCCTGGAGAGCGGGGCCTTCGGCCGCGCCGCGGTGCCGTCCGGCGCCTCCACCGGCGCCCACGAGGCGGTCGAGCTGCGCGACGGCGATACGGGCCGCTATCGCGGCAAGGGCGTGTGCCAGGCCGTCGAGGCGGTCAATGGCGAGATCTTCGACGCCCTGTCGGGCATGGAGGCCGACGAGCAGGAACTGATCGACCGGGTCATGACCGAACTGGACGGCACCGCCAACAAGTCCCGGCTCGGCGCCAACGCGATCCTCGGGGTCAGCCTGGCGGTCGCCAAGGCCGCCGCCGAGGAGGCGGGGCTGCCGCTCTATCGCTATATCGGCGGCGTCCATGCCCGGACGCTGCCGGTGCCGATGATGAATATCGTCAATGGCGGCGCCCATGCCGACAACCCCATCGACATCCAGGAATTCATGATCATGCCGGTCGCCGCCGAGGGGCTGGCCGAGGGCGTGCGGATTGGCGCCGAGGTGTTCCATGCCTTGGCCGCGGCGCTGACGGAGGCCGGGCACAGCACCAATGTCGGCGACGAGGGCGGGTTCGCGCCCAACCTGGCCAGCACCGACGAGGCGCTCGGCTTCATCGCCAAGGCCATCGAGTCGGCGGGCTACAGGCTCGGCGAGGATGTCGCGCTGGCCTTGGACGCCGCCTCGACCGAATTCCATGCGGACGGCCGCTACGTCCTCGCCGGCGAGGGCAAGACCCTGGATGCGGGCGGCATGGTCGACTATTACGCCGATCTGGTGGGGCGCTATCCCATCGTCTCCATCGAGGACGGCATGGCCGAGGACGATTGGGCGGGGTGGAAGGCGCTTACCGACGCCATCGGCGGCAAGGTCCAGCTCGTCGGCGACGATCTGTTCGTCACCAACCCGGCGCGGCTCGCCGACGGGATCGCGCGCGGGGTCGCCAACGCGATCCTGGTCAAGGTCAACCAGATCGGCACCCTGTCCGAGACCCTGGAAGCGGTGGAAATGGCCCATATGAACGGCTATGCCGCCGTGATGTCGCACCGCTCCGGCGAGACCGAGGACGCGACCATCGCCGATCTCGCCGTTGCCACCAATTGCGGCCAGATCAAGACCGGGTCGCTGTCGCGATCGGACAGGCTGGCGAAGTACAACCAACTGATCCGGATCGAGGAGGGGCTGGGCCCGACCGCCCGCTATCCGGGGCGGGGCGTATTGCGCGGCTGAGCTCGGAGGGCGCGATCGCCGCGGTCGGGACGGGCAACCGACTGAGTCCGTTTTGCAACAGTCGTGGATAGGTTCCTGACTCGGCGGCGTTTTTCGTATTGACCGGCGGACTCGCCTGTGATTCGGTCCGCCCATGAGCTTGCTCGCCGAAACCCGCCGCCGCGCCCGATTCATCCTCGGCCCCGTCCTTGGGGCCTGTCTCGTGGCCTATTTCGTCTTCCATGCGATCCAGGGGGATCGCGGGCTCCTCGCCTGGGCCAAGATCGAGCAGAAGATCGCCGCCGCCCGCGCCACCCAGGCGGAAACCGCCGCCGCGCGGTCCGACCTGGAGCGCCGGGTCGCGTTGTTGCGCAAGGACAACCTCGATTCCGACATGTTGGAGGAGCGGGCCCGGGTCATGCTCAACCTGGTCGGCGAACGTGAGATCGTGATCTTCGACGATACAGCCGGGGCGCGTCGGTCGACGCGGCCGGTCGGCGTCGCCGAGGTCGTGAAATCGCATATCGGATCAAGCGATTAACCGAATTTTGGCGGCTTGACGCTATCTCCTTGATAGGCGCGGAGATATGGCCTCGTGCGGCTTGAAAAGGCGCGCGCGCGGCAGTACGACTCTAGTCCGTTAATCACGGGCGCGCCGGCGGACGACACGGGCGAGGCGGCGCGGCCGCGTCGCTTCCCGCGCGAGGGCGCTCCAACCGACGCGGGCGGCACAGGTTCATCGCCGGAGTAGGGCATGGCGGCCAAGGGCAAGGGAAAATCCGCGAAGAAGGCGCCGGCCGGCGCCAAACGGGCCAAGCCCGCGCCCAAATCCAAGCCCGTGTCCAAAACTGAATCAGCGTCCAAGACGACAGCCGAGAAAGGCGCGCCCGACAAGGCGCAGCTGCGGGACCTCTATCGTAAGATGCTGCTGATCCGCCGGTTCGAGGAACGGGCGGGCCAAATGTACGGCATGGGGCTGATCGGCGGTTTCTGCCACCTGTATATCGGCCAGGAGGCGGTGGTCGTCGGAGTCCAGGCGTGTCTGACGGACGCCGATTCTGTGATTACCAGTTACCGCGATCACGGCCATATGCTGGGCTGCGGCATGGACCCGAAAGGCGTGATGGCCGAACTGACCGGCCGCCGGTCCGGCTATTCCAAGGGCAAGGGCGGCTCGATGCACATGTTCAGCACCGAGAAGCGCTTCTATGGCGGCCACGGCATCGTCGCTGCCCAGGTGCCCATCGGCACGGGCCTCGCCTTCGCCCACAAATATCGCGGCGATGGCGGGGTCTGCGTGACCTATTTCGGCGAGGGCGCGGCCAATCAGGGGCAGGTGTACGAAGCCTTCAACATGGCGGCGCTGTGGGACCTGCCGGTCCTCTATGTCATCGAGAACAACAAGTACGGCATGGGCACGCCCGTCGAGCGGGCCGCCGCCGTGACCGAGATGTACAAGCATGGCGAGGCCTTGGGCATTCCCGGCGAGCCGGTCGACGGAATGGACGTTCTCGCGGTGCGCGACGCGGCCGGAAAGGCGCTCGACCATATCCGCGCCGGCAAGGGACCGTATGTCTTGGAAATGAAGACCTACCGCTATCGCGGCCATTCGATGTCCGACCCCGCCAAATACCGGGCCCGCGATGAAGTCAGCCAGATGCGCCAGGAGCATGACCCGATCGACCATCTGGGCGCGTGCCTGATCGCGGACGGTCTGGCGGACGAGGCGGCGCTGAAGGCAATCGACACCGAGGTTCGCGCCGTCGTCGCCGACGCCGCCGAATTCGCCCAGCAGAGCCCGGAGCCGGACCCGGCCGAGCTCTATACCGACATTCTCGCCGAGGCCTAGGCGCACCGATGCCGATCCCGATCCTGATGCCGGCCCTGTCGCCGACCATGACCGAGGGGCGAATCGCGCGCTGGTACAAGGAGGAGGGCGACGCCGTCGCCGCCGGCGACGTGCTGCTGGAGGTGGAGAGCGACAAGGCGACCATGGAGGTCGAGGCGGTCGATGCCGGCGTGATGGGCCGGATCCTCGTGGCGGACGGCTCGGAAGGCGTTGCGGTCAATACGCCGATCGGCGTGATCCTTGCCGAGGGCGAGACCGCGGCCGATCTGGAAGGCTACATGCCGCCCGCGGCCGCGTCGTCGCCGGCGCCGGCGGCGACCCCGACGGAAGAGACCGCACCCGCCGCAAAGGCGTCCTCGCCGCCGGCGGCAAGCGCGCCCCCGCCGGCGCCCGAGCCGGACTATGACGGGCCGACGACGAACATGACGGTGCGCGAGGCCCTGCGCGACGCCATGGCCGAGGAGATGCGCCGCGACGACAGCGTGTTCCTGATGGGCGAGGAGGTCGGGGCCTATGAGGGCGCCTACAAGGTCAGTCAGGGGTTGCTGGCCGAGTTCGGCGAGACGCGAATCGTCGACACCCCGATCACCGAGCATGGCTTTACAGGGCTGGGAACGGGGGCGGCGTTCGGAGGGCTGCGCCCGATCGTCGAATTCATGACCTTCAATTTCTCGATGCAGGCCATCGATCAGATCGTCAACACCGCCGCCAAGACCCGTTACATGTCGGGCGGCCAGATGGGCTGCCCCATCGTCTTTCGCGGTCCGAACGGCGCCGCCGCCAGGGTCGCCGCCCAGCATTCCCAATGCTTCGCCAGTTGGTACGCCCATGTGCCGGGCCTCAAGGTCGTCGCGCCCTGGTCGGCGGCGGACGCCAAGGGGCTGCTCAAATCGGCGATCCGCGACCCTAATCCCGTGGTCTTCCTGGAGAACGAGATCCTCTACGGACGCAGCGGCGAGGTGCCGGACGATCCCGATGTCCTGGTGCCCCTCGGCCGGGCCAGGATCCTGCGGCCCGGGTCGGACGTCACCATCTGCGCCTTCTCGATCATGGTCGAGAAGGCCCTTGCCGCCGCCGAGACCCTGGCCGCCGAGGGGGTCGACGCCGAGGTGATCGACCTGCGCACATTGCGGCCCCTGGATACGGCGACCCTGGTCGAATCCGTCAAGCGCACCAACCGGCTGGTCTCGGTCGAGGAAGGCTGGCCGACGGCGGGCATCGGCGCCGAACTGGCCGCGGTGATGATGGAGCAGGCGTTCGATTGGCTGGACGCGCCGGTCGTTCGGGTCGCGGGCGCCGACGTTCCCTTGCCCTACGCGGCCAATTTGGAGGCGCTGGCCTTGCCCCAGGCGGAGACCATCGCCGTCGCGGTGCGCCGAATGCTCGGGCGGGAGAGCGGCTGAGCATGCCGATCCCGATTCTGATGCCGGCCCTGTCGCCGACCATGACCGAGGGCGCCGTCGCCGCCTGGCACAAGAAGGAGGGCGAGCCGGTCGCCGCCGGCGATGTGATCGCCGAGATCGAGACCGACAAGGCGAACATGGAGCTGGAGGCGGTCGACGACGGCGTGCTGGGCCGCATCCTGGTGCCCGAGGGGACCCAGGGGGTGAAGGTCAAACGGCCCATCGCCCTGCTTCTTTCGCCGGGCGAGGACCCTTCCGCCCTGGACGACGCGGTGCCGGAGACGGCCCCCGAACTTGAGTCCGCGCCGGCACCCGAATCCGCGCCCGAACCCGCCGATACGCCCGCCGACGCGCCGCCTGCGCCGACCCCTGAACCACAACCCGACGCGACGCCGGCAACGTCGGGGGAGCGGATCTTCGCCAGCCCGCTGGCCCGGCGCCTGGCCCGCGAGGCCGGGCTGGACTTGGCCGCGATCCAGGGCAGCGGTCCCCACGGCCGCATCGTCAAGGCCGATATCGAGGCCGCCCGCGCCGGTGGCGCGCCGGCGGCGCCGGCACGGACGGCGCCGGCCGCGACGCCCGCCGCCCCGGAAGGCGGGTTCGAGGACCAGCCGGTGACCAGCATGCGCCGGGTCATCGCCCAGCGCATGACCGAATCCAAGCAAACGGTGCCGCATTTCTATTTGACCGTCGATTGCCGGATCGACGCGTTGCTGGCCCTGCGCGCCGACGCCAACGCGCTGGCCGAGCGCAAGATTTCGGTCAATGATTTCGTTGTCCGGGCGGCCGCCCTGGCGCTGGCCGAGGTGCCGGGGGTCAATGTCGCCTGGAACGGCGAGAGCATTCGCCGCTTCGCCCATGCCGACATCGCCGTCGCCGTCGCCACCGAGCGCGGCCTGATCACCCCGGTTCTGCGCCGGGCGGAGACCAAGACCGTCGGCGCGCTGGCCGAGGAAATGGCGGCCCTGGCCGAGAAGGCCCGCGCCGGCAAGCTGCTGCCCGAGGAATATCAGGACGGCACCTTCACGATCTCCAACCTCGGCATGTTCGGGGTCAAGGAATTCGCGGCGATCATCAACCCGCCCCAGGCGGCGATCCTGGCGGTCGGGGCCGGGGAGGCGCGGCCGGTCGTCGAGGACGGCGACATCCGGTCGGCGACGGTGATGACCTGTACCCTGGCCGTCGACCACCGGTCCGTGGACGGGGCGCTGGGGGCCGAATGGCTGGCGGCGTTCAAGCGGCTGATCGAGGCGCCGCTCAGGCTCCTGCTCTAAGCGCGACACGAAAGGAACCCAACAGGTGGCAACGGCCAAGGAAGCCTTCGACATCGCCGTGATCGGCGGCGGGCCGGGCGGCTATGTCGCGGCGATCCGGGCGAGCCAACTCGGCCTGCGCGCGGCGCTGGTCGAAAAGGCCGAGCTGGGCGGCGTCTGCCTCAATTGGGGCTGCATCCCGACCAAGGCGCTGCTGCGCGCCGCCGACCTCTATCAACAGATCGGAGAGGCAGGAGAGTTCGGTATAGAAATTAAAGAGGCAAAAGTTAATCTTAAGAAAATGGTTGAACGTTCGCGCGCGGTGGCCGCGAAACTCAACCAGGGGGTCACCCACCTGTTGAAGAAGAACAAGGTCCGGGTCTTCCAAGGCCATGCGCGATTGGAGGGCGGCGGCCGGGTGCGGGTCGAGGCGGACGGCAAGCCAGTGGCGCAGATCCAGGCCAAGAACGTGATCCTTGCCACCGGCGCCCGGCCGCGGGCCTTGCCGGGCATCGAGCCGGACGGCAAGACGATCTGGACCGCCCGCGAGGCGATGACACCGGCCAGCCTGCCCAAATCCCTGCTGGTCGTCGGTTCCGGCGCCATCGGGATCGAATTCGCGAGCTTCTACCGGACCTTGGGCTGCGACGTTACGGTGGTCGAGATTCTCGACCGCATCCTGCCGGCCGAGGACGCGGAAATCGCCGACCTCGCCCATAAGGCGTTCGACAAGCAGGGCATGACGATCCTGACCGGCGCCTCGGTCGAGGCGGCCAAGGCCGGCCGGGACGGGGTCAAGGCGACGGTGGCGCAGGGCGGCAAGAAGACCGAAATCGCCGCCGAACGGATGATCCTGGCGGTCGGGATCGAGGGCAACACCGATGGGCTCGGCTTGGACGGCACCAAGGTGAAGGTCGAGAAGGGCCATGTCCGGACCGATAAATGGGGCGCGACCGACGAGCCGGGCGTCTATGCCATCGGCGATTTGGCGGGCCCGCCCTGGCTTGCCCACAAGGCCAGCCATGAAGGCGTCGCCTGCGTCGAGCGTATCGCGGGCTTCGACGGCGCCCATCCGCTGGATGCCGGCAGCGTGCCGGGCTGCACCTATTGCCGGCCGCAGATCGCCAGCGTCGGCCTGACCGAGGAAGCGGCCCGCGAGGCCGGCCGCGAGGTCCGGGTCGGACGGTTCCCCTACATGGCCAACGGCAAGGCCATCGCCCAGGGTGATACCGAAGGGCTGATCAAGACCGTCTTCGACGCCGCGACCGGCGAGCTTCTCGGCGCCCATATGATCGGTGCCGAGGTGACCGAGCTGATCCAGGGCTTCGCCGTCGCCCGAGGCCTGGAGACCACCGAGGCGGAGCTGATGCGCACCGTCTTTCCCCATCCGACCCTGTCGGAAATGATGCATGAATCGGTGCTCGACGCCTATGGGCGGGCGCTGCATGTCTGAACCGTTCCCCGACGCCGGCGCCGCGCGGCCGCGCCATCCGGAGAAGGCCAAGCGGCCGGACCGGCCGTCGGGGCGCAAGCCGCCCTGGATCCGGGTCAAGGCGCCGGGCAGCGCCGCCTTCGCCGAAACCCGCAAGATCCTGCGCGGCCACGGCCTGTACACGGTCTGCGAGGAGGCGGCCTGTCCCAATATCGGCGAATGCTGGGCCCAGCGCCACGCGACCATGATGATCATGGGGCCGGTCTGCACCCGCGCCTGCGCCTTCTGCAACGTCGCGACCGGCAAGCCCGGCGCCCTCGATCCGGCCGAGCCCGGGAAGGTCGGCGCCGCCGTCGCCGCCTTGGGGCTGCGCCATGTGGTGATCACCTCGGTCGACCGCGACGACCTGGCCGATGGCGGGGCGGGACATTTCGCCGCCGTCATCGCCGCGATCCGCGACGCGGCGCCGGACGCCACCATCGAGGTGCTGACCCCCGATTTCCTGCGCAAGAAAGGCGCGGTCGAAACGGTGGTCGCCGCCCGCCCGGACGTGTTCAACCATAATCTGGAGACGGTGCCGCGCCTTTATCCCGAGATCCGGCCGGGCGCGCGCTACTACGCCTCGCTGCGGCTGCTGGACCGGGTGAAGGAGCTGGACCCGTCCATGTTCACCAAGTCGGGCCTGATGGTGGGGCTGGGCGAATCGCGGATCGAGGTTCATCAGGTCATGGACGATTTGCGCGTCGCCGATGTTGATTTCCTGACCATCGGCCAATATTTGCAGCCGACGCCGAAGCATGCGCCCATCGCCGACTTCGTCACCCCGGAAGATTTCGAGGATTATGCGCGGACCGCGCGGGGCAGGGGATTCCTGCTGGTCTCGGCGACGCCGCTGACCCGGTCCTCCTACCATGCCGACCGCGACTTCGCCGCCCTGCGCGCGGCCCGCGCGGCGGCGATGGCCCGCCTCTGATCCTATCCTCTCGATGCCCACCCATGCCGAGAAACGGGTTCTGCCCTACAGCCCGGAGCAGCTTTTCGACCTGGTCGCCGATGTCGAGCGCTACCCCGAGTTCCTGCCCTGGTGCGTCGGCGCGCGCATCCGGTCGCGGGACGGCGAGGCGATCCATGCGGATCTGGTGATCGGCTTCAAGATGTTCCGCGAGCGGTTCACCTCGAAGGTCACCCTGAACCGCCCCGACCGGATCGACGTCGCCTATGCCGACGGGCCGTTCCGCTACCTGAACAATCATTGGCTGTTCGCGCCGACGCCCGACGGCGGCTGCGAGATCGACTTCTATGTCGATTTCGAATTCCGCTCGCGCCTGTTGCAGCGGATGATCGGGGCGCTGTTCAACGAGGCCGTGCGGCGCATGGTCGCCGCCTTCGAGGCCCGCGCCAAGGCGCTGTACGGCTCGGGCGATTCCTCGAACCCGGCCGCCGCGAATTAAGCGTGTCGAGCGCGAACGAAGAAACGCGCGACGCCCGGATTATCGTCTCTCGCGCATTTGGCGTCGCAGGATAGGGATGCCCGCCAGTCCCAGCCCGAAAAGCGCCAAACTCATTGGTTCCGGGATCTCGCCGATCTCTTCGATCGGATCGAACGTGCTGTTGAACTGCCAGGATAGGATATCATGATCGGCCCCGGCGCTTCCGGTCCCGGATGTGAAACCGACGAAAGCGTCGGTTTGACCGAGTTCGGCCACCAGATCGACGGTGTAGCTCAGCAACGCGGCCCCCGGGCGTACGCCCGTGGTATTCGCGCGGACTTCCAAGATGTCCGTTGCGCCGTCGTAATCGACCCAGGCGGTGAAGGTATCGCCGCTGTCGAGAGATGGGATCGCCGTGCTTCGGGCGACCGAGTTGACGCTCCCCCCGAGGTTGATACCGACGTGATTCGCGCTGTTTCCGTCGATGCCGCCATTATTCCAATTGTCGAATTCGATGCCGACGCTGTTGGTCAGACCGTCATACCCGATACCGCCGCCGCCGCCGCCCGCGGTATTGGAAACGGTCTGGACCACGAATACGATGCCATCGGCGCCGCCATTCTGCTGGTCCGTAAAATGAAATGTGAAGGCGGTGCTGAAGGACGCGTTCTGATCGAGCGAGATGGCGGTTGTGGAAAAGGCGCTTCCGGATTGGCCGGTGGAGTTCGTCAGCCGCAGAACGTTGTGGCCGTGCAGGTCGGTCGTGCCGGCGCCGCCCGTATTGATGGCGGCCGTGACGCCATTCAACTGCAGACCCGCCGTGCTTGAAAAGTCGTTGAACAGCAAGGCGGCAGCCGAAGCGGATCCGGCGGAGCCCATCAACGCCGCGCCGAACAGGACGGCGCCGGCCAAGGCAATGCCGGTCGCCTTGCGCGAACTGCCGCCAATGCCGGAATTCTTAAGGGGAGCCCTCATCCCGTAGCCTCCATCGATAGGTCCGACGCGTCGTTTGTTTCGTGACGCGAACTAAGCAAGAATCGTGCCAGATCAAAAAATCGGTAGTTTCCTTAGGGATTCGAGAGAGCGAAGAAGAGCTTGTCGCCGGATTTGTAAAAAAGCTCGACAGTGCGATCGAGGGTCGCCCGGAAGTGGAAAACTTCGGATAAAGGACCCGCGCCGAGCCGGCCGACCGACCGACCGACTCGACGGTCGGTTTAGCGCGCCATCTCCAGCAAGAGATCGAGGGCGTGGGCGGCGGTCGCCCGGCGGACGGCGCCTCGGTCGCCGGGGAAGACCTGGCGGTCCTGGCGGGTTTCGCCGCCGCGCCGGGCGGCACCGAAATACACCAGCCCGACC
>Ga0070729_10005459_pt1 | contig 13106 bp, 13 predicted proteins | sample tdDd472_FD_66725 | JGI IMG/M metagenome (GOLD analysis project Ga0070729, IMG submission 66725) | Marine sediment microbial communities from the Atlantic coast under amendment with organic carbon and nitrate - tdDd47.2 | ecosystem: Environmental > Aquatic > Marine > Coastal > Sediment | place...
AATGTCCCGTTTTTCGAAAGCTGCTCCATTGCACCGTCGATAAGGTACGTTTCATCAGGAAGTTCACGTCTTCCCTTACTTGCATAAGTGAAAAGTGTAGAAATACCACCTTCAATATCAATCCAGCTATCAACCTTTGTTGCGCCTGTTTGGTATGATAGCGGATAAAATTCTTTTCTCCTGGTCATCAGATATTGGGCGAGTGCTTTTAACATTCTCCCTCTCTCATGGAATGTCATATTACGTAAGTTTTTATTCCCGACAGTTCTGGCATAATTGAGCATTGCTTTAAAATTTATCCCGTCTGAAGAAATTTCCCCTATTTTTTCGCCCGTAACAGCATTAAAGTAATTCCTGAAATTTCCTTTCCCTTCTATCCATTCCCCTAAAACATAACTTTGTAATTTCATATTTACCCTTTTCAATTTTATTTAATTTCTTTCCAGGTTTTATACTCACCTGATTGTATTTTCCTGTCGGATGGCACTTCCCTGAGCGGTTCACAAGGAGTTAATGACATACTGCAATCGTGAGGAAGCTGCTGGTAAAGTTTAGTCCCTTCTGTTTTCCATTGGAGCATTTTGTCACTAACCTGCTTTACAATTTTGGCCGGATTACCCACTACCACGCTCCGATTTTCAATTTTCATTTCGGCCGGTACAAAACATAACGCACCAACGATACATTCATCTCCAACAACTGCGTTATCCATCACCACGGCATTCATTCCCACAAGAGAATTTTTACCGATTAACGCTCCGTGGATAATCGCTCCATGCCCGATATGTGCACCGGATTGTAAAACTACCGTAACACCAGGGAACATGTGGATTGTGCAATTTTCCTGAACGTTGCACCCATCTTCAATAATTATAGCACCCCAGTCACCCCTGATCGCTGCGCCTGGCCCGATATACACATCTTTTCCGATGATAACATTTCCCGTTACAGTTGCATTGGTATGAACAAATGCAGATTCATCAATAACCGGCTTATAACCGTTAAACTCGAATATATTAGCCATTATACACACTCCAATGATAACGCAACTCCCTGACCAACGCCAACACATAAAGTGCAGAGTGCTCTTGTTTTATGTTTAACTTCAAGTTCATTTAATGCAGTGGTTATTAGTCTGGCACCGGACATACCCAACGGGTGACCGATGGCAATCGCACCGCCATTTGGGTTTACGCGGGGATCATCATCAGATATACCCAGTTCTCGTAATACTGATAACGATTGTGATGCAAATGCTTCATTAAGTTCGATAACATCAAAATTTTCTATTTTTGCCTGAGTTTTTGTCAACAATTTTTGTACAGCGTAAACCGGACCAATACCCATGATTTTTGGTTCAACCCCCGCAACAGCATTTCCCGTAATTTTTGCACGAGGAGTTAATCCATATTTTTTAACAGCATCCCCCGAGGCAAGAATTAGTGCGGATGCACCATCATTTAATCCGGAAGAGTTGCCTGCCGTTACAGTTCCGCCTTGTCTGAAAGCCGGGCGCAATTTTGAAAGGACAGCAGGAGTTGTTTCTGGTTTGATAAATTCATCCTTATCAAAAACCAGAGGATCGTTTTTCTTTCGCGGGATTATAACAGGAACTATTTCTTTGGCTAATCTACCACTTCTTGTTGCTTCGGCTGCCTTCATTTGAGAATTGTAAGCAAATAGATCCTGATCATCACGGGTTATCCCGTACATTTCAGCAAGATTTTCGGCTGTTTCACCCATCGAATCCACGCCGTATAGTTCTCGCATTTTGGGATTAACAAAACGCCAGCCGAGGGTAGTATCAAAAATTTCAACATTTCCGGAGAATGCTTTTTCTGCTTTTGACATCACGAAAGGAGCACGTGACATGTTCTCCACACCCCCGGCGATATAAAGGTCGCCATCGCCTGCCTTGATAGCACGTGCTGCGTTAATTACCGCATCCATACCAGAAGCACAAAGCCGATTGACGGTATTACCCGGAACCGTGTGCGGCAAACCTGCTAGTAACAAAGCCATCCTCGCTACATTCCTGTTGTCTTCACCCGCCTGGTTAGCACACCCGAGGATCACTTCATCAACTTCTTCATAATTGATATCAGGATTTCTGTTCATTAATTCCTTTATCACAAGCGCTGCAAGATCATCAGCTCTAATTGCAGATAGTGTGCCACCAAGCTTTCCGACAGGTGTTCTAATCGCGTCAACTATATAAACTTCATTCATCTTTATCTCTCTATTTCGGGAAAATATTCTTTGTCTGTCCGAAAAACCGTTCCCCTGAACAATCCCACCTTTTTCCCAGTTTGATTGGTTATAGTGATATCATAAATTCCGGTGGATTTTCCAATTTTCTGTTCTTCTGCAGTGGCAGTAAGCACATCGCCCAGATTTACAGGATTGGGGTAGGACATGACTATATCGAGTGCAAAGGCAACTCTTCCATGAGCGTTGGATGCAAAAGCGAACGCACTATCAGCGAGCGAAAAGGTTACGCCTCCATGGCAAATGCCAAATCCATTTAACATTTCCTGACGAACTATCATTCGCAGAGTAGAAATACCGGCACCGGTTTCCAAAACTTCAATTCCAAGCCATTTGCTAAAATGGTCTTTCTCTATCATTTGGGTAACAATTTTTGAGGCCAGTTCGTTTTTATCCATATCAGTCCAGGAATTTCCTATTTGTGAGTGAATATTCTCTGATAAGTGGTGAAGGTCTGTATCGCTCCTCACCATAATAATTCTGAAGGCGTGTTAACTCGTAAAATACATTATCCAATCCGAGTTCGTCAGCCCATTTTAATAGACCCTTGGGGTAATTTACGCCTTTGGTCATTGCTGTTTCAATGTCATCAATACTTGCGATATTTAATCTCACTGCCTCGGCTGCTTCGTTTATGAGCATTGAAATAATTCTCAAAAATATCTGGTCGGAATTATCATTTGAAACTGTATTTGTGGTTGTTTCATTTGAACGGTAATAATCGTAGAAACCCCTCCCGGATTTACGTCCGAGCAAACCGGCTTGTTTCATTCTTTTTTGCAGGAGGGAAGGTTTATATCGGGAGTCGTGATAATATTCCCGGTAAACAGTCTCGGAGACGGTGTAATTTACGTCATTGCCAATTAAATCCATTAATTCAAAAGGACCCATCTTAAAACCATGTGACTTCATGATTTGATCAATTTCAGAAAAATCAGCAATTCCTTCTTCATAAATTCGCAATGCTTCACCATAATAGGGTCTTGCTATACGGTTCACGATAAAACCGGGTAAATCTTGTGCAATGACGGGTGTTTTCCCCCAATCTTTTATAAGTTTGGCGACTTTGTCGGTTGTAGCATTTTCTGTTAATAATGAAGGGATAATTTCAACGAGAGGCAGAACCGGCGCAGGATTAAAAAAATGAATACCCAAAGCGCGTCCCGGTTTTTTAAGAACCGAGGTTATCTCCGCGATCGAAAGCGAAGATGTATTAGTGGCGATGATGGTATCATCTGCGACCAAAGCTTCGATACCCTTGAATAAATCACGCTTTATGGCAACATCCTCGATAACCGCCTCGATCACGAGCGAGCTGCCGGCTATGAGATTAAAATCCGAAGTGAAAGTGATCCGCTTTATAATATTTTCCGCAAATGATTGAGTGAATTTTCCCTTCGATACAAGTTTTTCTAAAGTGCTTTTTAATCCATGTCCGGAGCTTTTCAGTACTTTTTCGTTGATATCAAAAAGTAATACTTCATGTCCGGCAGAAGCAGCAACCTGTGCGATACCCGCACCCATTGTTCCTGCACCGGCAATAGCAACTTTCATATTTTAGTTTCCGTTTTTTATTAAAATATAAGATAAAATATCCTATTACGAAAGAGAACGGTAGTTTGGATTTGTTCGGATATAAAATAAATATATTGGAAATATTAAAAATGATACTATATCGTAGTTAATGAAGCAGCTGGCAAAAAAGTTCAAAATGAGGATGAATTGATAAAGAACGATTTAGTATAATATTCGGTTAGTAAGTGAAGGGGGTATTTCCCTATTTGAAAGTTGGTAAACACCTAATGGAATTTATATGTTAAGAATATTGTGCAGGGGAGGCAGCACCAGATTTATATTAAAACAATTATCATAATATTCTTGAATAAGTAGTTCAAGCGCATTAACTTTAAATAATCAACAATAATGAAAGAATCATATGCCCGAATTAAAAAAACTTACACTTCGTGAACTGCTAATATACGGTTGTGAAAAATATTCCGACCACCTTGCGCTCGCTACTGTAGCAGGATATGAATTAAAATATTCCGATTTGTACGAAAAAGTACAAACAGTTTCAGCCTTTCTTAAAGAAATAGGAATTGAGCAGGGTGATCGCGTGGCAATTCTTGGTGAAAATCATCCTCACTGGGGTGTAGCCTACTTTGCTATTACAACCATTGGTGCTACAGCGGTTCCGATGATGCAGGAATTTCACGAAAATGAAATCCATCATATATTAAGGCACAGCGGGGCAAAAGCGTTGTTTGTTTCAGGTAAATTTTTCTCGAAAATAGAGTTTGCTCAGGCTGAAGACCTGACCCACAGGGTACTGCTGGATGATTTTTCTATTATTCCCGATGATTCGGGGAGTGATATGATCAAGCGTGTAATTGCCGAGGGAATGAAAGAGTTTAAAAAAATACGTGAAATGGCTTTGAAATTCCTCGGTAAAATAAATGATGAACCTGAAGAAGAAATGCCGGCTTCCCTCATATACACCTCGGGTACTACAGGTCACTCGAAAGGAGTACTGCTGACGCATAAAAATTTAGTATCAGATGCACTTGCTACTTTAAAAATTGTTGAAATTACTCATACTGATTCTATGATGTCAATTTTACCACTGGCTCACACTTACGAGTGTACATTAGGACTTATAACCCCGGTCTTAAAAGGTGCTGCTGTTTACTATCTTGAAAAACCACCTACAGCAGGTGTTCTACTTCCGGCACTTGCGAAAAAACCGCCAACTATAATGCTCACGGTTCCACTGGTGATCGAGAAAATATTTAGAATGAGGATTTTACCCGAGATAAAAAAGAAAAAACTCGTGTGGGCTTTATATAAAATTCCTGCTGTCAGGAAAAAAATTAATGCAGCCGCGGGTAAAAAGTTGAAAAAAACTTTCGGGGGCAGGTTAAGAATCTGTACAATAGGTGGGGCACCAATTGCGGCTGATGTTGAATTATTCCTTCGTGAAGCAAAATTCCCATATTGCATGGGTTACGGATTAACCGAAACTTCACCTCTTGTTATTGGAACCGGTCCGGAATCAACGCGTTATCGTTCAACAGGTATTCCTTTGCCGGGAGTTGAAATAAAGTTGGGTGATATCAACGAAGAAACCGGGGAAGGGGAAATACTAATCAAGGGTCCCCAGGTTATGAAAGGCTATTACAAGGATGAAGAAAAAACAAGAGAAGTTCTCGATAAGGATGGATGGTTCCACTCTGGGGATCTGGGAACTATTGATAAAGATGGATACGTTTTTATAAAAGGTCGCAGTAAAAACGTTATAATAGGTGCAAATGGAAAAAACATTTATCCTGAAGAAATTGAATCAATATTAAATCAGAATCCATACATAATTGAGTCACTAATTCTCGAGCGTGATGAAGGGCTACACGCAAAAGTTTGCCTTGATTATGATGTGATTGATTTAGATTTCGAAATGAAAAATAAAAATGAATCTGAAGCGCGTGAGGTGATAACAAAAATCCTGAATGAAGCTCATAAGGAGATTAATCAGCGAGTCCCTGCCTATGCCAAGATTAAAAAGATATTTGAACAGCCGGAACCATTCGAAAAAACTCCGACCCAAAAAATCAAAAGATACTTGTACATATAAAATTATTTGAATTTTTCCTTCAACCGCGTGTATCACATAAAGATACATGCGGTTTATAGGATAACAGAATTTTATATACATAAATTAAACAGGAGATAGAATGATATTTATAGTAGCCGTAATTGCGGCAATATTTACAATGGTAATTTTTTTCGCGGCAAAAAAAAGAAGACGAAATCAGGAAGCGAATATTTCATTAGTTGGTTTTGTGGCAACACTTGCAATTGCAGCTTTTAACTTATTTACAGTTGTGCCTGCCGGTTCAGTCGGGGTTGTTGATTTTCTTGGTAATGTGAGTGATTTAACCCTTAAATCGGGAGTTAACCTCGTTAACCCGGTGGCTAACGTGATAAAGTTCAGCATTAAAACACAGGAAATGCGGGAAACAATGAATGTACCTTCTAAGGAGGGATTGACCGTTGAACTGGAGATAAGTTTGTTGTTTTCTCTTGATCCTGAAACAGCAGCAAAAATTTACTCGGAAGTTGGGCCTGATTATGCTAATGTTATACTAATCCCGCAATTCCGTTCGGTCGTTAGAGGTGTGACCGCAAAATACGAAGCAAAAGCACTATATACAGCTTCGAGAGAGCAGCTCGCGAATGAGATTAGGGAGGAACTTGAAAAACTTGTTCTCCACAGGGGTATAAGAATAGAAACTGCAGCTTTAAGACAAATTGTTCTACCAGACAGAATAACAAAGGCTATTGAAGAAAAACTTCAGGCAGAACAGGAAAGTCAGCGGATGGCATTTGTTCTAAAAAAAGAAGAACAGGAAGCCGAGAGAAAAAGAATCGAAGCCAGTGGTATTCGTGACTTCCAGCAGATAGTTTCTAAAGATATTAGTGACAAATTACTTAAATGGAAAGGGATCGAGGCTACCGAAAAACTTGCAAACAGCAATAACTCTAAAATTGTTGTTATAGGTGCAGGTAAAGACGGACTTCCCCTTATTCTGGGAAATAATTAACGGATAAAAAATGGCAGTACCTAAAAAAATCAAATTGAATGGGCAGGAGTCGCTTACGATAATCTGGGATGATGACAGAACACATAACTTCCCATTAAATTTTTTGCGTGATGAATCACCCGATGCGGGTAATAAAGGTGAAACTATTCTATGGAAACATATTCCGCCGCCGCCGCCGGGACCCGATAAGCCGGGTAAATATGAAGTTGAAAAGATTGAACTGGTAGGACAGTACGCTCTTCAGATTACTTGGAAAGATGGTTATGATTATGGAATTTATTCATGGGAATTGTTGGAAAGACTTGGGGAATATCTGGATGTAAAAAACAGTATCCCTGATTTTGACCATCATGACCATGACCATGACCATGATCACGGTCATGCAAACTAGGATTTAGATTATTTCATTTTGCGGATTGTCTGTAAAATTAAAAAATTATAAACAGGCAATCCGCTTGATGGTTACTTTTAGCATTACGTAAACGATCCCCTGGAGTTATCATAAAACTCTATCAGATTTTGAAAGGAACCTTTTTCATATAATTTGAATTTCATCTTTAAAAGAAAGGACCTTTCTTGGAAAAGAACGAATTACATCCCCCTTCCCCTTGCAATAATACTTGCCAGATAAATCAAACAACCGGCTATTGTAACGGGTGTTATCGAACACTAACAGAAATATCGATGTGGAGTGGGTTGCGTCCATCGCAAAAACATGATATTTTAGAAAAAATTAAAGATAGAAAAAGTAAAACCGGTGAACAAAAATTCTATGCAAGATAACAACCAAGGTTATATTCACGTTTATACAGGCAATGGAAAAGGAAAAACTTCTGCGGCTATAGGTCTGGCTGTGAAGGCGGCGGGTGCCGGTCTTAAAACGTTATTTATTCAGTTTATGAAGGAGTATCCTTATTCTGAACAGGAATCACTGAAAAGGTTATCCGAATTCATTACCCTTGAACAGTATGGGGGCGATAAGTTTGTTTATGAGAAACGGTTGCCCAACGAGTGTGAAAAGAGTGATATTTTTGCCGGACTAACCAGAGCCGCTAGTGTGATGGAATCAAACGAATTTGATATCATCGTGCTTGATGAAATTTTTGTCGCAATCTATTTCGGGGCGATACAATCGGATGATATTATTCAATTTATCGTTAACCGGAATCCGGCAAAGGAACTGATTCTTACCGGACGATATGCGCCTGACTCCATTATAAATCTTGCCGACCTGGTTACCGAGATGAAAGAAATTAAACATTATTATACTAAGGGAGTCCTTTCGAGAAGGGGGATAGACGCGTGAAAAAACCATTGCTGATTGATCTTGACGGTGTTCTCAAAATAGGCAATTCACCGGCTCCGGGGCTACAAATATTTTTTGATTACTTGAAAAATTCCGGGAGACCAGCTGTTATAATCAGCAATACCACGTTAAATCATGCGGATATTGTGAAGAGTTTTTTTACCAGGATAAGCACACCTTTGCCCGTGGATATTTTAACCGCCGCCGATGCAACAGCTTTATACGTAAAAAAACATTATTCCAAGGCTGCTGTATTTTGTACCGATGTTGTGCTACCAATTTTTGACGGTGTGCTGGATTACAACTATCCGGAGGTTGTAGTAATGGGTGACCTCGGTAAAAACTGGGATTTTAATACTCTGAATAAAATCTTTCTCTTTGTTAATGGAGGTGCGGATCTGATTGCGATGCAAAAAAACAAATTCTGGAGTACACCAGAAGACGGGATGCTCCTTGATTTAGGTCCGTTTGTATCAGCAATTGAATATGCAACCGGGAAAAAAGCAATACTAATTGGTAAGCCTTCTCCTCTTTATTTCGAGGCAGGAATGAATCTTCTTGGTAAGTCTCTGCAGGATGGTTTTTATATGCTGGGTGATGACCTGCAGAATGATATTATTGGTGCTCAAAATATCGGGGGTAGCGGAATTCTTATTCTCACCGGTAAAACGAAACCGCCGTTGGATGAAAAGATCCAAATTATTCCGGATTATGTAACTAAAGATTTGTTCTCGGTGACTGAATTGTTAGAAAAACTCCCGTGATAATTTTATATTTCACACAGTAATTATTTAACAGGAGACTAATTTGAACGAGTATAAAAGAAATCCTAAAATATTAAATCGTGAAAAAAGCGCGTTACTTATTATTGATATTCAGGAAAGGATCCTGGGTGTAATGAGAAAGCGCGACAGACTTATCGATAATACATTAAAATTGATACGTGGCGCTAAAATTATAAACATCCCGATTTTTTATACCGAACAATATCCCAAGGGACTAGGAGAAACTTATCGTGATCTAAAAGCAGAGCTGGGAGTACAGGACGCTGTGCAAAAATTAACTTTTAGCTGCAGTGGAGCAGAGGGGTTATTCGAAACTTTAGCGGCTAAAAATATTTCGCAAGTGATAGTTTGTGGGATAGAATCGCATGTTTGTGTTCAGCAAACTGTTCTGGACTTATTATCAAACGGTTTCCAGGTAACTATTCCTGCCGATGCGCTTTCATCCAGGAAAAAATTTGATTATGAAACAGCGCTTCACAGGATGCGATCAAATGGTGCTGAAATCACAAGCACGGAGTCAGTACTATTCGAGCTTCTGGAGGTGTGCGGCACACCTGAGTTTAAAGCCATTTCTAAATTAGTAAAATAGTTTAACAGGGGGAAGTAAAAGCCCCCTTATGTCCTGAAATCGAATAATAAATCCTTCCGAGAATAATAAATATTTTACTAAAAAAGAGTAAACATTAATGAAAACCCTCCGATAATGTAATTACCTAAGATACCACATAAAGAGTAAAAAATGTTTTCAGGAGGAGACATGAAAAAATCACTAACAAGGATGTTCGTGAAGGTTATACCTTCACTATTTGTATTATTTCTACTACTACCTACCAATAATCTTTTTTCACAAGCGCAGCAAGGTGATGGGTTTTTAGCTTTTGCAGAAGTTATGCCTGAGCCCGTGGGTGGATTAAAGGCACTTTATCAGAACATTGTTTATCCCGATATTGCAAAAAAAGCAGGTGTGCAAGGTAAAGTTTTCGCACTCGCTTACGTGAATGAAAAGGGTGAAGTTGATGATGTAAAAATATTAAAAGGAATTGGCGCCGGTTGCGACGAAGCCGCGATGGACGGAATCAAAAAAGCAAAGTTCTCGCCGGGACAGAATAAAGGGCAATCTGTAAAAGTAAAACTGTCACTGACGATTAACTTTAAACTCTAAATTAAAACGGTACAGATATGAAAAATGGTGAGGCTAAGGGGATATTATATTACCTAAACAGTATTAAGTTCGTGCGGAAAATTCAATTGGGGTTTTTTCTAATCGGACTAATGTCAACTATTATAGCAGTTTCAAATTATTTACAGGTGGATTCTTTTCAGAATATTAAAAACTCAATATTTGACGAGTATATTCACCCGAAAGATAAAATTGCAACACTTTATAACGATTTCCAGAATATACAATCATACATGCTAAAATTTTCCCTTGGGGATTATTTTGATGATTTCGATGGGGATATTGCCTCGGTAAATGAAAAGAAAGCTAAAATTGATAATCTCTTTGAAGAATTAAAAAGCAGTTCTCTTAATGACGAAATTAAAAATGACTTAACACAGGCACAGGATGTTTGGAGTCAATATAAAAATGTTGTTACTGATGCGGTTATAAGTGCCGCAGTGACACAAAACTTTGAAATGGCGGCAATCATTTCAGCCACGAGCGGTCAGGAAGTTGGGAACCAGCTTAATGCTAATTTCGAGAATATCGTTGTTAAGCTTGCAGCCCATGCCACACGCCTCGATACCCAGATGACAGAAGATGTTGGAGCCAGCAAGTCATTTATAATTTGGGGGATGATTTTTGGCGGTATCGTATTTGTATTTTCTGCATTTTATCTTGCACCTAATATTTCGAAACCATTGCGAAAAATCCACGATGCCATGGCAAAATTTGCTCTGGGAGATTACGATGTAACTGTAGAAATAAATAGCAAGGATGAATTCGGGCAGCTTGCCGTAATGACTGAAAAGCTCAAACAAGCCCAGCGTGAAAAAGTAGCTGCCGCTGAAAAAATAGCTGCCGGTATTTTTGAGAAAGTCCCGTTGGCATCTGAAAATGATGCGCTTGCTATAGCGTTCAATCATGAGATTGAAATTTTGAACAGCCTTATTTCAGAAGGGAATAAACTGATTGAAGCTAATCAGGCAGGGAAACTGGATATCAGAGGAAATGAGAAAGCTTTCAAGGGTGATTGGCAGAACTTTATCGGGGGTATGAACTCAATTCTTGATTCAATAATTACTCCGATAAATGAAGCGAGCGAAGTACTTGAAACTATGGCATCCGGTGATTTCACTAATAAAATGAAAGGTGAATACCGGGGTGATTATGAGAAGATTAAGATTAATGTAAACAAGGTTATTGCTTCCTTGAGTGCACTGATTGGACAGGTAACAGAGAGTGCTTATGAGCTTGCAGGATCAGTTTCTGAAATTTCCACGAGCACGGAACAGATGGCAGCCGGTGCAGGCGAGCAGAGTTCACAGGCTAATGAAATTTCAATTTCAGTGGAAGAAATGACCCGTACGATTATTGATAATACTCAGAATGCTACTGAAGCTTCTCACATGGCAAAAGAAGCCGGCGATCGTGCCCGGGAGGGTGGTTCGGTTGTTCTTAAGACCATTGAAGGGATAAACCGTGTTGCCGAGATAGTTGTTCAATCTGCTGAAACGATAAAACAACTTGGCGCCAGCAGCGACAAAATTGGTGAAATCATTCAGGTAATTGATGAAATTGCAGACCAAACAAATCTGCTTGCTCTAAATGCCGCAATAGAGGCTGCTAGAGCCGGTGAACATGGCAGGGGTTTTGCAGTTGTTGCAGATGAAGTACGAAAACTTGCTGAACGCACCACTAAAGCCACAAAAGAAATTGCGCTGATGATTAAGCATATTCAGAATGACACCCAGGGAGCAGTTAAAGCGATTGAATCAGGAAGTACAGAGGCTGAAAAAGGGAAGCAGCTTGCCAATGAAGCCGGTAATTCCCTTGAGGAAATTATCAAAAACTCCCAACGTGTTTCAGATATAGTAAATCAACTTGCAACAGCCAGCGAGGAGCAATCTTCTGCCGGTGAACAGATTAGTTCGAGTATTGTGGCCATTACGAATGTAACTCAACAATCAGCACAGGGTATCCAGCAAATCAGTCAGTCAACAGATAACTTGTACAGGCGGACTGAACTTCTTAGAGAATTAGTTTCTAAATTTAAGCTGGATAATGTTAAACAAGAAATTGACAGAAGTAAAACTATTGGGAATAATGGTAACGGACACTCGTTTTCTCATAACAGATATTTAAACTAAGTTTGAACCAACCCTAGAGTAATGAACCCCGGTTAACATTTACCGGGGTTTTTAATTTTAAAGGAACTACATAAAAATTCAGGTTTTTAATTTTATAATTCCGGTATCAGCAAGTTTTTTGAAAACTCCTTTATGCTCAAGAAATGTTGTTATCTCACTCTCTAAAGTTTTAATTTCCAATACTGAAAATAATAAATGGCGGATATGCTCATGTTTTTCTACAAATTCGGCGGCAGAAAGATATTTCTCTACACTCCCGAATCGTGATATACCCAAATTTTCAAGTGTATTCACAACCTGATGCAGAGAGTCTGTTTTCAAATATTGGTTTAATAAATCAACATAGTTTACCAGAGACTCCCGTGAGATATTTAATTCTTCTGTAATGCCATTTGCAACAGGAAGAATTTCAATATCAGACGGGTAGTTATCCCTGAAATAATATTCCAGAAGAACTGTCTTAACCTTGTGAGAAAGTATTCCCTGCAACAATTTTGCAGGTATTTTCCCGGAAATTAAAGCAGGCAGGTCAAGCTCATCCAGCACGCAATGCAAATAATACCCGATTAAAAAATTTTTATCTTTTTCAAATTCAGTAATGTAATCAAGTACCTCATCAGAAGGCAGATGGGTATAGTGCCGGGGTAATTTTAAAAGATATCGGATATCAGGAAAAACGGTGCCAAAATAGTATGCATTGAAATCCGAAATCTCTATTTTATTTTTGATTATACTGGATGTTATCAGGTGCGAGTAAAAAAGCAATAGTATCTCCGGATAAGTTGCCCGATTATTTTTAATCAAAAAAATAACATATTAATTGTATATTTAGCAATT
>Ga0070729_10005460_pt1 | contig 13105 bp, 9 predicted proteins | sample tdDd472_FD_66725 | JGI IMG/M metagenome (GOLD analysis project Ga0070729, IMG submission 66725) | Marine sediment microbial communities from the Atlantic coast under amendment with organic carbon and nitrate - tdDd47.2 | ecosystem: Environmental > Aquatic > Marine > Coastal > Sediment | place...
CACGAAGACGAGAACGAACTGTCGGTTGTAACGGCCAGGATAAGGCCCAAGAACGGTTCGTGTGCTGGCTTCGTAGAGTTCGTCGAAGGTGAGATCAGCGACTCCAAGTGCATTAGGAGGATTCAAAGCTGAAACCCCATCTAGTTTCTTGACGTCGATGGACTTAACAAAGCTGTAGTCCTTGACCATGCTGCCAAAATCACCGTCCTCAGAAGCCTCAGCTTTTTTATTGAGGTCTTGAACCATCTGCTCAAGATAGGCTTCGGCAAGTTTGGCGGATGCCATGTTCTTGATACGAGCTTGATCTGCTTCCCAATCAAGCGGGCGTGGTTCGGCTTCTTCGGTCCACTTGGCAATCACAACGCCTCTTCCGATGTCAATGTTACCGGTAAAATCGTTGAGGTTTTGCAAAGCAAAGACCTGACGGGCAAGGTTGGCATTGCGTCGAATCTTGTCGTCGATTTCTGCTTGAGGGTCCTGGTCGAAAAATTCGGATGAATTGACCTCAACACTGAATTCTGTGGCGAGGGCTTCCAAGTCCAAGCTAACCTCTAGCTTTTCCTGGAAGGATTGAGCCTGTTCTCGGGCCAGTTCCCGGGCTTTGCGGTTCTGGAGCTGCTTGGTGATCTGTTCTTTAACATCTTCGAAAGCTTTGCGTTCTTCCGGACGCTTTTCTACAACTTTGATGAGATGAACGCCGAAGCTGGTTTCCACGGGATCGGATACCATCTCAGGCTCAATGGAAAATGCCACTTCTGAGAACTTGGGGTCCCAACGGTCAGCCGTTGCGAGTCCAAGATCACCACCGCGTGCGGCATTTGCCTCATCTTCTGAATATTTTTTGGCAGCCTCTTCGAAAGCAAGCCCTCCATCGATTTCCTTTTTTATATCGGTAATCTTTTTCATTGCGGCGGCACTGTCTCCATCCTTGGGTTTGATTAGGATGTGCTTGGCATGAACGCGCTCTTTAATGTGGTAAGGAGGGTTGTCTTTGCGTTCGTCATAAAAAGCTTGGATTTCCTCTTCAGGAACTACGGCCGTCTCTTGATAGTCTTCGTTGGCGAAAAACACGTACTGAATCTTTCGGAGACTTTCCGTCTTAAACGACTCGGCCTGTTCTTCGAAGAACGATTTAATCCGTTCGTCCGAGAGATCCACTTCATTGCGGAACATATTCGTGTTGAGTTGCAGGTAATCGATGTCTACGCTCTGGTTCTGTTCAACAAATGCTTCTTTAATTTCCGCTTCAGAAACGAAAGCCGCATGGCTGAACATGTTGCGGAACTGTGAAAGGGTCAGGTCATTTTCCCTGACATAGGTTTCAAAGGCGCCAACAGGCATTCGGTAGTTAAACCGTACCCATTCGGCCCACTGCTCTTTATTGATGAACTCACCTTCGCCGGAAAATCCGCGTCGAAACCGGATGATGAAATCTCTTAACTCTTCATCGGAAACCTGGATGCCAAGCTCATCTGCAGCTTCTTTCATGATGGCATCGTTGATGATCGTTGCGCTGGCAATGGAGTTTAAGGTGTCAGGGTCAATCTGTTGGAAACGTTCCCTGAGATTCTTGACGGTTAAGTTCAGGTCCTTGACCTTTAAAGCAGTGCTGCCAATGCGCGTTATTGTATCACCTTGAGCTCGTGGTGGTGCCTGGCCAAATGAAACAAGAACATATGAGGCCAGGGCGATGATGATAATCGCCAAAACAAGATTACGAGTCAGGTTGTTTTTTCTCATTAATTTTAACACGGTTTACTCCTGGAAAAACGGATCGGGTCACTGTGCTCCAAACCTGAGTCTCCACGTACACCAAGCGGACCTCATGGCACAGTGAGGTCGTTGCAAAGGCATCATTATAGTTGTTGAACCTTTCTCTGGCAAGAAAGACATAGCGATCCAGGGATATTTTCAAATCGGGATCAGGGATCTGCTTGATAGTTCATTCGATTAAGGATAAGATGGTTTTATTGATAACTCTTAGGCATTTTTCTATCGGAAAAAGGGGGATCTCATGGAAGTCAAATGGATCCAAATTCCAGTTTCTGTCCTTAAAAAGTGGGCACTTTTCCTCATAATTCCGGTGGTGGTGTTGCTCGCCGTCATCATTTGGTCAAGACCATCAGGTCAGCAGGAAGCCACAAGTACGCTGAAAACTGCGTCCCGTGAACATATGCAGGCCAAGCTCGCCTATCTTAAATCTCGAAACCCGGCCGATATGGAGAACCTTAAGCAGGCCGAACAGTTTTTGAATCAGGCCACCAACCATATGACCGAAAACGAGTACGAGCTCGCTCTCCAGGCAGCTAATGAAAGTATCTCCTTTTCTAAGAAAATTGCGCGTCAGAAAAACGTGGATGCATCGGAGGTTCCGGGAGCGATTAAGTTTGACGAACTTATTGGAAAGGTCCTAGTTAAACCAGCAGGCAGTCAGGAATACATTCTGGCCACCAAAAATATGTTGCTCTCCCCGGGCGACCGGATTCAAACCGGACAGCACGCCAGTTGTCGGCTTTATTTTCAGGATGGCCTCGTTACAGTTATCCGCCCCAATTCACTCGTTACCATCCGAGACACGGTTCGCAGTCGCCAAGACCCGAAGGCATTTGTTGATCTCCACTTGGACACTGGAAAACTGACTTTTAAGTCTGCCTTTAATCAAGCCAATAAGGCGACTGTGGGTACGAAGGCTGGAGAAGCAAAAGCCTTTGATCAATCCGAAGTATACGTCGCTTTTTCAGCACTTGAGACGGCGACCGATGTCAGTGTATATAAGGGGAAGGCGTTGGCAAAGGCCGGGACTTTCTCCCAGGAAGTTCGAATGAACCAGATGATTACCATGCGTGATGACCAATCTCTTGGTGATCTGGTTGACCTACCACTCCCACCCAACTTAATAAGACCCGAAAATTTCAAAAAATATGAAATCGAGCCAGGAGCCGAACTCCCGATTCTCTTGGGCTGGGAAAGTATTGAGGAAACGGCCAGCTATCATGTCGAGCTGAGCCCCAATATCCTCTTTACGGAACACAATTACGAAAACAATCGCTACTTCCGCAACCAAATTGAATTTACCAATCTGACTGAAGGTGTTTATTTCTGGAGAGTTTCCAGTATTGATTCCAAAAACGTGCAGGGGCCGCCTTCAGATGTGTTCCAATTCCAAATAGGACAGGAACTCATCTCCAATATGGTTGCAGTAGATAATCAACCTCCCAAGTTGGAACTCACCGATATCAGCGTCTATGGGTACACGGTTCTAATCTCAGGTAAAACAGAGCGATCGGCCCGGGTTTATGTCAACGGGAAGTTGGCCATTTTGGATAGTCCGACTGGCAAGTTCAACTTTGCAATGAATATGCCCAATGCAGGTGTTCATTTAATCTCGGTTATCGCCAAGGATCCGGCTGGGAACAAGACTACGGAAGAACGTTCAGTTTTGATTGAAGAATAAGAAGGGCGGTCAGTTTGGTTCAGGCAGAGCTCATATATATATCCGAGCTGAATTGGTTGCAAAATACAGCCATTCCCGGAATCATGAATCCCCGGCAGATCAACAAATCAACTCTCAGCCGGGTGAGCGCGGCCTTTGTGGACGATACGGTCTCGTTGCGGGATCTCGATCGAATTGAAAAAGCCTGCAAATTTGCCGGAATCCCTATCTTTAAATCCCATTCCGATGATTTTCATCCGCAACAGGCCGAAGATCTTTATTCACTTCCGACCTTTCGGTTTCTACAACGACAACATGCTCTGCTGAAGGATTCACGTAAGGGACGTGAATCCCTGCCTGAGTTGCAGGTCCAGAGTCTGATTGACATTATTACCACGGCAAATTCTATTCTTATGCCACGCGATGTCATGAAATCGGTGATGCGGGAGATCAGTCGATTGGTTCAGTGTGAAGCCTGGTCGGTTCTAATCATTGACCAGACCAAGCCGACCCACCTTACGTTCGAAGCCGCCTCTGGCCCCATCTCCGAGCAACTCACCAGTGTGACCATTCCCCTTGGGCAGGGGGTTGCTGGGTGGGTAGCTCAGAAAGGCGAACCCGTTCTTGTGCATGACCCTGCCAATGACAGTCGCTTCCTCAAAGACATTGACCAGGACACGCAGTTCAACACCAGGAACCTCCTTTGTGCACCGCTTGTGTCGCGTGGACGTGTTATCGGCGTCATCGAAATGATTAACCGGGTTGGCGCAGACTCCTTTTCAGAGAACGATCTCGAGATCTGTCAAATCCTGGTCAACCCTGCAGCAGTGGCCATCGAAAATGCCTATTTGTTTCAAAAAGCAGAGATGCTCTCTGTTCAAGACGATTTAACCGGTCTCTACAATTCGCGGCATATGAACTTTTGCCTGGAAACAGAACTTCGACGGGCGACTCGTCAGAAAGAAGCCCTCAGTCTTCTCTTCCTCGATTTGGATTTCTTTAAGCGTGTGAACGATAATTATGGACACCTTCAGGGTAGCCAATCCCTCATTGATGTGGCCCATATCCTTCAGGAAACCTGCCGCGAAACTGACATCATTGGGCGCTACGGTGGTGATGAGTTTGTGATTATTCTCCCCTCCACAGATGCTGAAGGGGCACGGAATATTGGAGAGCGTATTCGGAACTCGATCGAACTGTATCAGGATGGACGGTTGGAGATTACCGTGTCCATAGGGATTGCCTCTTTCCCTGAACACGCGGACGATCGCGAGTCTCTGGTTGGACTGGCGGATAAGGCCATGTACTTCGTCAAGGAAAATGGGAAAAATGGCGTGGCCTTGGCATCAAGCTTGCCGCCTTGAATCACTTTCTCTCAAAAAGGCTTATTTTTTCTAGGCTAAATCGATTATGATATGCTGCTTGGGGCCAGACATCTACTGGCTCACAGCGATGAAAGAATTCCTGGAGTTTCTACATTTTTCAGGAATTAGAAGGACAGGATAGCAATATGGCACTCAGCATCAGACGTATGTTCTCAATGTTTAACAGGGACCTGGCAATTGACTTGGGAACTGCAAACACCCTCGTTTTCTCCAAGGGATTGGGAATAACGGTTCGTGAACCCTCCATCGTGGCTATCAACCGTGATACCAATACGGTCGAGGCTGTGGGGGAAGAGGCCAAGCGCATGCTCGGACGTACTCCGAGTAACATTGTAGCCATTCGCCCCATGCGCGATGGAGTCATCGCCGATTTTGAAGTAACAGAGCAGATGTTGAGCGAACTGATGCGAAAAGCGCAGCGAAAAGGTGGAAGGTTTAATGTCCTCCAAACTGATGTGGTCATTGGTGTTCCCTCTGAAATCACACAGGTTGAACGGCGCGCCGTAAAAGACAGCGCGAAAAAGGCAGGGGCGGCCAATGTGTACCTCATTGATGAGGCCATGGCTGCTGCCATTGGTGCCGGCCTTCCAGTCACCGAACCGACAGGAAATATGATTGTCGATATCGGTGGTGGTTCGACAGATGTTGCCGTTATTTCTCTGGCCGGTGTTGTGTATTCACGGACACTTAAGGTTGCTGGAAACGCTATGGACGAGAACATTGTCCATTACATCAAGCGCAAATATCGTCTATTAATCGGTGAACGCACAGCTGAAACCATTAAGCTCAAACTTGGATCGGCTTTTCCTCTTGAGGAGAAAATTGAGATGGAAATCAAGGGGCGATCCCTTGAAACCGGAATTCCACGCACTTTGGTTGTGCGAGATGACGAAATTCGAGAAGCGCTCGCTGAAACCGTTAACGCGATCGTCGAAACCATCAAGATTGCTTTAGAGCGAACTCCACCCGAACTTGCTGCCGATTTGGTCGACAAGGGGATTGTTCTGACGGGTGGCGGTAGCCTGTTGAAGAATTTCGATAAACGATTGCGGGAAGAAACCAACCTGCCTGTATTCCTAGCCGAGGAGCCATTGCTCAGTGTGGTACTTGGGGTTGGTCAAATGCTATCCGACAGCAATCTCCTGCACAGGATTTGTAAGAATCACTGATAATTGGGGAGGAGAACATCAATTCTCTTTTTCGTATCTCTGCAATTAAGGCTTTTCTTCTCCTCGAGGTCATTGCGCTGCTAATCGTTTCCTATCAGGTGCGCGTCGACCAACATGTCAGTCTACTTGAAAAGTCGGTATTAACACTTTTCACGCCTTTTCAGGAATTTGCAGATCAAATCGCAGATTTTATAACTGGAAAATTAGATTCCCGTCGAGAGACTCGCAATATGAAAGAAGAGTTGAAAAGGATGCGGGAGAAAGTCCAATCTCATGATCGAATCGTCTTTCAGTTGCGCGAACAGATGCGTGAGAACGCCCGTTTGAGAGAGTTGTTGGGCCTTAAACCGGCTCCGGGCTGGAACATGGAGCTTGCCGAAGTGATCGGAAGATCCCGACGTTTTGGAGACGATCTTCTGGTCATTAATAAGGGCAGTCGAGATGGCATCAAAGCCGACTTAGGGGTAATCTGCGACCAAGGCGTTGTTGGAGTTGTTTGGCAGGTTGCGCCCTTCAGTTCGAAATTAATGACACTTCGAAACCCTTCTGCGGTCATTGCAGCGATGGTAGAGCAAACGGGTTACTTCGATGCCTATTCGGTGGGAACTGGAACACTTTCCGGTAAGCTTGAAAATTATCCAAATTTTGAATCGATTCAAGCTGGTCAACGGGTTCTAACGAGTGGCATGGATTCCCTCTTTCCGAAAGGGCTTGCAATCGGTACCGTGTCGAGTTCCTCGAAAACGCGTCAAATGTTTCAGAAGGTTGACTTGGTATTTAAAGTTGATTTTTCGAGACTAGAGGAGGTCATGGTTCTCCTTCCGGGTCCAAGCCAAGAACTTCCAGAGGGGGAATCCAAGTGAGGTGGTATTCCTACATCATCCTATTTTTGTTCTCCGGACTATTCACGTTCACCCAGGTCAAAGTCCTTCCGGGCGTTGAATTGATGACACCTGAATTCATTGCGTGTTTTCTCATCTTGAAGTACGAGGAGCCTCGCAAAGCGCTGTGGACGACTTTTTTCTTCAGCATGCTCTTTGATTTCCTCATTTCGGGTAGCCTGATTTCAGGCGTGTTTACCATGGTGATTCTTCCGATTCTAATGGTAGGAATCCTTTTAAAAGAACATATTTTACCAACTTTTTCAGATTTATTTCTATTGGGCTATTTTTTTGTCGGATTTCTTGTGAATTACATGTTAATTAGGTGGTTGTACAGCTTGTTCGGTGTTAGAATCGATTGGGCGCCACCGGTTTTCCTGTTTTTTTGGGCTCTCGGTCACAGTGTCGCTTTTGGTGCTGTTCTCCTTGCCTTAAACCGTTTCACAAGGGTCAAAGCGTGAGATTTAATAAAAACCTCAACTTATTGCATGGCCGTATCAAATTCATTCGATTTGCCATCGTCGCCATCTTTCTTTTTACGGTTTATGGTTTTTTTCAGATTCAAATTATCAATCAGGTTCACTACGCTTCACTTGGAGAGAAGTATCGCTTAAAGACGTTGCCCGTAAAAGCTGAACGTGGGCTTTTTCTCTCGCGTGATGGCAACCTCCTTGTCGAAAATCAACCTACTTACAGCGTGGTCCTCCACCGTGAGGAATTGGACCGTCCCTGGGACCAGGTCAAAGGATCGATCGCCGAGTTTTTAAATGCTGATGTTGAGAAAATCGACCAGAATTACAGAATCCATCGTGGACGCTACCTCGGTTTGCCCATTCCACTTGTTCAAGGGTTGCGATTCTCAGATGTGTTGCGCGTCAAGCGCCAAAAGGAAGCCTTTCCCTTTCTCGAGGTTGAGGTGTCCTCTCAACGCTATTATCGGTTCCCAAAAGCCTACAGTCACATCCTTGGTTATGTGGGTGCGGTGACACCCGATCAGCTGGAGGAAAACCCCAAGCTCAAACCTGGAACCACCGTTGGTCGTACGGGTCTCGAGCGTCAGTACGATGAGCTCCTTTTGGGTGTTGAGGGACTGAAGACTGTACAAATCGATTCGAAGGGAGTTTTCCATCATTCCCAGATTACGAACCCACCTCAGCCTGGTGCTGAAATAAGGTTGTCGTTAGCGGAGGATTTACAACAGAAGGCTGTTGAAGTCATGGAAGGACAATCGGGGATTGTGCTGATGCAAGATGTCAACTCCGGTGAAATTCTAGTGTACTATTCAGCACCCACGTATGACCTTAATCTTTTCACCGGTGGGATTAGTCATAAAAATTGGCAGATGCTACGCTCATCACCCGATAAACCTTTATTTAATCGTCCTATCCAGGGGAGCTATGCTCCTGGATCGGTGTTCAAACTGATTTCTGCCCTTGCGGGACTCCAAAGTGGGATTTTGACCCCTTCGACTCGCATGACCTGTCAAGGTGTTGTGAATTACCTTGGCCGGGACTTTCATTGCCACAAAGAGAGTGGGCACGGCCTTTTGAATCTGTCAGATGCGATCATGCACTCGTGCAATGTTTACTTTTTTCAGGTTGCCAAGGAAATTGATGCCCAAGAATTGGCCCAAGTTGCCCATTCTTTGGGGCTTGGGAAGCTCACGCATATCGATTTGCCTGCTGAAAATGCCGGCGTGGTTCCTTCACCTACCTGGAAAAGGGAGAAATACGATAAGATTTGGTTCCCAGGCGAAACCCTTTCGATGGCTATCGGCCAAGGTGACCTCCAGGTAACACCGATCCAAATGCTGCGCCTCATGGCTTTGGTTAGTCGTGATGGATTGGCGCCCGAACCCCACTTTCTCAAGGAATACAAATTGAATGGGAAGATATATCGTCCCGAAGTTCAACATTTTCAGGCTGATGGCGTCTCACCGAGTCACTTGAAACTCATGCGCCACGCCATGTGGCGTACGATTAATGATAGTGCTGGAACAGGTTCAAGTGCTCTGATTCCTGGGTTTGATGTTTGCGGGAAAACGGGAACCGCCCAGACTGTTACTTTTCGAACCAAAGATGACCGCAAAGAGAAGCGTTACCAAAATGCGTGGTTTGCAGGCTTTGCCCCTTTCCAGCGACCAGAAGTAGCAATCGTTGTCCTACTAGAACACGCAGGTCATGGTGGCGAGGCGGCGGCCCCCATTGCCCGTCAAATTCTGGAAGCCTACCTGGAGTCACCTGTCCGAGAGCAAATCCTTGACGCGATTTAAGCTATTAGACCGAACTGCACTGATTTGTGTTATTGCCTTGGCCCTGATCGGGGTCCTCTTGGTCTACTCTGCAACGCTGGACCAAGATGGTCTTTCAGGTCTCTGGCTCAAACAATTAGTTTGGATTTCCGGAGGTTTGACAGCCTATTTGATTTTGAGTCAATGGGACTACCATACCATTCTCGACCATGCTGGCTTGCTTTATATCCTGGGAATTATGGGCCTGGTCCTGGTGTTGATTTTTGGTGCTGAAATAAATGGCGCCAAGTCCTGGTTCAGGCTTCCTTTTATGAGTATTCAGCCTAGTGAATTTGTCAAATTTACGACCATCCTATTTGTGGTGAAGTATTTTTCCCGTTTTCAGGACCGCCAGAGTAGCCTGATGGAATTGGTTGGATCGGGCTTTTTGGTCGGGGTGCCTTTTATCCTGGTTGTATTGCAACCCGATTTTGGAACGGCTTTCCTTTACATGCCCTTTTTTCTGGTCCCCAACTTTCTGTCTGGTAACAAGGGGATTCTTTGGGTAACTGGCTTGGGAAGCTTCATGGTGGTGGTTCTTGTCGCCCTGGTGATCTTTAAACCCGACGTTGTGTTTATTCTAAAGGACTATCAAAAGGACCGAATTGCGGCGTTTGTTTTTCCGGACCAGGATGTTTCCAATCGAGGATACCAAGTCCACCAAGCAAAAATTAGTATTGGAAACGGCGGTTTACTTGGGGAGGGGATCGGAAAAGGAAAGCAAACTCATTTCGGGTTCCTACCAGCCCAACACAATGATTTTATTCTTGCTGTTGCCGCAGAGGAGACCGGTTTCATCGGTGTGCTTCTCATTTTCTCTCTTTATTTGCTGTTGTTTATTCGTTCTTGCTCTTCGGCGTTGAACGCCTGTGATGGAACGGGGAGTATTTTGGTGCTCCTTGTCCTGAGTACCTTAATTTTGCAGATGCTCTACAACGCAGGCATGATGATTGGTTTTGTCCCGACAACCGGAATTCCTTGCCCCTTGTTGAGTTATGGTGGAAGCAGTGCATTAAGTTCATTTGCCATGCTTGGTTTGATTCAATCGGTTCACACGCATCGGTATGTAAACTGATCAATCGACATCGCGCTCCTGGAAAACCTTTGAGCAATCGAGGTACAATTAATTCAGCGAATGAGGAGGCAGTATGTACGATTTCTCTTTTTTCAATCCCACACGAATTCTATTTGGCAAAAATGCTATTTCACAAATTGCCGATTGGATCCCCCGTTCTGCCAAAGTGCTTATGACCTACGGCGGAGGGTCTATCAAAAAAAATGGCGTATATGACCGTGTCATAAAGGCCTTGGGAACCAGGGAACTACACGAATTTTCAGGCATCGAACCAAACCCTGCCTATGAGACCTTGATGGAGGCTGTTGAACACGTTAAACGGGTGGATGCCGATTTTCTTCTCGCTGTTGGCGGTGGTTCCGTGGTTGATGGAACAAAATTCATAGCAGCTGCCAGCCGGTTTGAAGAGGGCGATCCTTGGTCATTACTTGAAGGTGCGAGGGTGGAAGCTGCCGTTCCTATGGCATGTGTCTTAACGCTTCCGGCAACAGGCTCGGAGAGTAATTCCGGAGCCGTTATCTCCCATAAGGGGAAGAAACAGAAACGGTTCTTTGGCTCGCCACATTGTTACCCTCAATTCGCAGCCTTGGATCCAACCACGACCTTTAGTCTTGATAAACGACAAACGGTTAACGGCGTTGTCGATGCTTATGTTCATGTACTGGAGCAATATCTTACCTTCCCCGTGAACAGTCCTCTCCAAGACCGCATGGCCGAGGGCATTCTTTTGACACTCATCGAAGAAGCTCCAAAGGTGCTTGAGAATCCGGAAGATTACGAGGCAAGGGCGAATATCATGTGGTGCTGCACGCAAGCCTTGAATGGATTGATCGGATGCGGTGTTCCGCACGATTGGGCAACTCACATGATTGGCCATGAACTCACCGCGCTTTTCGGCCTCGATCATGCACAGACCCTTGCCGTTGTTCTTCCCGGCGTGTTGAGACGTCAACTGAAAGTAAAGACGGAAAAACTGGCCCAATACAGTCGAAGAGTTTGGAACCTTGAAGATCCCTTTGCGGCTATCGAGGCCACAGAAATGTTCTTTAGGAAAATCGGCATGCGAACCCGGCTTTCGGAATATGGCATCGAAGCTGGCTTTGAAGAAGTACCTGAACGCCTTAAAGCGAAAGGATTTGTTCTAGGTGAACATCGCGATATTCAACCGGAGCATTCACTCGAGATTCTAAAGACCAGGGTCTGATATGGTAGTAGCTGGTTGCAATAAACTCTGCTGCCCACTCCAGGGAGTTTGTCGATTGAATTCGACCTCTGCATGAAAGGAATTCAAAGTTGAGTTCGGCACTTCTAATTATGCTGTTTTGTCTGGCGCTGGGCTATGTCTTTAGGAAAGGTCGGCTTTTCCCAGAAAATAGCGCAACAATTCTGAATCAGTTTGTCATATACGTATCTCTCCCCGCCTTGATTCTCTGGAAGATTCCGATGCTGGAAGTTTCCTCCGAACTATTCCTGCCCGTTCTCTTGCCTTGGCTCCTGATAGGTGTGGTGTCCGGTGTATTGTGGGTGTCTGCTCGAAAATTAAAGTGGTCTCCGGCAGTGTTTGGGTGCCTATTATTGCTTGTGTCACTCGGGAATACATCATTCTTTGGCTATCCTATGGTCCTGGCCTATTTTGGGGAGCCCGGACTTCCTATCGCCATTCTTTACGATCAGTTGGGGTCGTTTATCGCACTTGTGACTTTCGGATCTTTTGTACTTTGCCGATATGATGCCAACGCCCCGAACTTCAATTGGAAAACACTCCTCAAGCGTATGATGAGTTTTCCACCGTTTCTTGCCGCAATTGTTGGTGTGACCGTTGGGAAATTGGGGTACCCCAAGCCGATTCTAGAGGGTTTACAGGCCATGGCCCAAACCCTTATTCCCCTGGTAATGATTGCCATTGGTCTCCAACTTTCTTTCAGCGTTTCTCCAAGATTGCGTGGGCCTCTTGTGATAGGTCTGGGTTTGAAATTGATCCTGGTGCCATTTGGTGCACTTACAATTTTTAAGGCGCTTGGTTGGTCGGGACTGGTAATGGAAGTTTCACTTTTCGAGGCAGGTATGCCTCCGATGGTGACAGCTGGTGCGTTGGCCATTCAAGCTGATCTTGAGCCTGAGTTGGCCGCTGGTCTTGTAGGCTTTGGGTTGCTGATTTCGTGCATCACGTTGCCCATTCTTTTCCGACTTTTTTGACGCCCCGCCGACCGAATTTGTATTGAAACTTATGCTTAGAAAAGGCTACTGTTTTCATTTTGTGGGGCGATCTGCACGGAACTGCGGGAATGTCCCTTTCCAAAAATGAATTAGTTTCACAATGCTTTTCATGATACCTATTGGAGCTTGTATTGTGTAACAAACTCGATACTCACTTGGTCGATTCCTTTGGTTTTGTATCGGAATAGTTTTCGATCTCTTTCTTTAAAGCCTGGATTTCCATCAATGGGCTACGATTCGCAGATTGTTCTGGATCGTTTATGGTTTCTGGTTCAAACTCCATGAATGCCGCAGGGTCATCCGAAGCTAAGGTAAGGAACGCAAATTGAAGTTGGATTTGTCTGATGATGAAGTCAATATGTTGAAGACTCTCGAGGACCTTGACCTTTCTCTTTTCAAGCTCTGAAGATGGAAAGGGTCCCGTTTCTTTTTTCAATCGGATCATCAGATTTTCGATGTCCTTAACGTAACTTGAGAGTGGGGTCAATTGCAGTTTATTGGTTCGAATGAACTCGATGACGCCCTCATTCGAGCCCAATTTTTGTTTTGGTTTTTGGAGAATGAGATACTGGATGCTCTGAATGGTGACCACAAGGTCGTCTACGTTATTTGGGAAGGCAGTTTTGCTGGCATCTGGAGTGATTCGCGTGAGAAA
>Ga0070729_10005461_pt1 | contig 13099 bp, 11 predicted proteins | sample tdDd472_FD_66725 | JGI IMG/M metagenome (GOLD analysis project Ga0070729, IMG submission 66725) | Marine sediment microbial communities from the Atlantic coast under amendment with organic carbon and nitrate - tdDd47.2 | ecosystem: Environmental > Aquatic > Marine > Coastal > Sediment | place...
AATGCTGGGCCGCCACCATGATCGTACCACCCCGATTGGCACACTGGAAACCCACCGAGAATCCGGTCTGTGGCCCCTCGTCACCGCCGAGGGTCAACTCGGGCGCCGGAGTTCCATCCAGGGTCAGACGCACGAACTTGGCGGGAAACAGCTCCATGATGCCCAGGTTCCCGTCGGACATCATGACCAGATCCTGGGGCATCCGCACCTCGCCCGGCCCGTCCCCTTCGCCGCTGATGGTGCGCAGGTGCTCTCCATCGGCGCTGATGACCTCGACGTGGCAGAGCTGGCTGTCCAGCAGGTAGATGTTTCCTTCGGCGTCGGTCACCGCGTCGATCATCATGCCGAAGATCAGGTCGCCGTCCTCGCCGCCGACGCTCCACATCTCCTCCAGCTCGATGGTCCTTGTCGGCTGTCTGGGCCGCGTGTTGTCGATGACCGGCGCTTCGGCCAAGGCCCCGGCTGTCACAGCTAGCAACACGACGAGAACCAGCGCGATCTGGAAACGGCGAATCAGGGTGCGCTGAAGGGAATGTAACGCAGGCGAGTACATGGCGAGCTCCTTGATCGATCAAGAACTGGAAACCCGTACCGGGACAGTCCACCGGTTGAAGGTCATCGGTGTGAATCTCACTACGCGCCAGCCGGGCTCGGGTTGCTTCTGGCCTGCACTCTAGAGAAGTTTCCCCGGGGGGCGCATCGCGGGCGCTCTCCACTGGTACTCCCCTACAGTACCCATGGGAAACCGCCACGACGGCCACACCCGGGGCGACGTTGCGGCCGGTGAGTCGCTTTACCGGTACAACGCCTTCACTGAGCCCCAGCTCGCGCCATCAACCGGTGTGGAGCCTTCGTCCAGGATGACTTCGATCAGCGCGGTCAGGGCGTTGAGGTCGAATCCCATCTGTCCGTAACGCAGAATGTGATCGCGATCCAGAATGGCGTTGTAGGGGATGCCGCCGGCAAGAGGGAAGAGCTGGAATAGCTCCCAGTCCGGAGCCAGCAGGATCTCGTAGGTCACGCCCATGGCTGCGGCCCAGCCCTGGACCAAGGCGGCGTGTTCTTGAATATCCACGGCGAGGACCGTCACACCTTCGTCGCGGTAGACCTGCCAGATGTCATTCTCCAGATGCTCGGCCTCGACGTTGCATCCCGGACACCAGGTGGCGAAGAAGTTCAGCACCACGATGTCGCCCAGGTAATCCGCTAGCGAAACCGGATTCCCTGCCAAGTCGGGCAGGGTGAAACTATCCACGACGTCACCCACGACGTACTGGGCGGTGGCGCACGGCATCCGGTCGGACGGGGCCGCGCCCAGAGCGAGCAGCAGGGGTAGAACCGCTACCAGGATTCGGCCTGCGCCCCGAGATTCGGGATTCCGTCCCCTACGGAGGAACAATCTTTCCAGCAACACGGCGTTCTCCTTTCGATGCAAAAAGGATTCGAGTTCCGTAGCCGGCGGAAACCGTGCGGCTACCATTCAATCATCATCACCGCACCAGCGTCAGCTTCCTTGTGATGCTGCCCGTCGACGTTTCCAATCGGGCCAGATAGAGGCCCGTCGGCAGGGCTCTTCCGGTGTCACCGACCCCGTCCCAGGTCACTGAGTTCTCGCCCGCGGGAAGTACGACGTCATGCAGCAGGCGACGGACACGGTGGCCGCGCGAGTCCAAGATCTCGAGGGTCGCCGAACCGGCACGGGGCAGCTCGAAGAAGATCTCGGTGCGGGGATTGAAGGGATTGGGCCGGGCGTCCAGACGCAGGGCAGACTTTACCGGTGGTAGATTCTCTACCGGGGCGACCGAAGTCAGAGATTGGTCGATGGCTTCGATCATGGCTTCGGGGTCGTATTCGACCGCAGCGTAGGCCACGCGGCCGGCCCGGTCGATGACGTAGTCCAGGGGGTAGGGACTGATGGCGCCGCTCTGGCGATAGTCATATTTCACGCTCTGGTTGTCGATGAGGATGGGAAAGGTGATCTGGAATGCGTTGATGAACGCCTCCAGGTCCTCCGGGGTGTCGCCCCCCGAATTGAGGCCCAGGACCACCACGTCTTCCAGGTCATAGCGCTGGCGAATGGCTGCTTCGATGTCCGAAAACTCCGGACCGCAGACAGGTCACCAGTTGGCGAAGAACGCCAGGACCACCACCCTTCCCCGATAGTTGGACAGCCGGTGCGCCGCTCCGTCGATATCCGTGAGCGTGAACTCCAGCGCCTCGTCCCCGACATCCAGGAGGTCGGGATGATCGTCGGCGGTCACGGGCAGGGTGATCGCGGGCTCGTCGGGGTCGTCGGACTCGATCTTCAGGAAAGTGGCGTCATACCCCGGTTCGGCGTGGGTGAAGGACACCGTCACCTCGTGAGTGCCCCCCGGGGGAATCACGAACGACGTCGGCGAAGTGATGGCGAAGTTGGCGCTGAACTCTTCTACCGAGGTCACGCTTACCGACCCTCCGCCGGTGTTGCCGATGGTGAGCGTCGTGTCCACGGTAGCGCCCAGGGGCACGTCTCCAAAGGCGATGCCGTCGAAGGGAACGTGCAGGTCACCGACGATGGTGGGACCAGGACTGTAGATCCGCACCCGGGACCAGTCGGCGACCACCACCAAGTCGTCCTGGAACGCCAGTCCCATGGCCCGGACCGGTGTGTCCTCGCCGCCGACGAATTCCGGGGCGGCCGGGTTGGAGACATCGAAGACCTCGACGTCGTCCCAGTCCGCCACGTAAACCCTTGATTGACTCATGGCGATGGTGATGGCCAGACCGGAGGTGTTGGCCTGTCCCACCAGTACAGGCGCTGCAGGATCGGCAAGGTCGAAGACCTCGATACCGGCGCTGCCACTGGCCACCACCGCCAAGCTTTCGCCGGATTCCGTGTCGCCGCCGAGGGCCACATCCACCGCAGCTCCGGCCGTCGGCACGCTGGCAAGATGGATCGGGTTGCTAGGATCGCTGATGTCCACCACGGCCAGACCGCCCAATCCGTCGGCGATATAGGCCAGGTCGCCGGCCAGCTCCACATCCCACGAATTGACCAGAGTTGTCACCTCGCCCAGGGAGACCGGCGCCAGGGGATTGAAGATGTCCACGATCTCCAGTCCGTCTCCGTGTCGGCAGGCGAAGACCAGGTGACCCCGCATGGCCAGGCCTTCGTAGGACTGCCCGGGCTGACCGTGGACAGAGTAAAGTGTGGGCAATACCGATACCCGCACATCGATGATGCTCATCAGATTCTCACGACCCCCGCCTACGGCCACCTCGCCATCGGTGGCGCCGCGGTAGAATCGATTGAACGGATCGCCCGGCGGGACGTACCGGCCCAACATGTACGGGTCCGTTGGGTTGCTGATGTTCAGCAGGGCCAGGCCGCCGACGCCGAACACGTAGGCAGTGGTGCCATTGAGTTCGATGTCCTGGGTTTCGGCGAAGAAGTCCGGGATATAGTCTCCCACCGCTTCCAGCTCGTCGTCCTGGTCCAGGGGTAGATTGGCGGCGGCCTTGGGGGTCATGGCCGACGCCGGCGCGATCATCATCAGCGGAAGCGTCGCGACTGCGGTAGCCGCGAACAATAGAATGATGAACACGGTCACTGCGCCGGCGCGGCCAATCGTCGTCGGGGGCTTCGAATAGGTTTCCATGGCGAACTCCCAGGCTGATCGGTACGACCAGCTATCCGGTACCGTTCTCCGGTTCAACGCCCCCTCAGCATTCACCGGGTCAACAGGCCTGGCCGCACTCGGTGTGCCGGGCCTCTATGGCGAGTATATGAAGGGGAGAGGGGCACTGCCAGGGGTCGGGAACTCTTCGGGCACCTGACTTGCCGTATATGCCTGCGGGACGAACTCATCTCAACACTTCCTGCTACACCGTTGCAGTGCATTCGAGATGTCGGAGAACGGCAGACAAGTCCACACCGGATACTGTGCAGTTTTTAATCCCAGATCAGGGTTTTGAATGACTAACTGATTATCTGGCAATCGGATGGAACTTTTTGAACTATATATTTAAAAATATCGATATTTTTAAACAATACAGCTATCATTGTTTCATGATGGATAAAGAATGCACAACGATGACAGCTTCCGAACCGGATCAGCGCGCCGCCATGAGTTCACCTTTGCGGCTCGAAATCCTGGGTCTGTTCACGGCTGACGAGCCGCTGGCCATCGCCGACATGGCAGCCTTGATGGGTCGGACGGCGAGCTCGCTCTACTATCACGTCGACATCCTCGAAAAGGCTCGCCTGCTCCAGCGCACCGGAATCCGGCCCAAGGGCAAGCGGTACGAGGCCCTTTTCTTCCCGGCAGCCTCCCGCATCGAACTGGAGGCCGAAAAAGACCGCGAGAGCGCGGAGTTCGCCTTGAAGACCATGTCGTCGGCTTTCCGGATGGCCGAGCGCGACATGGATGCGTCCTTCCGGCGCCGTGACTGCGTGTCCGAAGGACCAGGACGGAACATCCATGCCTACCGGATGCACCTGCGGGCTTCGCCGAAACTGCTGGCCGGAATCAACGAGCACCTGACAGCCATCGAAGACCTGCTGGTGGCTGAGTCGGACCGGGATCCCGGGCCTTCACCCGACGACCAGCATCTTTCCCTGACCTTGGCTCTCCTACCGCTAAAGGGACGGGGCGATTCCCAGACTGATGGAGGAGATTGATATGAACGGGATGACCTACGATCTGTTCGTGATCGCGCTACTGCTGGCCGTGACGGTTTTGATGCCGGTCATCGGTGTCCGGGATTATCGCTCGTTGCTGCGGCAACTCCGCGAGGGCCGGCCAAACGCCCGGCTCAAAACCTATCTCTGGACGATTGCCGTGATGTGGCCGCTGACTCTGGGCATGTTGGCGTGGTGGCTGCTGGCAGACGGAAAGCTCGAGACAATCGGCCTGGTCCCGGTGGCCGGAGGTTGGCACTGGCTGGGCATCGGTGCGGGTGTGGTGGTCGTGGTCATCGCCCTCATCCAGATGAGGACGGTCCTGCGCAATCCGGAGCAGTTGAACGAGGTCTACCGGCAATCGGGAGAACTGTGCGAGATCGCTCCGCGTTCGCAGGCGGAGCGGCGCGTCTTCGTCCTTGTCTGTATCACGGCCGGTGTCTGCGAGGAGATCCTTTACCGCGGATTGCTGACTGCAGTCCTCTCCGCAGCCCTGGGGACCTGGCCCGCCGTGGTCCTGGCCACATTGATCTTCGGGCTGGGGCACGCCTACCAGGGTCTGAAGGGCATCGGCAAGACCGCCGCGGCCGGGCTGGTGATGGCCCTGCTGGCGCTCGGCAGCGGTTCGCTTTTCATCCCGATGCTGGTTCACACCGTCATCGATCTGACCAGCGGTCGTTTGCTGGGCACGGCATCGCGAAAGCACAACCGGGATACGGCAGCTGAAGCCTTACAGGGATCCTAGATGTCAGGCTCCGGCCGCGTGTACTTGCGTATTTCTTCCCAGCAGGATTTGGACAATTCGTCTCGCGGGCGATAGACTGGGCGCGGAATGAAACTCCGGAGGACTGAACATGTCGCCACATCCGAATGATTCCAAGCCCATCATCGAGACCCGGGGCCTGATCAGGCGCTTCGGGGAAAAGGTGGCCGTGGCCGGGATCGACCTCCAGGTGCCACGAGGTTCGTTCTTCGGCTTCCTGGGCCCCAACGGGGCCGGCAAGACCACCACGGTCCGCATGCTGACCGGACTGCTGGCTCCCACTGAAGGCGAGGCCCTCATCGCCGGACGATCGATCAGGGAACAACCCGTCGAGATCAAGCGGAGAATCGGGGTGGTGCCCGATACGCTGGCTCTGTTCGATCGGCTTTCTCTCTGGGAGCATGTCACCCTTGTCGGACGCATCTACGGACTGACGAAATCCGATACCGAGTCCCGGGGCGAGGAGCTCTTGACCCTGCTGGGTTTGTGGGAAGATCGAGGTGTCTATGCAACGGACGCCTCGCACGGGATGCGCAAGAAGACGGCCCTGGCCATCGCTCTGCTCCACGCCCCGAAGGTCCTGTTCCTCGACGAACCCTTCGAGGGCATCGACCCCATCGCCAGCAAGGTCCTGCGCGATCTGCTCCGTCTACTATCCAGCCAGGGCACGACCATCTTCCTGACGTCGCATATCCTGGAAATCATCGAGCGCTTGGTCGACCGGGTCGCGATGATTGTCAAAGGTAAGATCGAACTGGTCGAGCCCCTGGCTGTATTGCAGAGCGGAGGTCGTACTCTCGAGGAGGCCTTCATCACAGCCGCCGGCGCCGATCAGACCCGGGAGGTGGATCTGTCGTGGCTGCACGGGAAGACGGACTGAGCGTATTCTCGCTACGGAGCTTCCTGTGGCGTTCCTACTGGCGGAACGTGGGTAAGGGCGGGCTCTGGAAGAACGCCAACATGATGACCGTGACGGTTTTCAGCTTGCTGGGACTACCGGTCCTCGGGCTGCTGTGGGCCTTCACTGCGATCTCCTTCCTGACGGGTGAGAGCCAGCGGGGTCTCATGCTGAGTGAGATATTCCTGACCGGGATCATGGTCGGCTGGATCGTTCTGCCGCTGCTGATCGGCAGCGTCACCGGCAGGGGCCAGGGCCTGGAGCTGGCGCGATTGATGCAGTTTCCCCTCTCGGCCTGGAAGCTGTTCCAGGTGGGAGTCCTGACCTGTCTGATGCAGCCGGTCTATTGGGTGCTGCTGCTGGGGTCGGTGCTCTCATTGGTGGTCCTGGGTTTCGGACCTCACCCGGTGCAGGGAATCGTCGCCGGGCTACTGCTCGTCCTCAGCGCGGCGGTCCTGTCCTGGGCCATCGGGCTTCTGCTATCGACATTGGTTTCCAGCCGCCGCGGGCGCGAGATCGGACTTGGGATTCTGGCCTTCGGCATGGCTCCGGTGTGGATTCTGATCTCAGGAGACTACAGCTTCGATGACGATTCATTGACTATCACGCTGCTCGACCGCACATACCTGCTGTTCGACGAGACGGGTCGTCAGGGTATACTGGCTGCCCTGCGGTCCTGGACGCCCTCGGCCTGGGTCACCGGCGTGATGTCCGGATCGGGGACGATCAAGGGTATTCTCTCCCTCGGTGGCCTGCTTGCGGTCAGCCTGCTGGTCGCGGTCCTGAGCCTCAAACGCCAGCTCGCCCACCCACCCGAATCGATCGGCACCTCGGCGGCTCGCTTGCGCACCATGGGACCGCTTCTCGGTCTGCCCGCTGCGTTGGGCACGGCGACAGCGAAGGAGCTGCGCTACTTGAGCCGAACCCTTGACGCCCTGATGGGTTACGTGAGCGGGGGGATCGCCTCGATCTGGATGATCCTCAAGCCCGAACACGGCCCCTACGTGATCGCGCTGGTGATGCCGGCCATCGTTTTCAACGAGATGGTGATCCCGCTCAACAATTTCGGTCTGGATGGCAAGGCGGTTGATCGCTATCGCCTGCTCCCGTTGAGCAGTCGCCAGGTCGTGATGTCGAAGAACCTGGCCTACTTGCTGCTGGTGCTGATCGAACTGGCGGCTCCGGTGCTGGTGGCCCTTTTCCGGGTCGGAGCACCCTACACCCTGGCCTGCCTGTGCGGGTGCCTGTCCGTCTGCTGCCTGACCATGGCCTGGGGCAACTTCGTTTCGATCCGCTCGCCGGCTCCGCGTGAGTTCTTCAACTTCGACAGCTCCGAGCAGGCCGGCGGCATGCTGCCCATCCTGTACTCGCTGGCGATCTGGGCCGTGCCCGGTGGCCTGGGCATCGGATTGATGTCCGTCGGGCCGTGGGCATTCCTGGGTGGGGAGATCCTGCTGTTGGGCCTGGCGGCGGGGGTGTGGGTGGCCACCCTCGGATCGGCCGGCCGACAGTTCGAGAACCAGGCCGAATCCATGCGTGAGAAGCTGGCGGGCTGAGCTCGTAGCAGACGACCTATCCGGGATCCCTCGGGGATCACTCTGCTTTGAGAACTGACTTCACCCGCTTTCACATTTCCCGCCGATATCTGCGCCAAGGGGCACTGCCGGGGGGTCGGTGATCGCGCCGGTGGCAGCTAACGGAATCCGTCTACCAGCAACAGGTCGTTGACGCTGCTTTCGATGCGGGCGTAGAGGACGGTTCGCCCGTCGGGGGATACGGCCACGCTGGGACTGGCCACATTGGGAACGTGGGTGATGGTGCTCGTTTCTGTGCCGGACAGATCTCGGCGTCGCCCGCCAATTGACGAACCGGAAAAAGCGGTCGCCGTCCCTGCTTCTACTTACCTCACCAGGACCTTGATCGGCGGCACGCTTGCAAGCCTGCTGCCCAGTCCGGCCAGGAAGCGCTGGTGATCCCCGCCGTACGCGAACGTGTCGACGGACTGGGGCAGGCTCATCGCCTGTAGGGGCAGGCTGATCCGCGGTTCGCCATTCTCCACGACGAAGTCCACGGCCATGACCTCTCGCCGTCGGGCGGAGACGAACATGAGTTCCGCACCGTCATCGCTCCAGTGGGGCACCACTCCGCCGTCCCGCGAGACCTGCCACTTGCGGTCCAGCTGGGGCCAGTTGCGAACATAGACCTCGGGTATTCCCGACTCCGAGGACTGGTAGGCCAGCCAATTGCCGTCGGGCGACATCCGGGGTGACTGCTGGTCGAAGTCGTTCACCAGGACGGGCGTCAGGACTCCGGTCCCGATGTCCAGAACGTGGATTCCCCAGTCCTTGGTCGCGGAATCGATGATATCGACGAGGATCCGGTCCGCCGCGAACCAGTGCCTCCCGGTAGCGTCGACGTCGGCGGTGTTCAGTTCCAGGACCAGGACCGGGTCCAGCGCACCGGAGATATCGTGCCGGTAGAGGGCGCTTCCAATGAGGGTCTGGACTCCGTAGATCACCTCGCGGCCGTCCGGCGAGAACGAAGCTCCGAAGCAGTCATTCTCGAAGCGGGAGAGGCGGGCCATGGATCCGCGCTCGGTGTCGCCGATCCAGATCTCGACGGAACCCACATCATCGAGGCGGCCCACGGCGTAATGGCGGCCATCCGGCGCCAGGTCCAGTCCGAAGGCCAGGGGAAGGTCGCCGCTCGTGACGCCCTGCACCTGACCGTCTCGGCCGACCCAGGCCAACTCGACTCGGTTTTCCGGAACGTGGGTCCCGACAAAGATGTCTCCTCGTTCGTTGGCACTGGCGCTCACCAGTCCGTTGCTGGACTGGAAACCGACGGATTTGGAGACGAGCACCGGATCACCCTGCACCTGGCCGGTCTGCGGATCGAATGCGACGGCCATCAGACGGCCGTTGCGATGAAACAGGAGATGGTCCGGGTGCACGTAGACCACGGCGGAGACGTCCCGCAAGATACGCCGGGGCTCGCCTCCATTCAGGTCGGCCAGGAAGATCCCGCCCTTCTCGGCGCGTTCGTCGAGCACGTTGCTCCATACGGTGAACAGGAACCGCCGCCCGTCCGGGAGGAAGACCGGCCAGCGATGGGAACCGTCGGCCATGGTCGAATCGACAGCCGTGACGGGACGTGTCGGTCCGCCCTCGCTATCGACGAGCAGCAGGCCGTCATTGGCCCCGGGCGCAAACAGGATCTGGCCCGCGCCGGACCAGGCACCGCCCCGGGCCAGGCCCCGGACCTCCGTCGACACCACCTGCACCGAGCCCGATTCCACGTGCAGCTTCCGCAGGTATCCCTCCTGGAAGAAACCCAGGTACTTGGAATCCGGCGACCAGAACGGGAATTCGGAACTACGGGTGTTGGCGACCTGCTCCTGGTCACCGGTCTCCAGGGATCGCAAGTGAAGGCTCAGTTCGCCCAAGGTGTCCGGCAGGGCGGCGGCGACCCACCGGCCGTCAGGAGACACGACGGGCCGGTAGGAATAAGCGATGCTTTCGCCTTTCAGGAGTTGCAGCTCATATTGGCGCGCCTCTCGCTTCGGCGCCGAGGGCCTGGAAAACCAGCCCACGGCCCCGACAATCAGGGCGACCGACAGCAGAACCCAGGGCAGCAGGCGACCGGGATTCCAGCCCGAATCCTTCACCGCCGCCATCGGTCCCGAAAACATCATGGATTCCGAATCTGGATCATCCAGTCGCACCCGCGCTTCGCCGATGTCGCGCAACCGCTGGCGCGGGTCCTTGGCCAGACAGCGCCTCAGCACCCTCTCCACCTGGAACGGAAGATCATCAGGTAGGCGGTCCCATTCCGGGTCCGATTTCAGGATGCCCGCCAGGGTGTCGCTGGCGGTCTCTCCTGCGAAGACCTGCCGGCCACTGAGCATCTCGAACAGGACCACGCCGAAGGCCCAGATGTCCGCCCGCCGGTCCACTTCCTTGCCTCGGGCCTGCTCCGGGCTCATGTAGGCGGCCGTGCCCAGCACGGTGCCCACCTGGGTCATGGCCGCCGTCATGGTGGGGGCGCTGGAAACGTCCTCTTCGGTCGCCGTCTGGCCGGAGAAGGCCCGGGCCAATCCGAAGTCCAGGACCTTGACCTTGCCGTCGCTGGACCGCTTGACGTTGGCAGGCTTCAAATCGCGGTGGACGACACCCTTTTCGTGGGCTTCCTCCAGCCCCTCGGCGATCTGGCGCGCGATGTCCACCGCATCGTCCACGGACAGGGGGCCCTGGCGCAGGATTTCGGCCAGGTCTTCCCCGTCGACCAGTTCCATGACCAGGAACGTGCATTCCTCGCCGTGCTCGAATCCGAAGATGGAAGCGATGTTCGGATGGTGCAGCGAGGCCAGCACCTTGGCCTCGCGCTCGAAGCGGGCCAGGCGGTCCCCGTCCTCGGCGAACTCGGGGGGCAGGATCTTGAGGGCCACGTCGCGGGACAGCTTGGTGTCGCGGGCGCGATAGACCTCGCCCATGCCTCCCTTGCCGATGAGTTCCTCGACTCGGTAGTGGACGAGCATGGTTCCGGACTGCATGGACGCTCCCAAGTTTGGTCACTGAAACATGAATGATGGTTTTCCAAGTGCGGATAGAGGCACACAATAGGCCATAAAAGAGGATTTAGCTCGGGTTTTGTGAGCCGGGCTCAAAGCTCTGGGATTTTCCTCTCGCCACTGAAAACGGCGATCCCGGCGGCACACCGCGAGCCTCCCAAAGAGTCCATCCGAGGCAAAAGCCGCGTTTTGAAGGCTCGGTCCCAGATCAGATGCCGGCAGGCTCGAGGAAGGGGAGGCTGAGACCGGTCAGCCAGCCAACCGAATTTGGATATCCAGAGGTGGACCCGCAAAATCTCTGGAATTCGTTGATACATGGAAGATTGCCTGGGCCATTGGCGAAAGAGGGATGGCTCGCACTTGTTTCGCACACTGTAACCTATGGGGTCGCAACATCATGGGCCACCAGGAAAGGGCCCTCGTCACCATAGTCCAGCAGGATCAGACCGCCTGGCCACAAACCCAGTTGCTCCAGTCACCCTGGTGAGGCAAGCCCAAAAGGACCGGTTCGACGGAGGCGGAAGGATCGTCGGCCTGCTGCTGGCGGCTGGCGTAGTCGAGTACGTAGAGGTTGCTGAAACCGCTGGGTCCTGAGTTGAAACGTTGCGCACCAGTGTACATTATGCTACATTAATAGACAACAATAGACAGTGATTGACATAGACAGTCAGTCATCTCCCGACAAACCAGGAGGAATCCACCATGTCCCAGTACCCGGATATCCTGACCTTGACCCAGGCAGCGGCCTACCTGCAGGTCTCCGAACGCACGATCCTGCGGGCTCTCAAGGAGGGTCGCATGCCCGGGCGCCAGGTCGGCTCCCAGTGGCGATTCGACCGGGAGCAGCTACGCGGGTGGGTACGCGGCGAGATCGAGGATCCGCCCCGGGCCGAGACCCAGCTCGACCTGATCGAAAAGGAGCGCGCCCGCCTGGGGGTGGATCTGCCCGAGATGCTCATCGATCTGCAGCAGGCGGCGCGTGAGCGGATGAAGCAGCAGGCGGAAGATGCTGCGGACGAGACCCGCGAATCTTGATCCTCCAGTTCGGCCAAAGTTGCCGGCGTTTTGTGGTATAATGAATGCCGATATTCGCCAACGATTATTGGGGACGTTACAGGGGAGAACGACATGCGTCGCGGGGGACTGGTCCTATTGGGCTGCGCATTGATTTGGATGTTGGCTGCCGGCTCCGGCAGCGCGATCACCGGCCACGGCGATTCGAATCTGTTCAGCCTGAACACCTCCTGGCTATCTGCGACGCCGGACGAGGTCCTACCGCGGGCCCATGCCCTGTTGCCATGCCGCCCGAACCCTTTCAATCCGACGACGACCATCGTGTACGAGTTGCCACAGCCGTCCAGGGTTCACTTGGCCATCTACGATGCGCGGGGGCGTCGGGTCCGCCTGCTCCAGGAGGGGCAACCCATGTTGGCCGGTCGCCACGAGATTTCGTGGGACGGCCGCGGAAACGGAGGGCAGCCGGTGGCCGGTGGGGTCTACCTGTGCCGCCTGCAGGCTGACGGGTTCCAGGGCATGATTCGCATGGTGCTGGTGAAGTGATCGAATGACGTGGAGGGAACGCGGCGTGAAGATTCGTGAGCTCAAGCGAGGACCAGGATTCGTGGTGGCGATGTTGCTATGCATGCTGATCCCCCGGGGGGTCGCCGCCTTGCCGCCCGAGGTGACCAACGTCCAGGCCCAGCAGATCGCCGACACCTATCTCGTGGACATTGTCTACGACCTGGCCGATTCCAGCGACCATGGTTCGATGGTACACGTGCTCTTGTCCATCGATGGCGGCAACACCTGGACGATCCCTTGTCCCTCCGTGTCCGGCGATGCGGGGCAGATGGTGCTGCCTGGTCCCGGGCGTCACGTCATCTGGGATGCGGAGCAGGACTATCCCGGTTTTGTGGGGGACAACTGCCGGGTGCGGGTGGTGGCCGACGACGACATACCGCCGCCGGAGATCTCTTTTGCCCGGATCAGTCCTTCGGGTTGGGACACGATTCCCATTGCACCGTACGACACCATTGGATTCGGAGAGCCTCTTCATCTCTACTGGCAGGGTAGTACAGGGGCCATCGCGGGTATGTCTCTACAGCGCCTCGCCGAGATCGACACCATCTACCCTTACGACGACGGCCTGTATGGCTACAAGTACCGCCTCATGGACGAGGATTGCGACGACACGATTGAAGACTGCTG
>Ga0070729_10005463_pt1 | contig 13097 bp, 8 predicted proteins | sample tdDd472_FD_66725 | JGI IMG/M metagenome (GOLD analysis project Ga0070729, IMG submission 66725) | Marine sediment microbial communities from the Atlantic coast under amendment with organic carbon and nitrate - tdDd47.2 | ecosystem: Environmental > Aquatic > Marine > Coastal > Sediment | place...
CGGTCAATACCCGCAATGCTGCGGACTCCGGGATTCAACCGCCTGCACGGCTTTTGTTTACCCAGTCGGAAATGGAGGCGGTGAGAAAGATGCAGGCCGTCGCTTTGGGCAGCATGGAAGAGGGGAGGGAACAGGATGAATGACTCCGACATTAAAAAAATAACGGATCTCAGCCCGGAATGCCTTCTCTCGCCGGGGCTGCCCACCTGCGCCGGGTGTGGGGCCCTTTCCGCGATTCACCAGGCGATCGATATCCTCGGGGAAAAAACCATCTTTGTGAATGCGGCCGGGTGCATGACCCTGCTTTCCATTTACCCGTTCACCCCTTTCAAAGGCTCCTGGCTTTATACGGCCATGGCCTGTGCCTCTGCCGGAGCTCAGGGGGTGAGGGATGCCCTGGATATTCTCATTGAAAAAAAGAGAATCCAGGCAGATGATGACATGCATGTGGTGGTGCTGACCGGAGACGGATCGGCCAGCGGTATGGGCCTCTCCTCAACATCGGCAGCCATCGATCGAAAGCTTGATTTTATCTGTATATGTTACGATAACGAAGGGTATGGAAACACAGGCCACCAATACTCCGGCTTGACGCCCCATGGCGCTGAAACAGCAACAAGCATAGGGAAAGAGGGGTTTCGAGGTTTTAAAAAGGACCTGTTCTCCATCTGGACCGCAGGCAAACCCGCCTATGCAGCAACGGTTACAGCGGCATTTCCCCTCGATCTTGCTCGAAAAATAGAAAAAGCATCAAAGATGAAGGGCCCCAGGATGTTTATCATGCATGCCCCTTGTCCCCCGGGGTGGCATTTTGATCCCCAGGATTCCATCACGCTTGGAAAGCTTGCCGTAACTACCGGTATCTGGCCCCTGAAAGAGTATATGGACGGAGAGGTTGTCCATACAAAAATTCCCAAAAAACGGTTACCGGTAGAAGCGTACCTGAAAACCCAGAAACGATTTGAGCATCTTTTCAGGCCGGGAAATGAGGGACTGATTCAGGGCATTCAGGCCGAAGTCGATGGTTACTGGTCGGCCGTTCAGAGTTGAAAAGCCTGCCTCTGGCGGCCAGGGGCTGAGCCCCTGGTCCCCAGGTTTGCGAATGCTCTCCCGTGTAGCCGAAGAGTGTTTCGTGACCTTCGCGGTTTAAGGCTGTTAACAGGGCCATGAAGGCACCTGAAATCCGTTTGGCTTAGGCCGGAATAACTTCTTCACAAGTTGTTTGTCAAACTTTTCAAAAGTTTGGCCCCCGGCAGGGCCGCCGGAGGCTCTTTTGAGTGAACAAAACGTTAACTCTTCCCAGACAGGATAACGTATGAAACACATGATGCCTCTCCTTCTTATTTTTGCTGGTCTTGTCGCCCTCAATGGTTGTCAAAACGGATCCCATGTTTCGGCATCGCTTCAGGTGTCGGGGGCTGACATCGTTGAGCAGCATGAGTCATCCCCTGAGACCTTTCCAATCACAGGGACGGTGACGTACGTGGCCATTGAAGGCGGTTTTTTTGCGATTACCGGGGATGATGGCAAGACGTATGACCCGCTCAATCTTCCTGACTCTTTGAAAATAGACGGTCTGAAGATCCAGTGCACCGCTCGGCAGAAGGAGGATGTCGTTGGCTTTCACATGTATGGCATCATGATCGAGATCGTCGACATCACAGTCAGATAGGTAGACAAGACCTTTGGGGCATTTTGCGTCGATGGTTACCTGTAAACGGTTTTCAGTTCTGTGGAAGAGGCGGTGTAACGTGGTGGCCGTGAGTTGTTTCCTTCTTTTTCACGTGTCTTGAGCTTGGTTCAGCCATCATGTAATATACATGAGTATGTAATCTTCCGGTTTGTTGATGCATCGTCGGAAGCGGTTTTGTTTGCGTCCCCCTCTTTCTGACTCCCCTTGTACGGTTTTTTTCCCCTTTCCTGCCCGGCACGCCGCTTCCGTCGCCGATACTCAATCTGTGATGACCCTGCGTCTCGCATTCGGTGAGACTGCATGACATTTCGCGAGGCCATCATGAAAAAAGGCACCCGGACACATGGGACAGAAGAGAGACGTGTCGTCGGAGTGGCTGCGCGTCCTCGTGGAGTCCGCGCTGGATGGCGTGATCACCATGGATGACAAGGGCCGCATTATCGGGTTTAACCCGGCCGCTGAAAAAATCTTCGGGTATCACAGTACGCAGGTCATTGGCCACCGGGTCTCAGACAAGCTGCTTCCGGTAGCGATGCGGGGTGCCCATGATCGTGGCTTTACCCGCTTCCTTGAAACCGGCCTTGAAATCATGATTGGCCGTCGGGTTGAGGTGACGGCCATGCGGGCCGATCAATCCCTTTTTCCCGCAGAGATGGAGGTGATCTCCGTCAACCCCAAGACGGAACCGGTCTTTGTCGCCTACCTTCGTGATATTTCCGAGCAGAAGAAGGCGGCAGAAGAGCGCCTGCAATATGCGGTGAATATCAAGAAAACACTGATGCAGACCATCTTCGCTGTCTCACGCACCGTGGAGTTCCGGGACCCTTATACCGCCGGACACCAGCGCAGGGTGGCGCATCTGGCAGCAACCCTTGCCCAGGCGCTGGGCCTTTCCAAAACGCGGATCGAAGGGATTTTTCTGGGCGGCCTGATTCACGACATCGGCAAGATTGCCGTGCCGTCAGAAATCTTGTGTCGGCCCGGAAAACTGATACATGAAGACGTCAGCTACCTCCAGATTCATTGTCGGAAGGGCCATGATATTTTAAAACCGGTGGATTTTTCATGGCCGGTGGCTGAAATTGCTCTCCAGCACCATGAGCATCTGGATGGGTCCGGCTACCCGCAGGGGTTGAAAAACGGTGAGATCCTGTTTGAGTCGCGTATCGTGTGCGTGGCAGATGTGGTGGAGTCTTTGACCGCCTATCGGCCCTATCGTCAGGCGTATCCGCTGAAAGATGCGTTGGCGGCCATCACCGCCGGTGCGGGGCGGTGGTACGATCATCGTGTCGTCGATGCCTGCCTCGAGTTGTTTGAAAGCGGCTACAGCATTGATGCCGTTGATATGGATGAGTTGACCTGGATCTCTTCATTGAAGTGAGGCCGGTTCGGGGGGATGCACAGCGTTGCTTGCCCTTAAGGTGGGATGCCTTTTGACATGCCCCTGAACTTTTTCGGTTACATATTAAGCCCAAAGCTGTTGGTTATCAGCGCCATCGGACTCCTCTGGACCGTTATCCAGGCCTGTATGGTACATTTTATAAACGTTTAGCCGCCGGAGCCAATGTTGAGCCGGATAGTTGTCGGGCTTCTTGATTCATGGCGTCGGTGTTACCGGGAGTGAACCCAATGCAGGCAGTCATCGAATGGTTAAGACATAAGACTCCTTTGGGAACAGGAGATGCTCGAGGGCTATCCCATGGGATTGGGTGCCGAAAAGGAGGGCAGCCCGCAAGGGGGGCTGTTCCCCTGATTTTCGGGCTGATGCTCTTGGCTTGTGCGGCAACGGGTTGCTTTTTCGGGGAGGCTGTGGCCGCAAAGGCCGTGCGTGTGGGCATTTTTCAGAACAACCCGCTGGTGTTTCAGGACGAAGGGGGAACCGCACGAGGCATTTACATCGATATACTGGAAGAGATCGCAAGAAGGGAAAAATGGAAGCTGACCTATGTGCCTGATACATGGAATAACGGCCTGGAGAACCTTCGTTCAGGACGTATCGATGTGATGACAAGCATCACGTATACGGCTGAAAGGGACGTGTATATGGATTTCTCCCGGGAAAGTGTCCTTATGATGTGGGGGCAGGTTTACGTGGGAAGAGATCTCCATGTCCAGAACATACTCGACATGAAGGGGCTAAGGGTCGCGATACTCAAAGGGGGGATCAATGGCCTCAACTTTAAGCACCTTGTTGAAACATTCAAGGTGGATTGCGAACTGATTCCTGTGGGTTCGTATGCGGAGGTCTTTGAGCTGATCTCGTCGGGCCGGAGTGACGCCGGAGTGCTGAACAATGTCTATGGCAACGCCCATGCACCGGATTACGATGTGACCTTAAGTCCCATCATGTTCAATCCCTTCAGCCTGGTCTTTGCGGTGCCTGAAGGAACAAACGATGACCTGATAACAGTCTTTGACAACTATCTTGCGCATTGGAGGCAGGACGATGGCTCTTTTTATTACGTCACCCTGAAGAAGTGGTATGGGAAAAGCAGTCTGCCAGAATTCTCGGTTCCCGATTGGGTGTTTTATCTTCTTGGGGTGGGCGGTCTTTTATTGGCCCTGCTTTTTGCCTGGATGCGTCTGCTGAATCATCAGGTAAAGGTTCGAACGCGTGACATGGCGCAGATCAATACCCACCTCAGAAAAGAGGTTTCCGAACGTCTTCATATCGAGGAGGCCCTGCGTGTCGTCAACAGGCGTTATGAAGCCTTGTTTCAAGACTCCCCGGTCCCACTCTGGGAGGAGGATTTCACGGAACTGAGTGAGTATCTGGAAACCCTCAAAAAATCAGGCGTTTCTGATTTCAGGACTTATTTTTCAGACAATCCCACCGAACTGCAGGCGTGTGTCGAAAAAGTAAGGGTCATGGATGTGAACCAGGCGACCCTGAAACTTCATCACGCCAGTGCAAAAGATGAGCTGCTCGGAAATCTGGAGCGTATTTTTACGGAGAGCTCTCTGGCGGTGTTCAAAGAAGAGGTGCTTGCCCTGGCAGCAGGGGAGGCGGAGTTTGAAGCCGAAGCGGAGGTGAAAACCCTTTCCGGTGATGCCCGACAGATTTTTCTGAGGCTTAAAATTGATTATGACCAACGTGATGCCGTCAGAGGGCTTCTTGCCACATTGGATATCTCGGAACGAAAACGTGGGGATGAGGAGCGTGATAAATTGAAGAACCAATTGCTTCACGCGCAGAAGATGGAGTCTGTGGGGCGACTGGCAGGTGGGGTTGCGCATGATTACAACAATGCCTTGAGCGTGATCATCGGGTTTACAGAGTTGGCCATGGATCATGTGGGCTCCAATGAGTCGTTAAAGGAACATCTCGCTGAAGTGTTCAAAGCGGCAACGCGGGCCACGGATATTACCCGACAGCTCCTGGCCTTTGCACGCAAGCAGGCCATTGCCCCCATGGCCATCGATTTAAACCGGAACATTGGCGGCATGCTCAAAATGCTTCGTCGACTTATCGGGGAGGACATTGAACTGACCTGGCGGCCGGGGGAAGAGCTTTGGCCGGTGAAGATGGATCCCTCCCAGCTTGATCAGATCCTGGCCAATCTCTGTGTGAATGCCCGGGATGCCATTGAAGGGACGGGCAAGGTCACCATTGAAACGGGTAAAATCACCCTGGGAGAAGAGTACTGCAATGCCCACGCCGGGTTTGTGCCCGGTGAATATGTGGTGCTGATCGTCAGTGACAACGGCGGCGGCATGGAAAAGGACGTCCTTGATCATATTTTTGAGCCCTTTTTTACCACAAAGGCGGTGGATGAGGGGACCGGCCTCGGGTTGGCAACGGTTTATGGTATTGTAAAACAAAACAATGGGTTTGTTAATGCGTACAGTGAGTTGGGCAGGGGGACGACCATTCGGGTCTACCTGCAGCGTCACAGCGAGATTCCCGATGAACCTGAGGTGAGGGGCCCGGGGGACGTTCCTGTGGCTCATGGGGAGACGGTTCTGCTTGTGGAGGATGACCTCGCGATCCTGAAATTGACACAAAGAATGCTTCACGGGCTGGGTTACACCGTGTTGACTGCCGGGGAACCTGAAGAGGCGTTGAAGCAGGCTGAGGGGTATTCCGGTGAGATTCATGTGCTTGTCACCGATGTGATCATGCCGGGTATGAACGGTCGTGAACTTGCAGGACAATTGCTTCGCTTCCGTCCGAACGTTTCGGCTTTGTATATGTCCGGGTATACGGCCGATGTCATCGCTCACCATGGTGTTCTTGAAAAGGACGTGCACTTTATTCAAAAACCCTTCTCTAAAATGGGGCTGGCCACGGCCATCAGGACGGCACTGGGTGAGTAACCCAGCATGGCCCGGATCCCTCTTGTGTTGTTGGCCTTAAAATGGGGCGCTATTTGTTGAAGACCCGGTGGCCTCCTGACACCTGGCCTTGATCCGTACCACGGCATCAGGTATGATATATTATTACGTTAACCCTTGAATTTATGGCTGCATCATCAGGTGCGGTTTCTGATTTAGCGTGTCCACTTTTCTTCTCGTTTGATTCACTCCTCCCTTCCCGGCACGCCGTTTCCACGAATAGGGGCTCATGCCCGGCCTCCTCACCAACCCAAATGAAGGCAAGTACCGCCTTTTCCCGTTGACCTGTATACCCTGTGACATACCTGAAGGGAACGGGGCCAGACGGATTACCACCAAACAAGGAGATGATGCATGGATACGTCCACCTCTTACCTGGGATTGTCACTTAAGAATCCGATTGTTGTGGGAAGCTCCGGGTTGTCCGGTACGGCCGATGGCGTAAGGCGCCTCGCGGAAAGCGGTGCCGGTGCCGTGGTGTTGAAATCGCTTTTTCAGGAGGAGATTTTCTTTGAAAGTGAAAAGGTGATCCGGGACGCCAAGAAGGCAGATGCGTCGGTTCAGTACTTTGATTACGACGGCAGGAAGAACCCCATCGAATTTTACGGATACAAGGTCCGGGAAGACAACCTCAACCGCTACACAACCCTCATTCGGGAGTCCAAGGCCGCAGTGGATATTCCGATTATTGCCAGCATCAACTGTTTTTTTGACTCCCTGGAGTGGATTGCCTTTGCCAAAGAGCTGGAAAAAGCCGGGGCCGATGCCTTGGAGCTGAACATGTTCTTTCCCCCCACCAACTTCAATATCGAGCGAAAAGAGAAAGAGGCCCTCTACTTTCAGATCATTGATAAGGTCTTAGCCGTTGTCTCTATTCCCGTCTCTTTGAAAATTACCCACTACTTTACGGATCTCGGCCCCATGATTCAGAAACTCTCCCAGACGGGGATTGCCGGGTTGGTCCTCTTTAACCGGTTTTTCAGTCCCGATTTTGATATCAAAAAAATAGAGGTGGTTCCCTCATACCTTTTCAGCACGCCGGCTGAAATGGCGCTTTCGCTTCGGTGGATTGCCATCATGGCGGAAAAGGTGGGCTGCTCCCTGGCAGCTTCCACCGGAATTCACGATGGCGAAGGGGTAATCAAGCAGGTTCTGGCCGGGGCCGATGCGGTGCAGGTGGTCTCGTCCCTCTACAAAAACGGGGTAAAGCACCTGGGCACCATGATCGAGGATCTGGAAACCTGGATGGGCAGCAAAGGCATAAAAACCATCGCTGATTTTAAAGGGCGGCTCTCCCAGGAGAAGAGCTCCGATCCTGCGATGTACGAAAGAGCCCAGTTCATGAAGTACTTTGCGGACAAAAAGAGGCTGACCGTGACATAGGGATCAGGCCTGCCCTTTTTTTGGGATGTGATGGGCGTTGTCACTCTCCTGTATGTTCCCTGGCTTGCATGGCAGATTCTCCATTTTAAGTCATTGAGTATCGCTCAAGGGCGGGGGGAGGGGCGTCGTCTCTTTCCCCTCGGGAGTGGAGAGGGAATGCTGGGGCAGAGGTCCTGAATCCCTTGAAAATACAGATGAGAACGATATGGCGTCTCAAACGTGTTCGGGTGTGTCAGGGGATCGGTACAGATTTCTTGGGGTTGAGGAAAATCATTAAAAAAAAGCTGAAAATTTCTTGATCTTTCAACCCTGTTTGACATACCAGACACAAAAGATAACGCATTGTTTTAATGCGATTGGTTTGTCCATTAAACAGGAAGATGTGACATGTCAGACATTTTAGAGGTTGTAAAAAACAGAGACCCTCACCAGCCGGAGTTTCACCAGGCCGTAACGGAAGTGGTGGAATCGGTTATGCCCGTCCTTGAGCAGAACCCTGAGTATCGCAAGCACAATGTGCTTGAGCGGATTGTGGAGCCGGAACGTGTGATCATGTTCAGGGTGCCATGGGTGGATGACGGGGGCGAGGTGCAGGTGAACCGTGCGTTTCGTGTTCAGATGAACAGCGCCATCGGACCTTACAAGGGAGGGTGTCGCTTTCACCCTTCTGTAAACCTCAGTATCCTGAAGTTTCTTGCCTTTGAGCAGGTCTTCAAAAACGCCCTTACGACCCTTCCCATGGGCGGAGGCAAGGCCGGCTCCGATTTTGACCCCAAGGGAAAATCAGACAACGAGGTGATGCGCTTCTGCCAGAGTTTCATGGCGGAGCTTTTCCGGCATATTGGCCCCAATACGGACGTTCCCGCAGGGGATGTCGGGGTGGGGGCACGGGAAATTGGTTATCTCTTCGGTATGTACAAGAAGCTGACCAATGAGTTTACCGGGGTCCTGACCGGAAAATCACTTAATTGGGGCGGGAGCCTTGTTCGGCCTGAAGCCACGGGGTACGGTGCGGTTTATTTCCTTGAGGAGATGCTGAAAACCCGCCACGAGACCGTGGAGGGGAAAACCGTTGCCATCTCCGGCTACGGCAACGCCGGGACCTATGTCATCGAAAAGGTGAACGAGCTGGGCGGCAAGGTCGTCACCATCGGCGATGAATACGGCTACGTGCACGACCCGGATGGCATTAAAGGGGAGAAGCTGCAGTTCATGGCCGACCTGTGGACCATCTACCGGCGCCCTGCCAAAGATTACGCCGACCGCTACAACTGCGAGTGGGTGCCCGGCAAAAGGCCCTGGGAGGTCCCTTGCGATGTGGCCATGCCCACGGCCCTTGAGAACGAACTTCAGCTTCCCGATGCCGAGGCCCTCGTAAAGAACGGGTGCAAGGCGGTGGTGGAAGTGGCCAACATGCCCTGCACGTTGGAGGCGGCCCATTATTTCAAGGAGAACGGGATCCTCTTTGCTCCTGCCAAGGCTGCCAATGCCGGTGGGGTTGCCACCTCGGGCCTGGAGATGAGCCAGAACAGCATGCGACTCTCCTGGGGGCGTGAGGAGGTGGATGCCCGCCTCAAGGGGATTATGCAGAACATTCATTCCACCTGCCTGAGTGCGGCTGAGAACTACGGTATGCCCGGTAACTATGTTGCCGGTGCGAACATTGCCGGGTTCATCAAAGTGGTGGATGCCATGATCGACCAGGGCGTGGTCTAACTCCGTTCCATTAAGAGCGGGTGGTGTGGGGATCTTCGTTTTTTCCCCGTACCACCCGTCATCTCTTTTCTTTCCCCTGGAAGAGCATCCTGTGCCCTTCCCAGCTTAAATGGGTTTGCATCAGGCCTCTTCCTGCTTATTTCATCGTAAATCCACCCCTGCCGACCTTCCGTCGGCCCATGATTTGTGCCCCGGCGTATGAAGGGTATTGTGTTAAGCATGGGCTGGCTGTAGAATCAAGACAAATTATCCCCCAAGTTTTTTATGTAATCCCCGATGTGTCGCAGATTTAAAGGATGTGTCCATGAGTACCCGCCCCTTAAGATTTCTGCTTGTCTTTGGAGGGCTTCTTGCTCTGGCAATTCCCTCATACGCCAGAACGTTAACCCTGACCTCTGTTGACGAAACCCTTGCCACGGTTGTAATCGAACGGGTGCTGAGGGAGGCTTATCAGCGTTTGGGGATCGAGCTGGTGGTGGATCGCGTTCCGGCCAAACGGGCTTTGCGGATGGCAGCGGAAGGTGATTCCGATGGTGAACTGGTGCGAATTGCCGGCCTGGAATTTGAGCATGACGGCCTTATTCTGGTTCCTGTGCCCGTTGGTGTTGTCGAAGGGGTTGTTTTCACGACGCGACCTCCGTTCTCTGTGTCGGGGTGGAGCAGTCTTTTATCTTACAGGGTGGGCGTCCAACGGGGGTTGCGAACCCTTGAGCGGGGCCGGTATGGCATGGAGGTGCTTCTGGCAAGCAGCACCTCCCAGCTCTTTGAGCTGATGATTGCTGACAGGGTGGATACCATTGTGGTTCCAAACTTGACAGGTATTAAGGTGCTTAAAACGAGTGGCTTAAAGGGGGTGAGACAGCTCAACCCCCCCTTGTTTTCCCATGACCTGTATCACTATCTGCACTGGAAAAACCGGGACCTTGTGCCCGCCATTACCGAGGTGCTGCGGACCATGCGGTCTGAGGGGCGCATCAAGCAGATCCGCATGGACTATATCGGCGAGCTTTCTTCGAAGTGAAACGACTGCGTTCATAACACGTTTTCTCCTCCACCACGGGACCCCTGGTCCCCCTGCAAGAGGTATGTATGCCCTCAACACGTATCAAGGATATTTCCCGATCTCTCAAAGGCTCCCTTGCGGCCAAGCAGCTCTTCTATATCCTTATTTTCAGTGTGCTTATTACGTTTATAGGGACCAGTTTCAATGTGTTTCTCGAATACAAGAAAGACATGCGTCTTGTGGAGGGGCAGTTTGACCAGGTGAAGGAGGGGCACCTGGAGAGTCTCTCGGGAAGCTTGTGGCAGCTGGACGATCTGCAGATCAAAACCCATCTCAACGACATGCTGAACATGCGGGACCTGATTTATCTTGAGATCCGGGAACGAGGGGAGGTCCTTTTTTCGGCGGGGCGCTTGAAGACCGGGGAACAGTGGGTGAAAAAGGGGTTCGATATGTACTTCACCCATGGGGGGCAGGAGAGGCATATCGGGGTTCTTGACGTCTATGCCTCCCTTGAGGGCGTCTATCATCGCCTGTTTGAACGCCTGTTCGTTATCCTGGTGACCCAGGCGCTGCAAACCTTTTTGGTGGCGATGTTTATTCTTGCTGTCCTTCATCAGCTCGTAACACGGCATATCACAGCCATTGCCGGGTATACCAAGGAGATGAAACCCGAGGATTTGGATATGCAGCTTGAGCTTCCCCACAGGAAACCCGAGCCGGAGACGCCTGACGAGATTGATGAATTGGTCCTGGCGTTGAACCAGATGCGTCAGCGCATACGGCATGACATCGAGCGGCGTCAGGCCATTGAGAACGAGCTGGCTCGAAACCGCTCCCTGCTGGACGAGACGCAGAAACTGACAAAGATCGGTGGGTGGGAATACCAGGTCAAAGATGGGGAGACCCGTTGGACAAATCAGCTTTACGAAATACACGGGGTGGATGTCGACCCCGCGATGGATCATGTCGCCGTATCCCTCTCCTGCTATGACGAGAAGGATCAGCCCCTTGTCAGAAAGGCCTTTGACCAGTGTCTGGAGGAGGGGGTTCCCTACTCCCATGATTTTGAGATCACCACTTGCAAGGGAGAGGCAAAGTGGGTTCGCGTCACGGGTAGGCCGGTGTTTGAAGGGAATAAGGTGGTGCGTGTCCTGGGCAACATGATGGAGATCACGGACGTCGTGAAAGCTGAAGAGGCCCGCAAGCGGTTTCTGAAGACCCTGATGACCGTGTTGGACAGCGTGGACGCCATCATCTGTGTCTCGGATATGGATACCTTTGAAATTCTGTTTATGAACAAAGCCATGATTGAAAGCTTCGGAGATGGGCTGACGGGGCAGGAGTATTATGCCCTTTTCATGAACGGGCGTGAAAAGGACGGGATCCTGGGGACCTATCCGAAGGTCGGCACAGTGGATGCCACCGGGGCTCTGGTTTGGGAAAGCAGGAATCCTGCCGGAGGTAGCTGTTACATCAACTACGAACGGCCCATCCAGTGGGTGGACGGGCGGCAGGTCCGGTTTCATCACGCCACGGATATCACCCAGATTAAGAAGCTGGAGGAAGACCTTCGTCAGTCTCACAAAATGGAAGCCATCGGGACTCTTGCCGGTGGGATTGCCCATGACTTTAACAATATTTTGTCCTCCGTTCTTGGCTACACGGAATTGGCGCTGGACGATGTCTCCTCAGGCTCCAGGGTTGAAGGGCATCTCAAGGAAGTGTTCAAGGCGGGGACTCGAGCTGTTGACCTGGTTCGGCAGATTTTGACCTTTGCCCGGCAGGCAGATGGCGAGATGAAGCCGCTCTCCGTGAAACCCATTGTGAGCGAAGCCTTGAAATTGCTTCGATCCTCCATCCCCACCACCATTGAGATCAACCATGTGCTTGAAAGTGATTCCCAGATCATGGGAGATGCGACACAGGTGCACCAGATTCTTATGAACCTGTGCACCAATGCGTCCTATGCCATGGACGAGGATGGCGGGGTTCTGGACGTGAGGCTTTTTGATACCGTGCTGGGGTACGGTGGAACGCCGGTTCCGGCTTCCCTTGCCGCCGGCAATTATCTCACCTTGCGGGTCGCGGATACGGGGTGTGGGATTTCACCGGAGGTGATGCCGCTTATCTTCGAACCCTTTTTCACCACCAAAGATCCAGGAGAAGGCACGGGCATGGGGCTTGCCATGGTCCATGGCATCGTCAAGCAACATGGGGGGGAGATCAAGGTCGAGAACAACACACCGCGTGGGGCGGTATTTACTATTTACCTGCCCGTTACGCAAGAGGGCTTCGTCCCTTCGGCATCCTCGCTGGATGAGCAAGCCCTTCCGACGGGCGGTGAGCGGGTACTCGTGGTGGATGACGAACCCTCCATCGCAAACATGATCGGTCAGATTTTGGGGCGTCTCGGGTATAACTCCGTGATTCGAACCAGCAGTGTGGAAGCCCTGGCGTTGTTTCAGTCGGGGCCCGAGCATTTTGACCTCGTGATTACGGACATGACCATGCCTGAGATGACCGGGGACGTCCTGGCCACAGAGATGATACGCACTCGGCCGGATATTCCCGTGATACTTTGTACCGGTTACAGCAGGAAGGTGACGGAAGAGACCATGAAGAGTGTCGGCGTCAAAGCCTACACGTTCAAACCCATAGTGAAAAAAGAGTTGGCCCGAATCGTCAGAAAGGTTCTGGATGAGGCCGCCCAGGTATGATGCCATGACAACGTCATGGAAAGCCCCATGCCGAATCCGAATCAGGGGGTGGGTGGAGCTGAGCCGGGTTGGGGTGCGTGATTGATCCCCCATGGCTGTCTTTCGACTTGACGAGGTGCGTTGTGTTTGACATAGGTGTGGGGGGCAGTGGTTTGTTTTTATACGGTAAATCGGTGGTGGGTGATGGGGTGTAAGGGGTTTCTGAGGCTTTTGGCTGTCTGCGTCGCGCTTTTTGGGGTGCGGGGGG
>Ga0070729_10005469_pt1 | contig 13089 bp, 11 predicted proteins | sample tdDd472_FD_66725 | JGI IMG/M metagenome (GOLD analysis project Ga0070729, IMG submission 66725) | Marine sediment microbial communities from the Atlantic coast under amendment with organic carbon and nitrate - tdDd47.2 | ecosystem: Environmental > Aquatic > Marine > Coastal > Sediment | place...
ACCTAAACCTGATTCCTGCATTTTTGGCTGGTTTGCTCTTTATTGTTTTCCCCGCGCACGATCTGGCTGTTATCTGGCACACCGACTTATTTGATAGATTACTCTTTTTGTTCTATATTTCTTCAATACTCCTGTATGTAAAAGATAAAATTTATCTTTCATTATTTTTTGCACTGCTGGCATTTCTTACAAAAGAGATGTCATTCAGCCTCCCGGCGATTATTTTCATTTCAGGTTATCTTATTTCAAAAAAATGTATTCGCGAATTAAGCAAAGACTTACTCAGTTTTTCTGCACTACTATTTCTCGTGATCGGGTTCCGATATTTGATACTGGGTAATTATTTATTTCAATCCGAGCTAACGCACCCTGATACCGGTTTAATTGGAATACTAAAAAATTATCTTTTCTTCGGTGGCATCCTGGTATTGCCTTTTAATACTTACATGATTGAAGAAATAGCACACGCCTATTTTCCGATATTTATTTCATTCGGTGTAATCATATCCGGAGCGATTGTCTATACATTTTATAAGAATAAATCCTCCCGCCGTTTATTTTTGTTCGCGGGTTTGCTAATTATCTTAACAATACTTCCTGCAAGTCGGCTGTTAATGAAATGGTATCTCTATCTTCCATCAACCGGATTTATTATTTTACTTGTTCTAACCATTGAAAGTTTTAGATCAAAAACTTCCAGAAAAGTAGTATATCTTATTATAGCAACTACTTACTTTATCTCTCTTTTATATATTCAATATACATGGGTCAATTTAACAAGTACAAATGATGATATTCTTGCATCGCTTAAGAACAAATACAATTTGTCAGAAAAATCAGATCTAATCTATTTTTTAACAATTCCGGCAAAAATTGGCAATTATCCCATAAATCACCTAAATTCAGCGGAACTATTCAGGTATAAGCTTGATATAACCAATGATATTGAGGTCCTCTCCCGTTCATCAATTTCAAATTGGTCGGATAAAATTGACTGTTTTTATACGCAGAATGGTATTAGATTAATGCACACTAATTCAAATTATTTTATTGTGTACGGTTATGAGAACCTGCTCACTTTTGATTCAACAGATTTTGTGCAGGGAAAACTCCGCGCACTTAACTTTTCGGGTATCCCCGATAGTGCTCTAATTTTAAGCTACTCAGAAGGCAAATATTTTAAGGTAGAATGATGATAAAAACTCTTGTTTTAACCACTCTTTTTGTAACTTCTTCACTTTTAGCCCAAATTGAAGGCATCTGGAAAAATTATTCTAATATGAATGATATCGTTGAAATGGATATCAGCAATGATAAAATTTGGGCGGGGACAACCGGCGGGGTTTTCAGTTATGACCTTAATGAGAATTCTTACCGGCTTTATACTAAAAGTGAAGGACTTAGCAGCCAGAATATCACAAGCCTTAAAATTCATCCAAATGGTTCAATCTGGGTTGGCACCTTAGAAGGATATATTGACATCATTCATCCGGAGAGTGGTGATATTGATCATATTAATGATATTGCAAAAACTGATGAAACCAGTAAGAGAATTTATGATTTTCTTATCAGGGGAGATTCTGTATATGTTGGTACTGATTTTGGCATTTCCCTTCTTGATGCATCAAGATTGCTTTTTATTGAGACCTACAGAAAGCTGGGTACATTAACCTCTAACTCCAGTGTTTTTAGTCTGTTTTTCGATAATTCACTAATTGCGATTACTGATAAAGGAATCGCAGAATTAATTCCTGGCTCAATAAATCCGGCTTCTCCGGATTCATGGAACACTATCTCAATTTCCGGAACAGCATCGCTTTTTGAAAATTCCAGTTTAACAGAATTTAACGGTAAGTTTTACGTGGGTACTTCTCGTGGCGTGTATGAAAAATCGGTCAATACCATTCTTCCCCGTTTTTTAACCGACCGAACAATTTACGATTTAGCGGTTAGCGATAACAAATTACTAATTATTTCAGCGGATACTGTTTTTAGTTACGACGGGTCATCAATAAATGTTGAACATAGCTACATAGATGTTATTCTTAATGGTATGTATCAGTCAACGGCTGGTGAAAAATATATTTTCAGTAAGAGAGGTATCAAAAGTTATCCAAGTGTTGCAGGTGAAACTTTTATTTCTCCTGATGGACCGGCATTAAACGCATTTTCTGATATGATAGTGGATAATGAAGGTAATCTTTGGGCCGGAAGTGGGCGTGAATCTAATATCGGCGGTATTTACACTTATAATGGTAATAGTTGGTCAAACTATAATAATGACAATACTGCTGCCATCGTGTATGACGGTTTCCACAGGTTATATTATGGCAATGATAACACGATCTATTTCTCGAATTGGGGAAAAGGCTTCACAACTTATAAAGATGGGAATTTCACCTCATATTTCCCCCCCAATATTCCTGTGAAAGGCATAATTAAAAATCCAAACTTTCTTGTAGTATGGAATGTTGCTCATGATTCAAAAGGTAACTTGTGGATATTAAATTATGAAGCTTCGGATCGTAATGTTCTCTCCCTGATCACACCGGATAGCACCTGGCATCATTACGAGATGGCCTCTCCCCTCTCTTCGGCTGTTATCAATTGCGAACACTTTGCCATAGATCAATACGATACAAAATGGTTTGCAAATTCTTCAACTTTTGGTAATGGTCCCGGATTATACTATTTTAATGAAAACGGAACTCTCGATGATCTTGATGATGATGTTTGGGGTGTTATAAAAGAAACTGACGGCCTTTCAAATAATACCATTACTGATATTGAAATCGATCAAAGAGGTGAAATATGGGTAGGTACAACAGAAGGTATCACCGTCGTCATAGAGCCAACAAAACCAACCTCCAGGCTTCAGAAGGTTTTCCCCTTGAGAGCACAATCCATCACCTGCATTGCCGTTGATCCGATCAACAGGAAATGGGTCGGCACAAATCAGGGAGTTTTTGTGGTCTCCTCTGATGGTACCGAGCTTATAGCAAATTATACCGAATCTAACAGCCCAATTCCTACAAACAGTATTAAAAGCATCACGCTGGATAAAAATAGCGGTATGGCTTACATTGGAACAGATTTTGGGCTTTCAACCGTCACTACCCTTTCGGTAAAACCTGTGACCAGTGCCGATGAACTTGAAATTTTTCCTAATCCTTTTATTGTTGGTAAACACGATTATATTTATATTGATAAGCTCGTTAAAGAAAGTTCTATCAAAGTTTTATCCATTGACGGCAGGCTGATAAACGAATTGGAAACTCCGGGCGGCGGAATAGCGAAATGGGATGGTAAAAATAGCAGCGGCGAAACTGTTTCCTCCGGTGTTTATATCATCGTTGCTTATGATAGAGAAGCAGATAACGTACAATTAGGTAAGATTGCTGTAATAAAAGAATAATTTCGCGCGTGTATGATTGATTTTGTAAATCTCTCCATTCAGTTTGGGGGTAAGTATTTATTTGAAGATGTTAATCTTAAAATAAATAAAAATGATAAAATTGCTCTGGTTGGTGCCAATGGAACCGGTAAATCTACCTTATTAAAATTGATGACAAATAAGGAGGAATCCGAATCCGGCAAAATTCTTACTCCCAAAAATATCCGCATTGGTTACCTCCCCCAGGAATTTATTGAATCCAAGGGTAAAACCGTTCGTGAAGAAGTAAAAAGTTCGTTGAAAGAAATATCCGAGTTGGAATCTGCCGAACTTCTTATACACGAAGAACTGGAAAAAACCGATGATGAGTCTCTCCACAATTCTCTCATTTTACGCCTTGGAGAAATTACAGAAAAAAAAGAACATCTCGATTATTACTCCTTAAACTCCAGAATTGAAAAAGTATTACTTGGTCTGGGTTTTAAGATACATGAAATTGACCGCCTTACAGATGAGTTTTCGGGCGGTTGGCAAATGCGTATTCAACTCGCTAAAATATTACTTTCGAATAATGATATTATACTGCTTGATGAACCTACCAACCATCTTGATCTGGATTCACTGCGCTGGCTGATTGACTATTTAATCGCTTACAACGGTAGTATCGTAATTGTATCACATGACAAGTATTTTGTAAATAAAGTCACAAATAAAACTCTCGAAATTTTTAACCGTAAAGTGAGTTTTTACAATGGCAGATATAATGACTACCTGAACTTTAAAGAAGAACGTGACCGCCAACTTTTAAGTGATTACACAGCCCAGCAAAAAAAGATCAAGGATACTCAAAAGTTTATCGAACGTTTTCGTTATAAAGCTACTAAGGCAAAACAGGTTCAAAGCCGGGTTAAACAACTTGAGAAAATTGATGAACTGGAACTCCCCGATTCAGAAAAGAAAATAAAAGTACGTTTTCCTGAACCACCTCGAAGTGGTGTTATCCCGGTAGAAGTGCGTAACCTTTACAAATCTTACGGTAATAATAAAGTACTGAATAACGTAAATTTATCAATTGAACGTGGGGATAAAGTTGCTCTTGTAGGACCAAATGGAGCGGGAAAAACAACACTGGCAAAAATTATTGCCGGGAAACTTGAGCCAACATCCGGTGAAGTTGCTATCGGTCATAACGCTGCAATTTCATATTATGCGCAGGAAGTGGCAGATGATTTAAACCTCGAACTTGATGTTCTTGATGCAGTTGCCGAGGTAGGGGTATCCAAAACACCGGGTGAGTTGCGTAATCTTCTGGGTTCATTCCTTTTTAGTGATGAAGATATTTTCAAAAAAGTTGGCGTTCTTTCCGGAGGTGAAAAAAGCAGAGTTGCAATAGCGAAAATAATGCTTCAGAAAGCAAATGTAGTCGTGCTGGATGAACCTACTAACCACCTCGATACAAGCTCTAAAGCCACTCTCCAGGATGCATTGAGAGAATTCTCGGGTGCAATAATCCTGGTTTCCCATGATGTTGATTTTCTGCGCCCTATTGCTACCAAGGTAGTTGAAATCAGGGACGGGGGTTATAAAGTTTTTCCCGGAAATATTGATTATTATCTTCAAAAGACTGAAGAAGATTCAAAAAATGATAACTCATTCTCAAATACTCAAAATGAGGATAAAGAGAATATTTCGAAAAAGGATCAAAAAAGGATTGAGGCCGAATTAAGACAACAACGCTATAAACAAACCAGACATATTAAAGCTGACCTGGAAAAATGTGAAGTTGAAATTGCTGAGGCAGAGGAAATAAAATCGTCGATAGAGAAGGAAATGGCCGATGAAAATCTCTATAAAGACCCTGAAAAAGCTAAAACCATTAACAGCTCTTATGAAAAAATAAAAGCCCGGCTGGAAAAACTATATTCCAACTGGGCTGAATTAGCTCAAAAACTGGAGGATATTGAAAGCCGGTTTGAAGATTTAGCTCCCTAAAAACTCCTCGACTAGTGATATGCCTCCATATAACGGTGCATCATCACCAAGAGCAGTTACCACAATTTTACATGATTCGCCCGGCTCTTTTAATACGGCTTTCTTAAAAGCTTTTTCAATATGGTTTTTCATGTAATCACCCATCGCCTCAATAACGCCGCCACCGAGAACTATTGTATCAAGATTTGTAAGTGTTACAATACTGCCAAGTACTGTTCCGATTATTTCACAAGATTCGTTCACTCTGGCAACCACAACTTTATCCTTTTTTTCGACCGCTGTCGCGAGTATCTTACTTTTTATCCCCTTCTTGCCTGCTAAGGTTTTTATAATACTCGCTTTCCCCTCTTTAATATCTTTATTGATCAATTTAACCATCCCGGTCCTGCTGGCGATTGATTCAAATGCTACACTATTTTTTTTAGTGCTGGCAAGATTACCATTGCTATCTATCAACATGTGACCAATCTCACCAGCAAAAAATGAAGATCCCCTGAATAACTTATTATCAAATATTAGGGCTCCACCTATTCCTGTACCTACAAAAACAACGAGCATATTTTTCACATCATTCTTAAACTCATAGTATTTTATTCCTAGAGCTGCCAGATTTACATCATTCTCAATCAAAACAGGAATATCAAAATGCTTTTGCAAAGCTTCTTTAATGTTATAATTTGAAATCCCCAGATTAGGTGCGTTCCCAATAATTCCTGTATGAGGATTGACTGTTCCAGGCACACCCATCGCAATTGCAGTAATATCCGTTTGGTTTAACACTGCCTGTTTCAAAACACTGTTCACAGTACCCGCAACCAGTTCAACCAGATGTTCATTCCCTTTTGTAATATCGGTAGGAACCTTATCTCGCGCAATTATTTCAGCATTTTCATTTATTAGTGCGGTTAATACTTTTGTTCCGCCTAAATCAACGGTGATTATTCGTTTTTCCAAATTTTAACCTGTTTATTTGTTGCAATAGCTAATTATCAAGTATTATTGTTTAAATTGTATGTTAAATATAATTTAAATAAATATTAAATCTAATCAAATAACCAGAACACTTTGAATAAGATAAAAGCACTCAAAAGATATGGCCAGAATTTTCTCATCGATAATCAGGTAATTAACAAAATCGTAAATCTGGTAGAACCGCAGTCCCCTAATCAAGTGATAGAAATCGGTCCGGGCGATGGTGCCCTTACACGTGGCTTGATAAATAATTTCGAAAAATACTCCGGAATAGAAATCGATCCCCGGTTGATTGAAAAATTAGAAATAGAATTTCCCGGCATATCCTTAATAAAAAAAGATATCATCAAAGTTAATCTTGAAGAACTTATTTTACCTGAAAATTACACTTACATTTTCGGGAATATCCCTTATAACATTTCTACGCCAATAATGTATAAGCTAATCAAAAATTTCAATCTGATTGATAAAGCAGTTATTATGGTACAACTTGAAACAGCTCAAAGGGTTACTTCTCCATTCGGGACAAAAAATTATAACGCTTCTAATGTTATATTCAATTTTTTTGCCGATATTAAAATTCATTTTGAAGTACCAAGAAATGCCTTTATTCCAAGACCCCATGTAGATTCAGCTGTGATGAGTCTGACTTTTAAGAAAAATAAGACAGATGCTCATATTTTTGAAGTATTTTCTGATATCGTAAAAACTGCATTTCTTACCAGAAGAAAAGTTTTGAAAAATTCAACATTGAATAAGAAATATGGTTTCTTTAATTTTGAAAATCTGGATAAATTCATGATGAAAAGAGCCGATGAACTCACTCCGGAGGATTATTTTACAATCACCCAAACTATTTCAGGAAAGTAGGTTTTTATGGAAAAATTAGTAATTAATACCAGTCGGGAGGTAATTCAGGTTGACCGGGAGTTAATAAATAATCTTTCCAATTTGATAAAAACTCAAGCTTCTCAGAATATATTAAGCATTTTTACCGATATTCACCCTGCTGACATCGCCGAAATCATTAATCATCTTGATCCCGATGATGCAACCTATGCATTCCTGATTTTAGATACTGAAACAGCCGGTGAGGTAATTACTGAACTTGATGAAAACCTCCGTGATAAAATTCTTTCAAGAATAGACAGACAAACAATTACTGATATTATCGATGAGCTTGACACGGATGATGCTACTGATATTGTCAGTAATCTCCCTGATACTATCGCCGAACACGTGCTTGATAATATTGACGAAGAAGATTCCGCAGATGTAAAAGAACTGCTCAAGTACCCCGAGGATAGTGCCGGTGGTATCATGAGTAGTGATTTTGTTTATGTGGGTCATAAAGCCACAGTGAAAGATGCAATCAGGCAGGTTAGGCTTCATGCCGAAGATTTCGAAAATATTTACCATATATATGTTCTCAAATCCGACGATACTCTTGTTGGCGTTGTTGGCTTGAAAGCCCTCCTGATAAATCCTCTGAAAAAAGCAGTCACCGAAATAATGAATGAGGATTTGATTTATGTATCCCCCTATGACGATCAGGAAGAAGTTGCCGAAATAATGGAAAAATATGATCTGGTATCTGTACCTGTTGTTAATGATAAAAAACAGATGCTTGGTAGAATTACAATTGATGATGTAATCGATGTTATTAATGAAGAGGCCACCGAAGACATTCAGAAAATCGCTGGTCTTTCTGAAGAGCAGGAATCTTCTGATTCTGTCTTCAGGATTTCACGCATCAGGCTCCCATGGCTACTTATTGCATTGGTTATGGAATTTTTGGCTGCCATATTATTATCATCCTATGAAGAATTTATTAAACAATTTTATATAGCTACCTTTTTTATCCCGGTTGTAATGGCAATGGGTGGAAGCTCCGGTACACAAGCCGCAATTGTAATGGTCAGGGCTATCGGTACCCGGGATGTTTGGATGAAAGATAACTTAAAGAGGTTATTCAAAGAATTTCTTGTTTCTATATTAAATGGTTTAGCATGTGGTACCCTGCTACTGATTGGAACCGTATTGGTATTTAATAATGATACCGTTAGTGTAAACTTTGCAATTACACTTTCTTTGGCATTGCTAACTATTATTATATTTGCAACAATGGTTGGTGCAACTATTCCCTTGCTAATGAGGAAAATGGGCACTGACCCGGCAATTGCCACAGGTCCGTTTGTTACTACAACAAATGATATTCTTGGGTTGTTGATATATCTCTCTTTTATAAGTGTATTTTTCTTATCCTGATCCGGTTGAACTTAATGGATAAAACAAAATTAAGTGCACTTAAATATCTTACCCCGGTAGATTTAGTAGTCATTACTACGTATTTTCTGTTATCTGTTACCCATATCCTGTATCATCAGGTAATTACAGGCTGGTATGAGTACGTATTCTATAATTTACTTGCCATTCTACTTATATGGATGATAGCATTTTTTGATAAAAATCTAAAACATCCCATTTGGATTCACTTGCATAAATGGTATCTCGTACTTTTCGTGTTACTCACGTTCAAACAAATATATTTTATGGTTGATCCTATTCGAAATTTTGTAATCGATGATTTTCTCATCAAACTCGATTATACAATTTTTGGATTTCACCCTACACGTGAATTGTACAATATCGCCAATCCCTATCTCACGGAATTACTCCAGATTGTATATTCTACATTTTTCTTTTTGCCTGTAATTCTTGGACTGGATTTATTAAAACACAAGAAAATGGAAGCTTTTAACTACACAGCATTTATGATAGTTTACGGATTTATGTTATCATTTATTGGATATTTTTTGTTTCCCGCGATCGGACCCAGGTTCACATTACATCAGTTTGAGTCAACAAACCTTGAACTTCCGGGAATATTTTTAACAAACTTTTTACGGGATATAATAAATACAGCCGAAGGTATCCCCGCAGGAACTCTTCACCCTGCTTCTGTCGTTCAGAGAGATGTGTTCCCAAGCGGGCATACTCAAATGACAATAATAACTATGATTTATGCGGTAAAGTTTAAATCAAATACAAAGTGGTTTCTTCTTCCGGTGGGAATTTTATTAATATTTTCGACTGTTTATTTAAGATATCACTACTTTGTTGATCTGCTTGGGGGAGTGCTTTTTATGTTTCTAACAATTATTAGCGGGAAATATATCTATAAGAGTTGGGTAAATTTCAGGGGCAGTAAATTTTCCGCCCCATGATAATTTATTTTATGCGGCATCAACCTTTTTTACAGTTTCAACTATTATTGAAAAATAACGGTCAAGAGAACAGTTAGCATCATCTTTCAAAGTGCAATGTCCGTTTTCATCTTTTCCCTTGCACTTTTTGCATACTGTATCTTTAAGTTTTTTATAATAATCCTCAAAATTTTCACTGTCTATTTTTTGCACGACGTCAACAATTTGAGGAAGATACATTTTTATTGCGCATGTTTCTTTTGAAGTAAGTTCACATTCCCCTGCTTCTGAGGAATCAGCACAAATCGCGCAGACTGAGTCTCGTATAGCGCTATAATATTTTTCCATATTGATTCTCCCGATTATATCATAAAGTTAGCAAAGTATCGGGGTAATTTCAAGTAAATAGGGACGCACAAAAAGAAATGGATAAAAAGAAACAGGTAAAAAGAATATTTGATTCTATATCTCATAAATATGATTTTTTAAATCACCTGCTTAGTGCCGGTATTGATTTTTATTGGCGCAAGAAGGCGTTAAAATTGACGAAAATTTCAGCCGATGCAAGTCTTCTTGATGTAGCCTGTGGTACCGGTGATTTTTCAATTGCCGCCAGAAAACGTGGAATAACCAATATTTACGGCGCTGATTTGTCGTTAAACATGTTGCGTTATTTTGACAAAAAGGATAAAGCAATTCATGGTAGAATTGTACAATGTGTTGCAGAAGAAATCCCTTTTAATGACAATTGCTTCACCAATATTACTGTTGGGTTTGGTGTGAGAAATTTCTACGATATCCAGGCGGGGCTTGCCTCATTTTACCGTATTCTAAAACCCGGTGGAAAATCTACAATTCTTGAATTCCGTCTTCCGGAAAAAGGATTATTAAAATTTATGTACACTTCCTATTTCAATAAAGTGTTGCCCCTTATTGGCAAGTTTTTTTCAAAGGATCAGGAAGCTTATACCTATCTTCCGGAATCAGTCGATAAATTTGATAAGGAAGTTAATGTAACACAAATACTTTCAGAGGTAGGTTTTAAAAATGTGCAGACTTATTCATTAACTTTTGGTATTGTAAACGTAATTATTGGTGAAAAATAAAAAATGAGTTACGTTAGTGAATGAACCGTAACTCATTTTCTTTAAAAAAAATATTATCACCTGTTACTTAATGGTATATGAATTTAAAGTCTCCCTGTAAACTGAAAGTGTATCATCGAGATTAAATTCACCACCTGCCAGTGCATTTACAAGCACTCCATTTCCCTCAACCATTGCCAATCCAACATTCTTAATATACCATCCATAACCCTCATAATTTCTTGGTGTGGGTGAAAATGGATTTGCAGGATTATCTGGTATTCGCAAGGTAACTGTGTATTTAACTTTTGCAGCTTCGGTTGTTAAACCACTTGTTGCGGGTGTTGTAATTTTCTCCGTCCCAACGTATGCCGCACTAAGTTCCACCACCGAGAGAGTGAACCCGATAGTCGGGATTTCTACATTTAATTTGAATGCATCCCAGGTTTTGTTCGCCTCAAGCGGAGTGGAAAAAACATTTATCTCGGGATCTGTTGTAATTTGCAAAAGAGATGCAAGGGAATCATCTATTGCCAATATTGCTTCACCAAGCCCCAGAGTATCAACGTAAAAATATACACCCGTTCCGGAACGGCGAAAATATATATCTACATCATCCGGATTGGTAGAAGGCTCAATAACATTCCTCTGTTGATAATATTCAATGTTATTTTGGTTAGATTTTGATAATATGCTTGCAGTTCTTGAACCGTAAGGAAGAAATGTTTGAGTACCTGCATCAAGAGTATCCACTAAATAGAAAAATTGCGTTCCAATTTCTCCCGGATAATAGGCAGAAGCATTATCAGTATCGAGGGTTGTATCAGTTGGTGTATCTTCTGAACACCCGGATATACATATAACTATACTCAGAATGAACAACAATCTTTTCATTATTGGACCTCCAATTTATTTAGCAAGTTAAGGAGTTTTTTAAATGCATTCCCCCTGTGACTCATACTATTTTTTTTCTCTATTATAAAATTGGCAAGCGTTTCTTCATACCCCTCGGGAATAAATACCGGATCATATCCAAATCCTTTTAAGCCTGATTTTTTATTTGTAATTTCACCCTTTAATTCCCCTTTCACTACGATAATTTTTTCACCATCATAATATGCTGCATAACAAACAAATGATGCACCATGGGGGGTGGGGAAATCCTCCAGCTCCCTAAGAAGTTTATTATTATTATCCTCGTAAGTACAATTTTCACCCGCGTACCTCGCGGAATAAACACCGGGCGCCCCATTTAATTGTTCTACAATCAACCCTGAATCATCAGCAATTGTTGGTTTACCGGTAAAGTTATAAATCTCTTTGGCCTTTTTAATCGCGTTTTCTTCAAAAGTTTCTCTGTCTTCAATTACATCAGGCAAACCATTAAAGTTCTCCATTGATAATATTTTATAACCGGAACTTTCGAAAATATTTTTAACTTCTTTTAACTTTCCTTTATTTCCCGTAGCAAATACAAGTTCCATTAAGCCTCATTCTTCCTGTTTGCAAAGATTATATCCATTTGTTCAATTGCATATCTTAGATGTGGAATCACAATAGAACCACCCACGATAAGTGCTATATTAAATGTTTCATGAAGTTCAGCTTCCGTGGCACCGTTTTCAATAGCTTTATCAATATGATACAAAATACAATCGTTACATCTTAATACCATTGAGGCAACCAGCCCCATTAGCTCTTTCGATTTTGCTGGAAGCGCACCATCAATATAAGCCTTGTTATCAAGTGCGAAGAATTTTTTATAATCTCTGAATTCACTACTAAGAATTCTATCATTCATCTTTTGACGATGTTCTTTAAATTCATCTATTGATTTTGCCATAAATACCTCATTTCATTTTTAGTTCTTTTTTAAGGAAACTACCTGTTAAACTTTTTTTATCTTTTGCTACTTTTTCCGGTGTACCTGTACTAACAATTTCACCACCAAATTCCCCGCCTCCCGGGCCGAGATCAACTATTTTATCCGCTACCTTGATAACATCAAGGTTATGCTCAACAATCACCACGGTATTCCCCTTATCAACCAGCTTATTGAGTACTTTCAATAAAATTCTAACATCCTCAAAATGTAATCCTGTGGTTGGTTCATCCAGAATATACAAAGTTTTTCCGGTACTGACCTTACTTAATTCCGTGGCAAGTTTTACACGTTGAGCCTCACCACCTGATAGCGTTGTTGCCTGCTGCCCGAGTTTAATATAACCGAGTCCAACATCATTAAGTGCCTTAATTTTTCTTTTAATACGCGGATGATCTTCAAAAAACTTTAGCGATTCCTCAATTGTCATCTCAAGAATATCAGAAATAGATTTTGTATTATACAATATTTCCAAAGTTTCATGATTGTACCGTTTACCATTACAAACCTCGCACATCACGTAAACATCGGGAAGGAAATTCATCTCAATTTTTTTAA
>Ga0070729_10005470_pt1 | contig 13081 bp, 9 predicted proteins | sample tdDd472_FD_66725 | JGI IMG/M metagenome (GOLD analysis project Ga0070729, IMG submission 66725) | Marine sediment microbial communities from the Atlantic coast under amendment with organic carbon and nitrate - tdDd47.2 | ecosystem: Environmental > Aquatic > Marine > Coastal > Sediment | place...
CGTAACTGCCCTGGGAGCCCCGCTGATCGCGCCCTTCGATCCGCTGGCCATTAACCTTACTATCGTTAAGCAAAGTCCCGGCCCCGTGCACCTGTTCGGCACCGATACTCTGGGACGTGATATTTTTAGCCGTGTCGTTTTTGGAGCAAGAACGTCTTTATTAATTGGACTAAGCGCAACCGCGCTGTCTTTGCTGATCGGCCTGCTTGCGGGAATGCTTGCCGGCTATATTGGCGGTGCAACCGACACCTGCATCACCATGATAACCGATCTTTTCCTGGCTTTTCCAAGCCTGCTGCTGGCAATCGCCATATCCGTACTGCTCCCGCCGGGATTGCTGTCGGTCACGCTCGCACTCTGCCTGGTTGGCTGGGCGTCATTTGCCCGTCTTTTCAGGGCCATGATCATCGCGCTGAAAGAACGCAGCTTTGTTGAAGCGGCCAGCGCCATGGGCTGTTCGCATATGCGCATTATGGCACGCCATCTTTTGCCGCACTGCCTGCCGGTGGTCATGATCGCGGCCACGATCAAAGTGGGCGGCTTTATTCTGGCTGAATCGGCGCTCAGTTTTCTGGGACTGGGCATTCAACCGCCTGAACCGACCTGGGGAGCCATGATCAGCCTGCACCGCAACTATTTATCCTCAGCCGCCTGGATGATATTTTTTCCGGGCATCGCAATCGCGCTTACCGTTTTTGCCTTTAACATGTTCGGCGACTGCCTGCGCGACAAGCTTGATCCCAATCTGCGTATTTAGCAATCACAGAAACACATGATACGCCTGCAAATCTTTCATGAACTGATTTTTAGTATAGAGAGATAAAAAAAAGGAAGGGGAACCGCTGAAAAAGAATCAAAAAGGGGAATTGCGCTAAACCTGAACGTCAAAAATATTATTTATTTTCCAGCCACTGGCGAACTTTGCCCAACTTCGGATTTTGAAGCCATTCCTCAACTTCGGCTTCTTCCACCTCAGTCTGCCCGGCTGCCGTGTTGAGCATATTCACATCATCCTTATCCTCAAGCCATTGAACAAGATCCTCTAAGGCCTCCATTCTCTCTATAAGATCACGGTCCTTCATTCGTTGTGCAATCTCCAGTGAAATAACCCGCATTACGTTCCTGCTCCATTTAAATTCAAGGGCTTGTTTGATACACTTTATGTATCGGAGCAAACCCTCAAAAATTTAATACTATTGTCGAAAAAACAAAAAAAAAATTTCCATATAAACACTTGAAAAAACTTACTAATTTTGGTATTTTGCAAATAGTTGCAATGTTTCCCCGCATTGAATTGAAAAGTGCTGTTGCGCGTCATAAAAACTTTGCTGAAGATGACAACCGATTGCAAAAATTAAAGGTGTTTTTGACCAAAAATAACACGGTAGCGTAATTAAGGCATAAACAGTACATAACCTAAAAACTTATTTTTATTATTTTATACCAAATTTAATTATTTAAGCCATAATATCTGACTTTATGGGCACAGGCTACAGATACTCGGAGAAACATGTGGATATTGAAATTCAGGTAACCCAGTTTGAAGAAGCACTCTCGTGGCAGGAAATTTTCGGCAATGCAAACCCGGTTGTTTGTGAAATCGGAAGCGGCAAGGGCCGGTTTTTAATCAGCAGCGCCACTGCGAATCCTGAGCGTAATTATCTGGGCATTGAACGCGCTGTAAAATATCACCGCCTTATCCGCCAGCGAGTCGAACGCCGGGGGCTCACCAATGTCCGCCTGCTCAATACCGATGCTGCTCATTTTGTACACACCTATATTCCGCCCCTGTCGGTTCATCAATATTACATCTTTTTCCCGGATCCGTGGCCTAAAAAGCGCCATCGCAAGCGCCGTCTGGTAACAAAAATATTTCTTGACCAACTGCTGCCAACGCTTGCTCCGGGCGGAACAATTCATTACAAAACCGATTATCAGGATTATTTTGAGCAAATGCTTACCGTGAGCCGGGCATGCCCTGACCTCACAGAACTGCAATGCCGCACGATCACACCCGAGGATGCTGAACCTGAAGCTGCGGACACAAACTTTGAACGCAAGTATCTGATCTTGGGCCGGCCAATTTACGCTGCCGATTATCAAAAACTGCCTGCACAGCTTTCTGCTTAAAAAAACCTGCCTGCTGCGTTACGAAGCATCACTTTTCAAAAAACACTGCCCAAGTAACACTTTCTCTTCTACGCAATCCAAATCACCGGTTGTTTTATAAAGTAAATATTGTTATAATTTTTTACTGAACTCACATGTACAACTGAGCAAAAAAAACCGTTACGGCACTGCAAAAAACTGTAACGTTTTCAAGCAACAATCTTAAAAACAGGCGCACTGGGAGCACGAATCATGATTATTATCACCGGAGCATGCGGCTTTATCGGCAGTGCACTGGCCTGTGCGCTCAACCGACAGGGTGAAACAGATCTTGTACTGTGCGACCGCTTCGGACAAGAGGAAAAATGGCGCAATCTGCTTGGGGTAACATTCCGCAGATGTATCCATCCCGATCAACTCTTTGACTTTCTAAACGACGCGCGCAATGCCGGAAAGGTGCGTGCCATCGCACACCTGGGAGCCTGTTCGGACACAACGCAGACAGATATGGACTACCTGTTAGAAAACAATGTTAATTTCTCTATCAGGCTGTGCCAGTGGGCCCTTGATAATGATGTACGCTTTGCATACGCATCATCGGCCGCTACCTACGGAGATGGCAATCAGGGGTTCAGCGACAGCGATGAAATTACCCCGCGCCTCAGACCGCTCAACAAGTATGGATTTTCCAAATGGCTTTTCGACATGTGGGTCCTGCAAAACGGCCATCAGGACCACATTGCCGGTCTGCGCTATTTCAATGTATTCGGCCCCAATGAATACCATAAAGGTGCCATGGCAAGCGTTATCTTCCGCACGCTTCCGCAGGCCCTGAACGACGGCAAGGTGCGGCTGTTTGAATCACATCGCAGCGATGTAGCTCACGGCGAACAGGCACGTGATTTTATCTATATTGATGAAATTATCGACATAACCTGTTTCGTGCTTCAAAACCCCGGGGCAAACGGTATTTTCAATGCCGGTACCGGCAGGGCTCATACTTTTAATGAGCTGGCAAACGGTATTTTTGACGGACTGGGTAAAAAACCTGCAATTGACTATTTCCCCATGCCCGAAGAACTGCGCGGTCGCTATCAATACTTCACAAAAGCGGATATGGATCGCCTGCAAAAAGCCGGGTACACGGTTGGGCCGGACCGCTTTCATGAATTCGTCGCCCGCTACGTCAGGGACTACCTCGTGCCGGGATGCAAGTACTACAGTCAGGTCTGATCTACACCATATTGACACAAAAATTAACGGCCCTGTGGAGCCGTTTTTTTTTAACACAAAACATGGCATTTTTACGGAGCATCACACATGGGAATAACCCTCCAGGAAGCTGAAAAAATTTTCAAACAGGCTGTCGCTGAATCCGGCCCCACTGAGATACATCTTTATGACCGCCTGGTCAAATCTATCGGTGCAGATACATCCCCTGAGCTGCAGGAACTGAGCGCTAAAGCACGACTGAATAAAGGCATCAGCCTCGCCCAGCAAAGCAAACTACAGGAAGCCCTGAATGTTTTTGAAGACCTGCAGCGCACATGCACTGATGCAACGCAACCCGTCGTACAAACCCTGGCAGCCACAGCCATGGTTAACCGGGGAATTGTGCTGGCTCTGCAGCAAGACACGCTGCAGGCCCTGGCAGCCTATGATGAAGTTGTTGAACGTTTCAAAGATGCCGGCGAAATTGAGCTGCAGGAACAGGTTGCAAAAGCCCTTGTTAACAAAGCCAGCACCTTCGCACGCACCAACCGCACCAATGAGGAATATGTTGTTTTTAATGATATCATGAACCGCTTTGCCGATGCTAAAGACAGCCGGCTACAGGTGCTGGTTGCAAAAGCACAGCACAACCGCGCACTGGCTCTTGATAAGATGGGTAAAACCGCAGAAGCGGATGACCTGTTCGAAACCATTGCCGGACAACTCTGGCAATCCGACGCCATAGGACTTAAAGAACAGGTTATTCACGCCTTGTCACAAAAAGCGGCCCTGCAGGCCCGCCGCGGCAACCGCAATGAGGCCAATGATATCTATGACCGGATTTTAGATCACTATGAAGAGAACACGGACGAGACACTCAAGGAACACCTTGACCGGGTTCGATTCAACCGCGGTTTCAGCTATCACTTTTAAGGCTGTTTGCTTTAAGAATTCCCAATTCCCTTAGCCCCTTTGCGCTGCTTAAGCGGCCTGAGCCCGAACGCCGCCCGAATGGAATTTGCCTCTGCCATGATGTCTTTTGCTATCATAAATAATGGTCCACACTGACCTGTCGAAATCCCCAAAACCCGGGCTGTTTCACTCAGGCTTCCCCGCTCCTGATATAATAGATCGAGCATAGCGGCACAAAAAAGAGCATAGCGTTCATTCCTGGGGTTTATCCTCTGAACAGACGGCTTGAAATAGGGCTCCAACGGTTGCGGCACCTTCCAGCCGCCGACTGCTTGTGCACGCATTCTCAGGGCCAGTACAACTTTCAGACGGCGGCAGGCACGCGCACGATTTTCATGCTGTGAACGACTCTCCTCGGCAACAGTAGATAACCCTGTCGGCTGATGCGTAATGCGCACAGCACTGTAGGTCCGGTTCCGTTTCTGCCCCCCGGGACCTGAGGCACTATACACATCAACAACACATTGCTTCATGAAAGCAGAATCCGTTAATGACAAAAATGGATATGCACCCTGCTCGGTAACAATGAATTCTCTGGACATGAGCAACTATCACAATCTAAAGTAAGTTTATTCCTGCAGGTATCTGCTTAGCCTGGCATTAACATATCACCGATATACATCCCTTCCAAAAGGCAACAAAAATTCAGAACACGCTTTAAGGCTGCATAGTATAATTATTTTACCGCCTTTCCAAATAAAAAAGGGTGGATGTGTGCATTTTCGCACACACCCACCCTTTTAAACAAACAGTACCGAACAGGTTTATTTACTCACCGTATTCAGCCTTTAAGTATTCAAGATACTCTTTATCCAAACCACTTCTGTTTTCTGATAAAACAAAATGCAATTTGCTCTAGTACAAAAAGAACAGGCAGAACCGCTTCAGCGGCCCTGCCTGTGTATTGATGTTGTTATAGAATTGTTGTTTTTCTCAGGGCTCAATCAGAATATAATAGCGTTCACCCCAAAAACCTTCCGAGTCAGTTACCTGTCCCAAACAGTCGGTTACCTGCATCTTGAACTCATACAATCCCGGGGCCAGAGTTTCCGCCACCGTCGGCGCATCTATCCAGACATACCACATGAATTTCTGCGGGGTTTTCTCAACCCAGTCTCCCAGAGGTACTGCCGCTCCATCCTGCAGTTCAATGGGGCGATACATCCAGCGGTTCTCAGGAGCAATGCCGCTGCCGCTGCAGGTCAGGCCATCATCATCATAGGCCCAGAAAACAATATGTTCAGGCTGCGGTATATGCGGAGCAGCCGGATCCGTAGACAAGCGCACAAAGGGACCAGCCCATAGCGGCCTGGTCCAGAACTCGGGAGACCGATCTTCTATGCACACACCGTCCTGACAGCCATAGCCTGCTTCGCAATCACTGTTATCACTACACCCCGGTTCAGCAACCTTCTTCCAGATAAACACCGAACCGGAACTGCTGTTCTTGGCAAAACTGGTATCATACACAGTAGCCAGAACTTCAAGCTCGCCGTCTCCATCAAGGTCATATACCTTGACCTCTGCAGGCATACTGGCAGGATCATCATACAGAGTTGCCCGGCCGAACTTCAAAGAGCAATCCGCATCGGCTTCCATCGCTTCATAATAATACACAGCTCCTCGCCCGTCACCGGCAACAACAATATCAGATAGTCCATTACCGGTAATATCATCAACCACTGTAGTGCCGGGAGAGCCCTGTCCAAATGGCCCTCCTGATCGATCAACCAGATAGGCATCACCTGCATCAATGGTAATCGGATTCCAATTCGTAGAATCATAGGGGTTTTCAGGAATATCCAGGTAATAAATACCAGCAGGCCAAATTCTTTCACCATCGACATAATCCTGATGATTATGACCTACAGCAATAAATTCTTCGTTGCCGTCATTGGTAATATCAGCCGGAAACAGCATAAACGCTCTGCCCACAGGGTTGGAAGACGTATACCAATTATCAATGGTAAAGCGTTCCCACGCATAGTTTGGATCACTATCCAGCACAGCCTGACCCGGATTCTTAAACCACACAAGGCTGTCTCCATAGGGATCACTCCCATCAGGAGAACCTTTAATATTCAGAGTGCTTGATGTGGTTATCAAAAACTGTGGGCCAATAACATCAAGCAGGCCATCATCGTCAACATCATGCATTTCCATCAAGAATCCGATGCCGTCGCCAATATCATAGGGTCCGGAAAAACCTGACGGATAGGTCGTCAGGTCGGTTTCCGCCCTGAACCACTCTGTCCACATATACTGCTGTTCAAACATTAAGGGATCATCAGACATCCAGATTTCCATTGAAATGCGCGTCGTAACTAAATCATCACGCCCATCACCGTCAAGATCCACGAAATATCCTTGATGATAGGAGCTGCGGCGCTTGGCCTTTTCATAAGCGTCAATGCCGAGCTCAGCAGGGTCTTTGGCATACAGTGTTATTTTTTCCCAGTTGCCCGGGTCGGTAATCTCTCCGCCAAGATTTTTCAGCAAATAAATACCCGCAGGCTGGTTTGACATACTACCCATTATAAAATTGTCAAACACCATAATATCCGCGTCCCCATCGTCATCAACATCCCGAAGCAGCAGATCATTGGCCCAGGCAAAATCAGCGCGGATAACCGACTGCGTCCACGTGCTTAAATCTTCGCTCGTGCGCTTGAAAACAGACACCGAACTGTCCGCAGACATAAAGGGAAAACCTGCTGCCGAAGGTCCCGACCCCGATGTAACAACAATCTCTTTACTGCCATCCCCGTCCAGATCCGCAACCCGCAGAAATGCAGCTCCAATATATCCCGGAGGATTGGGGTCAGGCCCGGGAAGCGGCGTTGTGATGCCTGCTACCGTATAGCGCTCAAATTTATCCGCAAGCGTCTGATCCGGCACTATGGTAACACAGGGTTCATAGGCCATGCGATAAATTTGCGCACCGCCAAGACCGGATGGTGTGGAGCTTGCTCCCTTGCTGCCGGAGACATACAACATTCCGTCAAAAACGGTAAATGCTTCAAACATGACGGTATCGCTATCCCCAAACGCATCATCTGTAACCTGAGTCCAGGTCATACCATTGGGGCTTCTCCACAGCTGGGCACCGAGCAGTTCATTCATATCGGCCGGAACGTTCCACTCGGGCACATAAAAAGAAATCGTTCCACCAAACAGCGTATCACCGAAGGTAAAAAGATTTGTCGAAATATTCTGATTCGTGCCGTCGGAAAACGTATAGCCGTCAAATCCGTTGGGATAAATTGATGATCCCAGAGGATCAGCATAGGTTGCATTATCCGGGTCCACATTACCCGAACCAACGCTGTATATCCAGCGGCCATTATCAAGCATGCTCTCGGTAGCAGGATCAACAAGTGCCGGAGCCCTGAGCACACGCGCACCCTGTCCACTCACGGAGACCACGAGTTCACCCAGAAAATCAGCAAGGCCCCAGGGCATAAAATTGAATTCATTGGTCCCGCAGTCAGGGGGACTGCCAAAACCGTTTTCATTGCTTCCGCCTGTATCGGCGTCTACATTGTTATCGACAACCATTTCCCATCCACCGGCTGTAAGCTGCGCAAGACGCGCGCATCCGCCCGAAGGACCGGTGGTGCCGGTACCGCCTGCATAGAGTGTCGGTGTTCCGGAAACCGATGATACGACCAGGGAGGTAACGCTGCTTGACACAGGCTTCAAACTGCCGGGATAGCCCGTCTGGGCAGCATGAAAATTACCGAAGCTGTGATACGTATAGGGTTCGGTTGCGGTTATGGACGAGCTGGTCACCTGCCACGTATCACCATCGGCTGAGTACCAGACCTGGCCTCCGGACTCATAATTAAGGCCGGTGCTCACATACAGCGTATCATTAAACACAACCATACCTGTTATGGTCTTGTTCCACATGTCTCCAAAACCGTTTTGTTCCCAACCCGTATTAATTTCATAGCTGTCCCCGGCATGTATCGCGCCCAGCGTATAGCTGTAGCGCGGGAACATATTATTGTAGGTTTTCTCCGCACACACGCTATACTCACCCTCTGAAACCCCATCGGTGTATGTGCCGGCCTGTTCATTCTGCTGCACTGTAAGCTGGGTGGCGCTGTTAGCGATAATCCTGAATTTTCTGAACTGACCGGTTCCCGATGTAATGGTCAAAACGCCGCCGGCCCACTCGTCTGCGGTCCAGGCTTTTGATGAATCATTGAAATACGCAACGCTGGTGCCGTCACCAGCAGCACAGCTTGCAATGGAACTCAGAGTGCCGGCCTCCTCAACAGCGCGTTTATCGGAAATAACCGGTTCCCAAACAGTGCCGTCATAGCGCCATATCTCACAACCGGTCGAACCGAGAAAACTACCCTGCAGCCCGGAAGAAAAGCCGAAGTAGAGCTTTCCATCGAAAACTATCATCCGGCCCCAGACATTATTAATAAAAGGATTGCCGTAGATACCGTTTGTCTCGACGTTGGGAAACAGTACCTGCTCCCAGCCGGTGCCGTCGGTGCGCCATACCTCGGCACCCTGCGACTGGTTGCGGGTCATGGCATATAAACGATCCTGGTACTCTGCCATGGCAACAACTGAAAAATTATTATCATTGCCGAAACCGGGCGTGCTGACCCGCTCCCAGACAGAATCATCCAAACCATCAAATGACGCCAAAGCATTAGGAATATTGGACTGTGCCTGCACAGTCTCTACACTACTGCTACAAAACAAAGCAACCATGCATAGAGACAGAATCAATCCCATGTATTTCTTTTTGTTTCTCATTACCGCAACTCCTTTTTAGCGTCTTAATATATACCGGCGCCATGTATAGACTTCTATTTACACATTGTGCCATTACGAACTACAACTAAAGCTGATACTACTCCAACGAAACTTCACAGGGATTAAACGGCCGCCATTCAAAATGGCATTTCGAGCACCAACTGCCTCCCTTCGGCTGTATCCCGCCGCCGGAATCCTCACACATATCAATCTCACTTACAAATTCATTCAGAAACTGAGATGGATTGCTGCCGGTGGTATAACATTGGGTATATTCCTGTTCTGTACCGTCACCAAAGGCAATGCGTTCGAACTTATATGCGTAAAATGATTCCTGTTCAAGCAGTGCCTGCGGGTAAAGCCGTATGGTTGTGCGATCATCAGATACTTCGACATCGCACAGCACCTCGGCTGCTATAAAATCAAATCCGTCAAATCCTGCTTTTTTAACGGTATAGTCCATATCAGGCAGGCCATCGCTCATTGCTACGGGTCTGTCCAGGTCAATTTTGATAATCGTATTGGTCGTCATGCCTTCCCAGGCACTGGGGTAGCCGGGCTGCCCTTCTGTGATATCCGCAAGGCTTGACCCGACCATAAGTATCAGCAAAAAAACCGGTACAAACAAAATCCCACCACGTTTACTTTTCGACAGTGTTCTCATAAACCGTCTCCCCTTTATAGCTACTGTACAATACAATTCTTTAATGTTTGACCATCGCCATCAATTACATGAACCGCACAGGCCAGGCAAGGATCATAGGAATGAATCACTCGCAGAGCTTCAACAGGTGTATCAGCATTTTGAATGGGGGTGCCTATCAATGCCTGTTCCATGGTGCCGTGTACGCCGTTTGCATCAATGGGCGAACAATTCCAGCATGTTGGCGTAACGATCTGGTAGTGGCCGACTTTCCCGTTGGCGTCATAATTCACCCAGTGTCCGATAGCACCCCGAATCGCCTCGGTAAGACCAATTCCACTCGTTTCAGGTTTTGTATCATACGGGATGAACGACGGGCCGGTCGGATCTGCTTCAAGTGCGTCCAGCCAGCCAAGCATAGCATTGAGAACCTTCAAGGCCTCAACCGGGCGGGCAAGTTCACGATCGGCAACCGAAATTTGTGCCGGATAGTCGCCGCCTATAACCATGCGGGCTAAAGGACCAACTTCATAGACATCTTTATTCGTGCCATCGGTTTTGTAGCGCGGAGCCTTCAGCCAGGAATAGCCGGCAGCCTTGGTTTCATCCTGATTGGTTTGTCCATTTGACGGGTGCAGTCCTTCCGGACCTGTGTACCATGAGTTGGCAGTGTCCTCAACAATCAGGTTCTGGTCCATGAGATGCTGCACACTGCTGCCGTCGTAAATGCCTCGTTTGATCAGCATAGTATTCGTGCTGCCGGTTCCCTGTCGAAAGGCCCCATAGCTGAGAAGCTTGCCAGAGCCGACACCGAGACTGAAATAATCACTATAATAGTCATTAAAGATCATTTGCATATCCGGTGCGTATACATCAGTTGTAAAAGTAATCAGCTCCTGAACCAGGGAGCGTATTTGGCCTATATCCGCAGCTGATGGCGTTGCCGTGCAGCCACCCCCGATAATACTGGCAGCATGCGGCTGTTTGCCGGCCAGAATTGCTCCGGCACTGTGTGCCTTGCGACGCATGGCAAGCGCAGTAACATAGTTACCGACCAGGCGCTCAAGATCGGCACCGCCGATTCTCCGGTCACCGCCGTAGGTCGGTGCCCAGGGCCCTTTATTTAAGGCGCCGCCGGAGGCAATTGCCATGTCGATATAGTCCAGCAGAGCCAGATGATAACTGTGTAGAATGTGGCTGTGGAAATACTCGGCCCCGTGAATAATATTGCGCATCATAGCGCCTTTGGGCGTGGCCTGCACATTGGCCGCATCATCCATAGCCAGCACTGCAGAAATGCCATGCGCTGTCGGACACACACCGCAAACACGCTGCGTGATAAGCGCTGCATCAAGCGGGTCGCGGCCCACCAGAAAATTTTCAAATCCCCGGTACATATTCCCCGTTAGCTGGGCATCTGTAACTGTTCCATTAACAGCATTGTCAATTACAAGAGTTACCTTAAGATGCCCTTCGATTCTCGTGATGGGATCAACTACTTTAATGACAGCCATACGAGCTCCTTTATAAAATAGTTACGGATGTCTATGAGATATCAACAATCTCACGGTTAAACGGCATACTCGGGAAAAAACCTTGCGTGCAGCCAATACATAAACCATTGACTCCCGGTTTATTACAATATGCTCCTACACTATTCCAGCCACGGGTTGGACAATCCGCATAGGTCTCCTTGCCGCGGCATCCAACGCTTCGCAGGCACTTCACCGGATCACCTACCTGCTCGGCAAAATTGCCCGCGTCGTGTTCTGCCTTGCGCGGACATTGGGAGTGAATGGTATTGGCAAATACCGGTGTACCCAGAAGTGAGGTCGGGCGACCGAAAGTGTCACGCGTCGGCATACCGTTGGTCAAAATATCAACAATGCTCAACACGACCCAGTCCGGATGCACCGGACAACCCGGCAGAAACAGCGATTTAGAATAATCATAATTGGTGTTTTTAAACGTCGCAGCATTTGTATGCTGTGGAGAAAAAACATTTGCCTGATTATCAACCTTGCTCTGGCCAATCATGTTCACTCCGCCGTAGGAGGCACACGATCCGGCAAAGATCACCCAGGACGCCCGCGCTTCCCAGCGGTTAAACGTTTCCATCAACTGCATCACCCCGTTGGTACCATGTTCACCAACAACGCAGTATCCATCAAGATTTGTCAAAGAACCGGTGAGCACCAAAATATAGGGGTTGGCATCGTAATCATCATAAACTGCTTCGGCCACATCCAAGACCTGGTCACCGGCTGCGCCTGACAGTACCGGATTAAATTTCATGTCAATGCTGTTCAGCAGTACATCTTCAATTCCAGCCGTACCGTCAAAATAGTTTGCCAGTGAAACGATACAACCCTGATCACCCAGCCCCTCAAGCCATAATACCGGCGGAGGGCCTTCTGCTGCGAGTGCCTTTGACAGCTTTTCCAGGTCAAACCAGTTGATCCCCGTTGCCGCTGCAGCATATGCGGACATTCTGAGAAAATTTCGCCGTGTTATTCGCATTGTTTTCCCCTCTATGATGGAGGTTAATGAATTCCGCGTGCGTTATTTCGATTACTGAACCTCGAAATAGTAGCGTTTACCATAAAAACCTTCCGTATCAGTCACTTTACCCTGACAGTCTTGTACGGCTATTTTGAGTTCGAAAAGTCCGGGACCGCTAGCTTCTGCCATAGTCGGTTCCGTAATCAGAACCCAATACATATATGACCAGCCTGGCTCTGCAACGGTCCAGCTGCCGTCACCTAGCGGCACAGCTTCGCCTGCCTGCACTTCCACTGGACGAAACATCCAGCTTTTTTGCGGAGCAACGCCACCACAATTCCCATCATCATCAAATGCAAAGAAAAGATTATGATCGCTCTGCGGTTTGTTAGGGTTAGCAGGATCGCTAGACATCTTAGGCCAAGTGCCATATGGCCATCGTGGTTCGCTTAAAAACACCGGGGCCTGATTCGGATCCGGCAGGTCATACACAATCCAGGGCATATTCTGAATCCAGTTGCAGTTGGGCACATCATTAAACTGCAATGACAGTATGGCTAGATGCCCATTTGGCCATTGGGTAGGAAACCCGGGGATGTTCCAGTATGGATAGCTCACATCCTGCGCAACAGTTTGCACAGGTAAATCAGGAAAAAGCGCTGTTGAACTGATCGTATTGGGTGTAACCGTAGCTGACCAGCTGATAAAACCGTCACTGTTTGCAACGGTAGCAAGCTGATCAACATTTGCATACGTACTTAACGCATCAAAGGGCATCACCGCCCAATCCGATGAAGAAATATCGCCGGACCAAAGAAAAAGATTTACCAGTTTGGGGTTTTGCAGCGTCTCACCCGAAAT
>Ga0070729_10005473_pt1 | contig 13080 bp, 13 predicted proteins | sample tdDd472_FD_66725 | JGI IMG/M metagenome (GOLD analysis project Ga0070729, IMG submission 66725) | Marine sediment microbial communities from the Atlantic coast under amendment with organic carbon and nitrate - tdDd47.2 | ecosystem: Environmental > Aquatic > Marine > Coastal > Sediment | place...
CCAATCACAGAATTTCCAAGGAATAGTTTGCTCAGCTTGTTGTAGTTGATCCACCATCCTGTTGATATGCCTGAGGTTACGCCGCAGATAACGCAATTGTTTGCCACGAGTGCGTTTGATCGCCTTTTTGCCCGGATTGCGCTTCTTGGCAAAGGCCAAGTATTGTTTATGGGCGATCCGCCGGTAAGTCCGAGGCTTGTTTTTCCACAAACGACTTTCCTCATAGAGCTTATCAATCAAGGCTTCGCTATACATACGTCCTTCGTGCAGCAATCGCGTATCAGTTGGATAACCAATGTGTTGTGGCGCTACCGTCGCATCCATCTTCAAGGTCCCTTTGTTGGGCGTCTTGTCCTCAAGGCGATCTTTATGATCGATAGTCTGGCTCTTCTCAACTGACCCTTGCCTTGCTTGATTCGGACCGGATGGCTTATTACCCCCTTGATCCGCATCCTTCTTCTTGGGCTTGGCCCGGTGCTTGATGGCCCGCAACTGCCGGGCCTGCTTGAGCAACATGTCATTAAGTTGTTGAGATCCTTTCTTACCCAGACGTTTGCGGATCTCCACAAACAGCGAAGGAACAAACACAGGCTGAGTTTGGAATCGCGGCAAGCCTACAAAATACTGCATATAGACATTTTCTTGGATGGCCTGAATCGTATCTTCATCCGAAATGCCTTCGATGTGCTTAATCAACAAGGCCCCCAGGACAATCCGCAAGTCAATGCTCTGACGGCCCTGATTCTTACTCATCCTAGAAAAGAAAATGGTAGCCATATCATCCCAGGGAACTACTGATGCCATCTTAACCCAGCGATTATTAGCGTCTAAGGCTTGGCCAAAAGGATTTTGGAATAAACTAAATTTCCGTTCTGCCGCAGGAGTATACTTGATCATCTAACTGCAAGGATTTTGACTAAGCTAAGCCTTTTTCCTTGCATTTGATACTTTAATAGCAATAATTTAACACATGCAACAACCTATATATCAAGCCATTATTGACCCAAAAAACCTTTTTGAGGACGCCCTAGCATAGGGTACGAAGCAGTTTGCCATGAGTGAGCGGGTTCGTAGACTGTGCTGCTTAGCTGGACAAGGACAAGTATGCAGTCAAGCCAGCGAGCTATTAGCTGAAAAAGGTGGGATGGATATTACAGGGATGCAGGTTCAGCGTGTTTGTACGCATTACGGTAGTCTTCTAGATCCGTTGATCAATCAAAGCAGACTGTGAGGCCGTTATTCCCCGAACAGATCAAAAAGGCCAGGAAGAATGACCCCCAAAAGGCGGACTATGCTCTGGAGCAAATTCAGTTACTGTACGCCGTGGAACAGATCGCCCATGAAGAATGCTTCGCATCCGCCCAGCGCCTGCGCATACTAGATTTTTATCACGCTAAGGAGAAACTGGTTCTCTTTGCTCGTCATCAGTGGCTCTGCGATGAGCAACGCCGCAACTGGGTTAAAGAGCAGTCGGATAAGTTACTGAACAATGAATTAGAAGAGGTGCTTTGCTGCATCCGCTCATGCAGATCTGAAACGAAGCAGCGAAAATGGCTAAAGCTAAGCTCTTCGAATACTATATCGAGCATGATGATCGCATGCAGTACTGATTATGATGAATCAAATGACAAAGCTCATGTACCACCACATATTCAATACATCGTTTTGGGGTTTTTATCAATTGATTGTTTCCATCAATATTCGATTGGTATTAAAGAAAGATTTCCGATCATTTCTTTTTCCCACCCAAAATAACCAAAGGAATCATTCAAAAAATTCCTCCATGCCTCATTAACAAGATGAATATAGTTTGATGATGAATCATTATTATGATAATCTGAAAATGAAATAGGGTCAGCTTCAATTAGCATATCATCTAATGTTTGAGTTAAGTGTTCCTGTAGGTCATCGTCATAAAAGCCATGATAATCCTCATGTGTTATATTATGCGTTTCGGCAATGTTTTTCCAGGTTTCCAAAATTGAATTGGCTTCAGAGGTAAGACCAAGTTTTTTGGCTCTAAGACAGAGGAATTTTATCCTTAACCAGGTGACTGGATGTGAGCTAAGTCTTAAAGCATTGAAGTCTTTTGAAAAGGCACTCCTTCCTTCAGTTCTAAGATAATGGGAAAAGGTGTACAAATAAGAAGCACCACCTATGGTAAGCCCTACCGCATCACAAAAAAACTCTTCTAACCATGAATACCAAGTATCAACAGTATCTATTTTGTCTCGTAAATCTTGTTGATAGATAGCGTCATTTGCTTGTCGAGCAATGTGAAATTTACTCTCAACAATATTTTGAAAATCTACAATTAAATCTTTCAATTCGAGAAAATGACAGCTAAATAAGTAATGTCCTAATTCATGGAAAAATAGAGGATAATGAATAATTCTTAAATTAGATGAAATAGGGAGTCTATAAAGAATTGGAAAGTTTACTGGATTTTTACTGTTTTGCTCTATTGAAAAATTACCATCTGCAATAATAAACTCCTTATCTTTTGTCTGGCTGTGTTGCGCATGAAGCCAATGTAAAAAATTGATAGCGAAAGCGTCTTGGGGCTTTACTCTATGTAATATTGATACATAGTAATTCGATAGATAGCGAATTATATCAGATGCCTGATTAGTCCTGTCAAAAATGGAGGGAAAGTAAGAAGCATCACAAACTGTCAACAATTTCAAATTTCTGCTTACTTCTTTTGTCAAATCCTGGAAAGCATCAAGAACCCACTTCTTAGTTTGGGATAGACCTTGTGGAAATTCTTTTTCAACTAATGAGATTGAAAAATTAATTTCATGTAGTAAGTCAAGATTGTTCTGGGATAATAGATTTTTCATCAATAAAAAAGATTCACTTTATTTAGTTGTTCCTCATCAATAAATAATCTAAGTTCATTTAAAGAACTAATCAAATTACTTAGAGCTTCTTTGTTGTTAGTCTGAGTTTCTGAGAAATCAATTCTAATCTTTCTAAACAAGGTCGATTTATATTTCATTCGATTCCGTTTCGCTTGAGCAAAACTTCGGATAAACTTTCTCCACTCAGGTTGTAACCCTTTTAGGGAAGTCTGATGTTGTTTATTAATTTCATCTAAATATGGATGAATATTCTCAAAAAAGTCAGATAGGCTTTGCTGAGCAAATTCAACTTCATCGCTACCAAATTCACTTTCCAAATCATTATCAAGAAGCTTATAATGCAGCAAAAGAGTATTTACAGAATTTATTAAACTAATATTTAGTGGTGACCTCATCATTTCATTATTTTAATCAAATGACTACCTCTTGTTTTCTCTTATCCTTCAATTCTTCATCTGCTCGTTTTGCTGGCAAGGTTAGCCTTTGAGCAACTGAGGGGCTTGAGAAATTCAATTGTGAGGTAACAAAAATATATCTTAGAACTTTATTGATATCTGGGTCTGTGAATACAGAAGTAACTGCAATTAAATTTGCGGTACCTTGTCTCAATGAACCATCACCAGTTGTAGCAAGGAAAGCTTCATTGTCGCTAGTTTTAAAGAAGCTACCTTCAAGAACATTGTTAATGTATCTTCCATCTTTATCCCAAATCCGAACTTCTTTCAAAGAAGATTTTCTATATTCAATATAATCATAAACAAATCTTTGTGAGAATACTTCATTCCTTAATTCCATGAGTACTTCTTTAATCGCCTCATATTCATCATCACAATTTTTACCATCTCGCATAACCAACATAGAATCAAGTAAGACTTGCTTAAACGTATCAGCATGTTTCATTAATAGCTGCTTCAAGTATTTTTTTAATATCTCTTTATTGATGGTTTCTTTCTTCTTTTCCGATTTTCGCTCAGTTAAAGTGTCGAAAATGGGAGCACTCATTCCTTCTTTGAATACGAAAAGAGAAAGTGTAAAATGCGAATGCTTTTCACTTACATCGATTACTAATTGAGAATCGTAATCTAAGCTATCAGTATTAGGAACAAAAGGAATACATCCTAACTGCTGAATAATATCTAAGGAATTCATTCTCACAAAGCCATTCCAATCACGGAATTCTTTTGAATCGTAGTTATTACCACTTTCCAAGAGTCTCCTATGCTGTTTATTTAATTGTCTTTCCGTGATTCTTTTCAACCTCCACTTTTTCAAATTGCTACTTATATCAAAATATATTGCAGGCTCTCCAGAACGATTATTAAAAATAAATACAACCATTTGTGGGTCTGTAGCAGATGCAAGCTCAGATATAATTGAAGAATAGTCATCATAGGGAAAAGGGATAACTTTGATCGTTTTACCCGTTACCTTTTCAATTTTGCTTTTTAAATGACTTGAAAGATCATCAATTGTTTTCTCTGAAACTCCATTTTCATCATAAGCAATATAAATCTCCCTTTTCATATTTCTTGGAACAAAGAAACATCCATTTTCTTCTAAGAATTTTTTTCTCATCCTGAAATGAGATCTATATGACTCTTTGTTCTTAACTTTTGGCTTGATAAGAGTCTTTTTGCCTCCTTGTCCAAAAATTATATTAGGCATGTCGATTATCCCCATTTGATTTGAAGGCGGAGTAAAGAATTGGCGATTGATATTAGAAAAACCTCTTCCAAAAGGATTGTCACCTAAGCCTCGCCAAAAATCATTGATTAATCGTTTTCTTTCGGGTGGTTTAATCTTGTCGATATTTTTAAGATGAAATGGTAGATATTCATTCATCACCCTTGCATAAACTCTTTTTGCAGGAAGATAAACTGGAGTATCCATATTCCTAAAGCTAACCAATACTGCTCTATCATGAGGGGAAACATCCGAGTGTGGATGCTTCTGTTTATAATATTCGTAGGGATTATCATAAACGGTAAGATCAATAACAACTTTAGGAGCATTCCCTAAAGTGACCCCCTCTTTAAAATTTTCAAAATAGCAAGTTCGATTCGCATCATATCCTTTGAAAATTAAAGTTCCTTTATTCTCTCTATAATATCCAGTTATATCATAGAATTCTTTTGCATGCCCAAGCTCAAAAAACTCCAAGATAGATAGGTTAGTAAAAAATGCTGTTCCAACATCAACTGGAAAACCAATTCCAGCATAGTCAATAATTATTTCAGATAATTCTAACCTTCGATAACCATCAATGTGACTAATATTAAAATCGTTATTTCTTCTTGAGTTTAATTCAATGGGAGATTCGTGGTAGAACATTCTATTAGAAGTGTTCTTTAATGTCCATAAATTAGTCCTTTGATCGACTTGATACTTCAATCTTCTTTTATATAAGTCAGACATTTTTTGCCGATGAAGAGGATTTTGAAATGACAATTTTAATGTCTCATCTAGTTCCTTAAGCTCAATAGCCCAAGTATCAATTTTGAAATCTTTTTTTCTTAATTGATATGGTGCAGGAATTAAAATCCGTTGCTTGTCATCTCTTTTGCCATACGGTGTAGCCGGAATACCACTATTGGTTAATAGGGTACAAATAGTTTGTACTTGTTTGGGATTCAATGGAAAGCCGTCTAATTCAATCACACGTGACCATAAATGAAGGTCACTCCCATGAGTTATTAATTTAATATTTGTTTCCATACTTAATTTTTTATGCAAACGGTTTGATATGGACATTGATTACAAATCTTTTCTTGATTACATTTACCAAAGGCACTAAAGTTTCCTTTTCTCCCAAACTCATCAAGCATGAGCATTTCTTCACAATCTTGAATCAGGTTAGCCCTGGCTCTTAAAAGTTGACGCTCACTAAATTCCAAAGGTTTAATTTCATCCTCTATCAAGTAAGTTTTGAATAGAGTAATCTTTCTGTCTGGAAATTCTTCTTTTGCCCAGAGAGCATAGGTGAGCATTTGTAAACTGGTATTTTCTACTTCTACGAAGCCTGTTTTCCAATCATTTAGCAAGTATTCATCTTCTATCTCAAATCCCAAATCAAGTACCCCTGTAATCTTACAATGCTCTAAAGGATAAATACTGAACTTCTTTTCGACATGTGCACCTTCAGGAATTTCTCTTAAAAAAGAATATTTTTCTTTAAAGAAATTCTTGATTGCTTTGTGAATACGTAAAATTGCAAACGCCTCTATCTCTTCCGATGATTCCGTTCCATTATAGATTTCCATAAGAATAGAAGTATCATACTTACCTCCGACATGCTCCGGATTAACTGATTTCTTTTCGGAGTATTCTATAACCTTTCCTAATATAAATTCAGCGAAACTTATTAAATCATCACAATCATTTTCAAAATCTTCTTTTAAAATGTCTCTATAGTATTTGGCAATTGCCGAATGAATAACCTTTCCGACCATTAGAAACTTATTAGTAAGCGATTTGCAAAAAGCCAATTCTTCTTTAAAAGGTTGTTCCTTTGCCTTGAACTTCAGACTACCATAATGCTTATAGTAATATTTTCTATTACATTGTCTTAATAGAATAGTTCTCGATGGAGACCATTCAACCTTTTCGACTTTTTTAGGCTTAGGTTTTTTCTTTGCCTTTCCTTTTTGCACTATTTCATTACCAAACAAGTCCGTCATTACTTCATTTTTTTGATTTGACGATTAAGAAAATCCCATTGGTCAGTTTTAAGTTTTTTAGTTCTAAGCTCACTTAGAAGCCTCATCGCTTCTGGCGTGGATGTAATAAATTCCTTCAAATCCTCACTCATCTTTCCTGAGCCAGTCATCAATTCTTCATTCGGAATTTTTAATACGCCACAAATTCTTTCAATTGTAGCAGCAGCAGGAGGTGGTAATCTGTCATTCTCAATTTTACTTATATAGGAGAAATCGACTCCAACTTTTTCAGCCAGAAGCCTTTGTGAGATTGATTTTGCTCTCCGAATCTCTTTTAATCTTTGTCCAAATGTCTTTTCCATAATGCAAACATACAAAATGTTGAGTTGAAACTCAACTCAATGATGTTGTTTTTTTATTATTTTATAAATTGATTGTAGAAAGGCTTACAATCTTGACTTTTTTTGTTGTCAGTAATAATTGTAGCGTACTAAACAAAATTCGCTACACATGAAAAAACAAAAAACAAGATTGGTATCAACCCCGACAGAACAGCAGTTCAATTCCCTCAACGAGGCTTACAGTTACTTCAATCTGAATCGGGTGCAGTTGCGATCTGTCCCTAAAAATCAAGTTTGTTTAACCAGGTTATTAATAAGTAAATCCCAGCGTTTAGCAAGTAAAGTTGCCCGTAAGAAATATAAGTTTTCTACGATCTCCTCTTTCCAAAAAGTACTGGCATTTTTAAACCGAAAATTTATGATTCTTCCAATGCCAGGTTCTATGATATCACTTCCGTATATCAATTTATCTCTCTCATAATCAGTGCATTGTATTTTACCCCAATGTTTGTCCAGGTAGTTAATCCATCGTTTAACTTCACCCGGTTGACGTCGGTATAACTTTCGACACTCCTCCACTATTTGATTGCTTTTGCCTTGCCAGAGCCAATCCTTAAACTATTTAATATATTGAGGTCGGGCTGGCTTACCCACTCGCTTGGTAAGTGCTCCACCAGCTTATGAATATAGTCTGTAGCATGGCAGTAGTCTAATGTTTCAACGATTCGGTGTTGGTCTACCCCTAATTCGATTAAAAGCGGTTTGGTTCGATTCCAGATCCAAGGCGCACCGTCGGCTACAATTTGGGCTCTCGCCAGGGAGTATCAAAAGTAGGATTACCCGCTTTGTTGGCATGGCCATCATAACAGCAAGTTCGAGTCCGACCGCCGTCTATACCAATGACCACTCGTTTGCCGACCAGTTTGTCACTGGCTTGGGTACTCAACACCACTTCTTGATCCCGACACCTGCTGGTCAATGTATTGGTTAATTTTCGGACGCTACTTACTTTTTTCCTCTCAGCACAGATCTAAGCGTTTTAAAGCAAGCTCTATCACCAATCCTATCATGTTTAGTAAGATGTTCTGTATACCATTATAACAAATCCAAGTACCGTGTGAGGTATATTCCTTTCTCCTTTCTCCTTTCTCCTTTCTTCAAGTTTTTCTTTTGATCGGAAAGCCTTTTTAAAGAAATCCTAACTGAATGGCGTTTTAGTGACCTCATAGTATTTCTGCATCTCTTGCAAAAGACGTTCAGCTTTTTCAATACATTCAAGGATCTTTTTGTTTTCCTCTAAGTATTTGTTCTGATCCCTAAATAAGGAAAAGTCTTTGTCCCAATCCTCTTGTGATCCATAAAGGTGGAGAGAAATTCTTTTGTAGGTAGTTTGTCCAACCTTTAGTTGGAGCATTATAGGATTCTTGCCCTTAAATAAGATTGGTTTAAATTTTACATCACATGGTTTCATTATGGTGTCGAATTAAGGAGTTAAAATTAAAGATTATAATTATATGATTTTATAAATCACTAATAATTATATACTTATTTGATATATACACAAGAGGGGAAGGGGGTTATCCCTGAGAGGCATTGGGTCAGTAAAGGGGAAGAATTAGCTCAGAGAGCTAGAAATAAGAATTATGATAGCTACTCAATGAAAAGTGATTTGAGGATTTCTCAAACCACTTTAAGGCTACAATAATACAAAAGGTGAGGCCCTGGAGCCTAAGCCAGCTCCAGGGTAATAGGTGGGTTCTCAATTGGCGAGTTGGGAGAAGGGATTATATCAGGTAATTTCCCGAATAGGAGTCGGAAAGAGGAACACGGAAGACGCATGGCCTTATAGCACTACATTCAAATATGAACCAGAAAGCGATCGATCGCAAATAATGGAGAGAAGAGGCTGAATAGGGTGAAAAATGGTAGTGTTTTTTGCTTAGCAACTGAATAAGGAAGGGGTAGGTCATCTCCGTTAGGACAAGTCATCGGAAAATTCGAAGCAATAGAAAAGAAGAACGTTCCTTCCGTCCAACAGTCGGCGGTGTGGGGATGGAGGACGGCGGCCAGGAAAGCATGCTGATCGTCCCAGGTACCCGTGTAGTAGTCGAGCAGGTCGAAGTAATCGCCACAGGGCTCATCAGTTAGGAACTCTAATTGGAAATCGGATTCAAAGATGTAATGATCTGGATTCTCATGTGGAAAAACATCCTTGAAGAGGAAGAAGAGGGTGGGGTAGCGTCCTCCCATGTGAGTGAGGTATTGAAGAGGACGATAGTAAACAGCGAGATCACAGACCTGTGGCAATCGGTCAGCAACCCCATTCACAACCAGTGATTCGGCGCCGATATCGAAGGAGCCCTGGGTGAGATAATCGCCGTCGCGAGCTTGAAGGCTGGATGGAGTTGTACTGGGTAGCTGTATAACATCATGTGGTTGTTCACAAGCAGGAGTGAAACAAGCTAGAGCTAAGAGACAGATGAGGTATTTCGATGGCATTATTGGAAGATTTGGTACAGGAATTAAAAGCCTAAAGCGCAAGCTTTTCGGAATTCGATAGTCACCTTCTCTTTCGTATTATCAACAGTGATTAAGGATGGCTTTTGCGCGTCGAGAATCGCGAGGAAGTAATAGCCTGGCCAATGAGTAGGGAGTGAAACATGTGTAGCACTGAAGTGGCCCTTGGAAATCAAGAAAAGCGATTCATGTTGGTACCAACGACTGGTCTTTGAATAGAAAAATAGGAATGGATAGCGAATCGAATCGCTATACAGTTCTTGGAGAGAAACGATAACCCTATTTTCAACCGAATCGGGAGCGACCCAAGTCTGCACCTCTAAGCAGCGAGAACCTTGAAATTGCTGAATGAGCAAGGGGTTGGCGATACAATGATTGGTAGCCTGGAAACTATCTTGGCCGATAAGTGGGGTAGTGCTTAAGGCGAATACGAATAGAAGGAATAGACGTGTCATGGTGGATGTTGTTTTTATGAATTGTGGTAATGGTTTTCAAGGAGGCCCCTCTGTCTTGGAGCCCCTCTGTCCTGCGGACATCTCCCCTGAAAGGGAGTTTGGCTTGGAGGAGGAACCCCTTTGCCCTTCGGGCATCTCTCCTGAAGGTGAGAGATACGGAACTGCGCTTATGGCGGGACTTTGCGGACAAAGCGAAGAAAGGCCGCTTTGTCAGTTGCCAAGCCAGGGGGGAGGAGTAGGGCCGTGTAGACCAGATCCCAGTCGTCTAGGTTGAATTCAGCAATGGGTTTGGCGAGGGTATCGGTGAGGGCGTCCTGGTCGACGTCGGGGACGTGAAGGAGCCGATGGAGGTAGTGGGAGATTTGGATTTGGTCTTTTGGGGAAGTCATAAGTGGGGAAGTCGATAAGTCTAAAGGTCGGAAGTCATCAAGTCGTATGTCAGGAAGTCATCAAGTCGAAGGTCTTTAAGTTGTAAGTCGGAAAGTCGAAGGTCTGTAGGTTGTCTGGCCGTGGGCTTGTAAGTTGGGTGGTTTATAAAATTACCCGTGGGGTGATGCTTGTATCGTTTTAATCAGTTTGAACGAGGAGGCGGATGGGATTTGGTTTTTCTGAGGGTAGCGTCGGCGGTAGGAGGGTAGGGCTAGGGGAGTCCGGCTTATGATTTGAGACCAGCAATTGGCCATCTGGCTGTCGTTGGATAAGAAGAGAAGAAGTGGGGAAAGCGATGACTAACGCTTTCACACTATGGTCAGCTAGCATCAATTGGAGGACAGGTTTTACTGGCATGATAGCTTGATTTTGTTGATTGAATAGACCCATGATTTGGGCTTTAAATCAAGGAATTCGCAAGCCCAATTGTCGAAAGATAGCCGCAAAACGGACATAGCGCAAGAATAGGCGAGAAGTGGTTAGATAGAGTGGTTTATGGGGAGATAATGGGTGAAAGAAGGGCTAGAAAAGCCCCAACTGCGTACTGCCCGAAGCCTGCAACCAGCACTGCTGATGATCAGCTACAGCCACCACACTAAAGAAAGCCGCCAGCGGCCACGCCCAAGCCTGCCAAGTAGCAGGAGGTACCATAGCGCAGACCAAGACTGGCACGCCCAGCCCCAATGCCAAGGCACAAGACCCCCAGCTGCCAGAGCCATGCCCCATAAAGGACGATGACACTCGCACTGCCCCCGGACAAGGCCCCGAAGGAAACACCAGCAGGCACCCGCCCGCCGCGGCTACTTGCCGGACCATATGAGCCGAACGAGCCGCCAGCGCCCCAGGGTGAGCGCTCGTAGCCCGAAAGACCCTAGCCTGCGGAAAAGCGGCCCGAACCAGCTGATCGATACCTGGCGCGCAGCCGACGGCAACGGATATGGGAGGCAAAACCCCCAGCACAGCAGAACAAGCCGCCGACAGCTGCGCCGAAGGCGCTCTAGAGCCGGAAAAGCCTACTAGCGGATAAGAACCAACAAAAGAAGTAATGGAAAAAGACATGATAAATGAAGCACGGGGGAATGATAGCACCAGCCCTGCCAGGCCGAAGCCCCGAGCCCAATGCAGCTACTGAACGCCCGGTACTGCCCAGCAACCGATCGATGGCCAGTACCGCAGCGAGCCGTCTGCCATGGTGGAGCGCCCGGAGGGGAGGGAAAGTGAAGTGGTGAAAAATGTGAATAGGTGAGGCTAGTGGTGTGGATAGGTGAAATGAGGAGAGACTTTTCCTCTCCCGAGGACGAACGACCATGGTGAGCGCCGAGCGAGGTACTACCTTGATTAGGTTGCTGGGTATAGCACCCAGAAGTTCTTAGGCAATCTCAATAAAGCCAAAAAGTGGAAAGAGGAGCTGAGTTTATTAAGAACAAAAGTTCTCGAATGCAGAATATCCAATGCTTGAAGAATTTCAAAACAAACAGGATGAAATTCCTACTTTAAAAATTGCTTTTGAAGCATTACCTCCGGGACTGCAAAAGGATACCTCTTGTATTTCTCTGTGCCCAAACAATCAAAAACACGAGTATCAAGGATTGAAAAATGTATGCCTGATGTTTTTAGTGGGAAAGGGTTGAAGGACAGGTAATTCCCAACCCAAAAGCGAGGTCAATTAAAAATATGACTTAACTTGATGTGACCTCCTGCTTTTTATGAGTCTTTAAGGCAACTTTTTACTTTGAGCAACTTTTAGTAATGAACAAACAACTGATTCTTTTTTGCCTTTTAGGGTTGTTGTTTTATAGCTCTTGTAGCAACAACAAATCGAACGAAGCTCCTGAAATATCTCTAATTGAAAAAGGAGAAGTGGATGAAATCCCCAATGATTCTGACTTCGATTTTGAGGATGCTCTCAATGTCTACGACTATGACGATTATATGGCTGCTGCAGAGTACATCAGGGCAGCTATGAAAGACCTCTAGAAAGTAAAGAACTCGATTAAGCTGCAAAAGAAAGTAGCAACCTCCATTGTCACTTTGAAATACCTGTCGGGGCAAATGCGGGAAGGAAAAATCACCGACCGTGAAACTCTGGAATATGCTTTCGCTCAGGCAGAAATGAGGGTTGCACCTGACTACCTACTATTTGCTCAAATATCCACTTTGCGATCCTAGTCTTAACAAAAAATGAACAATTTTCGCTGCAAAGACCAAAACTTAAACATGTTCTTAGACCAAAGGTTCCTCAAATTGATAAAAGGGTGGATTAGTGTCTTCTTTTTGATTTTTCTCATCTTTAACACAAGCTTGAGAAAAGCAGAGAAAAAAGGACAGGAGCGCAAAGCTCAATATTATATTATATTTTGTGATCACTAGAATTGATTTTCGGCATGAAATTTCTTATAAAACCATCTTTTATTCTTAAGTCTATCCTTTCTTTCCGGCCAAGACAAGCTGAGCTGGGAAACATCCATTGAAACCGCAAAGCCATTCCAATAATCTATAGTTCTAGCAGATATTTAACGAAGCGTTAAATGAAATCACGGTCAAATAAAAATCATTAGTGATTAACCGTAAATAAGATGAGCCACTATGCTTTTCCTTTAGCCCGCTAATTTCGTTGAAAATACTCGCCGTAGCTTCGGCTATGCCTGCGTTTTTCGCCTCAATAGCGACCAAAATTACTACGCCTAATTGGCTCACCTTACTTATGTTTCATCACTATTACATTGTAAAATAAATAAACTTATCTTTGAGTAAAAAATACTCAAGATGAAAAAAGTATATATCCAACTTACGAATGATCAGCGAAAAGAACTCAAAG
>Ga0070729_10005474_pt1 | contig 13076 bp, 9 predicted proteins | sample tdDd472_FD_66725 | JGI IMG/M metagenome (GOLD analysis project Ga0070729, IMG submission 66725) | Marine sediment microbial communities from the Atlantic coast under amendment with organic carbon and nitrate - tdDd47.2 | ecosystem: Environmental > Aquatic > Marine > Coastal > Sediment | place...
AGTCTCGCTGGATATCGTCGATGAATTGATACCGACCATACCGTACTCAAGCTGCTCGGCTACACGCCATACGCGGCCAATGTCACAACTAAAAATATAAGCTGCGAGCCCGGCGTTTGTATCATTAGCTTTCGTAAGCACTTCTGCTTCCGATTCAAACCGGATCAGCGCAGCAACCGGGCCAAAGGTTTCTTCTCTCGCAACCAACATCCCGTCAGTCACGCCGGACAATACCGTTGGCTCATAAAAACATCCATCCTGAGTGAGGCGCTTACCACCGCACAACACTTCAGCACCTTGCTCCACTGCATCATTCACATGCGCTATTACTTTGTCCACAGCTTCCGCATTAATCAATGGTCCCTGTGTTACTCCGTCTTCCGCACCATTACCAACAACTAACCCACCCATCGCTTTCACCAGCTTTTCTGCGAAATCAGAGTACGCGCTGTCATGAATATAGAAACGGTTTGCGGCAATACATGTTTGCCCGGTGTTACGTGATTTTGAAGCAACCGCAGCTGCAACAGCAGCATCGATATCAGCATCGTCAAATACAATAAACGGTGCGTTGCCTCCCAGCTCCAGAGAAACCTTCTTGACCGTATCAGCGCAATCTTTAAGTAATAACTTGCCGGTTGCCGTAGAACCCGTGAACGACAGTTTGCGTACCAACGGACTCGCCGTTAATGCTTTCCCGACTTCAGCACCATGCGACGCCGTAACTACATTAAACACACCTGCAGGGATCCCCGCCCGGTCGGCCAGCTCCGCAAGAGCCAGTGCAGATAGCGGTGTTGCCTCCGCAGGCTTTAACACCATGGTGCAACCCGCAGCCAGTGCCGGCCCACACTTACGGGCAATCATCGCAACAGGAAAGTTCCAGGGAGTAATTGCCGCAACTACACCCACAGGCTGACGTATAACAAGACTACGCTGCCCGGACACAGGCGACGGAATAATATCGCCATACACCCGCAGGGCCTCTCCGGCATACCAACTTATATATGCAGCGCCGTAGCGCACCTCGCTTAACGCCTCTGCCAACGGCTTACCCTGCTCCAGCGTAACCAGCCGGGCTAAATCTTGTTCGTGCTCAACAATCAGCGCGTGCCAGCGACGCAAAAATGCCGCCCTCTCTGCTGCGGTCTCCGCTGCCCACGCAACTTGCGCGCCATCAGCAGCGCTTACCGCAAGTAGCGCATCTTGTGCTTTCATATCCGGGACTGCGCCTATCCTGCTGTCATCTGCGGGATTAAGCACTGCGAATTCGGCATTACCGGCTGCAAGAACCCAGTCGCCATTCACATAGGCTTTGTCCTTAAGTAATCCTGTATCACTCAACATCAGGCAACTCCGATCCGGTTCTGAATAAAACGGCATTACGATAACACCTTCACGCACAGCACCGGGTATCCGCCATGTGCGGCATGCAACATGTCAATCCTATGACGACATACTGCGCCAATTCCGGAAGGTAAGAGCCAGCACAGCGGTTATACTGCAAACACACAACAATACTATGCGCAGGCAGGTCGCCTGCGGGGCAACAAAATATGCTTAAGCATTGGCTGCGCACACTAATTCTGCTGCTTGGTATCCCAGTCCTACTTGGTGCCGGCATCATTGTGTGGCTGGTCAGCGATACGAACCGGCTAAAACCCTACGTTGAGAGGGTCGTCACCAATCTCACCAACCGCAGCTTGCTTATTGAAGGCTCGCTCGACATTGAGTTCGGTGCCGAAACCATCCTGACCGCGACGAGTGTGCGCTGGATCAACCCCGCATGGAGCGAAATCCCACACATGCTTCGCGTGGGTAGAATTACTGCAACCATCGATCTGGCGCAGATAAAAGACGGCCGCTTTGTACTGCTAAATGCTCGGGCAGATAACGCTGAGCTGAGCTTTGAGTGGTACGAAAACAACCCGATGAATTGGGATATGCAGAATCCTGACAAGGTTAGGTCAACTAAACGTTTAGCTCCTATACCACTTTTTCTGAATCAGGCTGAACTGAACAATGTCACGCTTAAGTTCCGGCATCCGGCCTTGCCAAAGCCAATTGAGCTAACCGTAAAGCATATGGAACATCAGGCTAATGATAAGAACGATATTGTTGCCAACGGTGCAACACTGTTAAACGGCACACCTCTGTCCATTGATGGTCGTATCGGGGCGTTCCAGGAACTCATTGTTGCCGGCACAATCGACTATGACATCAATGTTGCGGGGCCTCTTGCCCGGCTTAATTTGACCGGTGCATTCGAGCATCTCGCATCACTGCAATCACCCGACATAGACGCCCGTTATCATGCGGATTCCGCCGGTGCGGTTTTTGACTTGCTTGGTATCGAGCCAATCACCTCCGAAGCTGCAGACATCGAACTAAAACTTATCACCGTAGATTCCGGGATAGATGCAAAAATTGGCGGGAGAATCGGGCCATTTCTGCTGGATGGTGAAATATATACATCCAACACAGATACGCTGGAGCAGGTGCATGTTGACTTTAGTTCATCGGGGCCAAGCGCTGAAAAAGTTGGGCGCCTCTTCAGTATAAAGACACTACCCGATGCTCCCTATACGATTGTGCTGAAAGCAGACCGTATACCTGACGGGTTTGAACTAAGCGCGTTAAGTGCGACTACCCGTGGCATCAGCATCGAAGCAAAGGGCGTTGCTCACAAACTACCGGAGCTAAGAGACTTTGATGTTGACCTCTCCATGCGGGCAGAAAGCATGCGACCTCTGGGGGATATCCTAGGGCAACAAAACTTTCCCGACACGCCCATGAGTCTGGATCTGATCATTAATAGTAACGGTGCCGCAACACACGACAGCTTCGAGGGCAGCTACGCCATTGGCAATGGCGCAGGCAAACTGAGCGGCACCCTAACGGAACAAGAATACTTTGCCGGCTCGGAAATCGCAGTCAGTTACCAATCGGCTGACATCAACGACATTGCAATGCTGTTCAACGGAAAATTTCCTGTTAACACGCCGGTATACGCTGATGCGCTTATAACTCTTAATGAGGATAAATACCGCGTAAAAGAGTTTTCCACCCTTATAGGGCAAAGCAAAGCCGCAGGCGATGTGACAATTAGCCGGCTTCCCGAAGGTCTGTCGATCGATGTTACTGCTGACTCAAACGGACCGAGCCTGAAACAAATGTTGCTGGGTCTCGGTCAAGCTTCGGCAGCAGAAAGACTGCCCGATAGTCCCTGGGAATTCAGTGGTCAGTTAGTGTATGCCGGCCAGGAACTAAAAATTCGCAGCGAGCAGGCTCAGATAGGTAAAGACAAGCTGGGTTTTGACGGCAGTATCGGGCTATCAGCAAATGCGCTATCTGTTAACGGAAATGTATTCGCTAGCGGTCCCAATCTTAGTGCTGCGCTAAGCACGCCACTCGGTGAGAAAGCGCCGGACACAATACCTAACGACGAGTACTCGCTCTCCGGGGCGCTATCCCTCACGCCACAAGGTGTGTCGGTAACAAACATTGACTTCAATATTAATGCGAATTCGCTACGTGGCTCGGTCCGCTCGGAATGGCCGGAATACCCGGAGCGTCTGGAACTGAATATAACAGCCAGCGGCAACAATCTGGCTTCTATTATCCCCAAAACAGATGCCTACTCTCCGCCGAAAAAACCTTACACGATTCGCTTTAACGGAAAATATGATGGCACTAGTATCGTTGCCCGGAATGTAGATGCATCTCTAGGTGATGCCAAAGCCAAAGTAACAGGAACGCTCGTTCTGGAGCCGGTTATAGCGGCCCGTGGTGTCAGCCTAAGCATTGAAGGCCCGCGAATGTCTGACTTGGGTTCCACTGCAGTCTGGCAACCCAAGTCCGTGCCCTTTTTAGTTACAGGTAACCTGACCGGTAATGAAAGCAAATTGGCGATCGATGACTTTAGCGCCGCCATAAACGACAGCGACCTGAGTGGCACATTTGAATTCGATCTCTCAGGCCGACCGAAATACATTATTAATCTGTCATCCAACCTCCTGAACCTGGACGGACCACTGCAGCAAGGCGCTGACGAACTGACTGAGATAGAAGCCACAGGTATCGAAGATAGCGGCAGCGCCAGAAACCCTGAATACTTCTTTTCACGCGAGCCTATCGTTCTGGGACGCCTGAATGACTTTGATGTAGATCTCGACATCACTCTTGACCGGGTTATCGGCAAGTATCGCAGAGCTAGTAATATTGAAATATCCGGCACACTCCACCACGGGTTGCTCGATATTCCAAGGCTAAGACTGGATACCGAATTTGGCAGTGTTGATGGCAACCTTCATCTTGACGTTCGCTCTGCCATTCCGGAGCTACGAGTTCGCGCGCGTGCCGAGGACGTATTCTTCTCTGATGCCGACATGAGCGAAGGTGAGCGCGAACAACTACCCCGCCACGACTTCGTCACCAGCCTGAACGCTAAGGGAGCAAGCCCGCATGATCTCGCCGGAAGTCTCAACGGCTACTTCTGGATCAACGGTGACAACGGTTACATACCGAATGCCAAGCTCTCTTTTATCCTCGGTGACATTCTCACAGAGCTGTTCACAACACTAAACCCCTTTGTTGAGAAAGCCGAATACTCAGAGCTCGCTTGCGATGGCGCATACCTTGAAATTACAAATGGTATTGTCGAAACCGCGCCGGCCGTGATTTTACAAACGGACAAGCTCTCAATCATTGCTGCTGGTGCCGTTGATCTTGCCAGTGAGCGTATCAACATAGAGTTTAAAACGACGCCAATGAAAGGCATTGGGATTAGTGCCAGCGATATCGTCAACCCCTTTATCAAGTTGGGGGGCACACTAACCGAGCCGGTCATCGTACTCGACCCCAAAAACACCGCCATTCAGGGCGGGGCAGCAGTAGCGACTATGGGTGTATCTCTATTGGCAACCAGCCTGTGGAATCGATGGATAGGCTCACCTAAAGCCTGTGATCGGATGTATGAGGAAGCAGTCAAAATCCGCACTAAACTCAACCCGGCCGATGTCCCGGAACTTATGCCGACGCAAGACGACCAGCGCTAGCCTGGATTAAACCCTTCCAGCAACGTCAGGAAGAAGTTGATTACACCCGCATTGAGAATATCGATAAAGAACGCGCCAATAATCGGTATTACGATAAACGCCTTAACTGAATTGCCGTAGCGGTGGGTAACCGCATCCATATTCGCAAGCGCTATAGGTGTCGCACCTAAACCTAAACCCGTAAATCCTGCAGTCATTACAGCAGCATCATAATCACGCCCGGTAAAGCGGAATACAACGTAGTTGGCATAGACATACATCAGGCCAATTTGTAGCCCAAGTATAACTGCCACCTTCTCAAAACCGACGAGCAACACCCACAGGTGCATACTCATCATGCTCATCGCCAAAAACACATTGAGGCAGACTTCACCGAATAGGCCAACCATATGCATATCCAATGGTCGTCGAATACTATCGAGGACATTGGTAAGTGCAATTGCCACAAACATCGCTGTCAAGAAACCGGGCAGCAGAACCCCGTACCCCGATAGCAAAATATTGACCCCCGCGCCGACACTAACGCACACCGACAGAACCAGCAACACTCGCAGAACCGGGAATAACGGATCATCATCGATAAGCAGCTTACGATTTAACGGCGCGCCTTTTAGCGGTTCTTCCACTTCCAGCACCTGCTCTTTCGGTGCGAGATTATTGCCCTCGATCAACCGCCGGGCAATCGGTCCACCCATCAAGCCACCGGATATCAAACCAAACGTCGCGAACAGCAATCCTAATTCCATTGCTGACTCAAGCCCGGCTGCCTCAGCCTCCAGCCCCCAGGCAGCGGCAGTGCCATGCCCCCCAGCAAGTGAAATGCTGCCCACCATCAAGCCAAGCCCGGGTTGCGCGTCGTAGGCCATCGCAATACCTACGCCAATGGTATTCTGAAGAACCAAAAACACCCCAGCGAGTACTACCATCATCGATAATGCCTTACCGCCCGAAATTAGATTTCCCACTTTGGCTGACAAACCAACAGTCGAGAAGAACATCAGCAGCAATAAATCCCGGATCCGCATATCGAACTCAAACTGTACGTCAAACCACGAGTACGCTGCCCAGGTGCTGCAACTAAACAGCAACCCTCCAGTCACTGCCGGCGGAATATAGTTATCGCGAAGAAACCCCACTCCGCGGGTAAGAAACATACCCGCAAAAAGCACAATGATGCTTAACGCTAGTAACTGAATATCATCAATTTGAATAAGCACGTGTAGCTAACCGCCTAAGCGAAACGAAAATTTATATTTTGCGGAAAACTGAATTCGCCAGGCATCGTAATCCCAGCCGTCATTGAAATTCTTGCGCCGCCCGTACTGCAACTCGAGCGCAGTCATCAAAGGCTTCACCGGATAGTAGATGATATTAGCCAGTGCATACTGCCCCTCTACAAAAGTATCCGGCAGCGATGCAGTACCTTTGTAGTCCAGATCCTGAGCAGAAAAACCAATCGTGCTGGTAAAACTGTCATTCCATGGATAATCATAGAATGCGCTGAATGCAAGGACCGGAACAACTTTCACACCACCGGGCGAATCCGCATCACCCGGGGTCACGGCAATATCTGCAGAACCATCGTTCAGATAGTTCTGGATCCCTTTACCGGCGATAAAGCCACCTTTAAATACACCACGCCCCAACCGGATATTTGTAGTCAGGTTAATGCCATAGCCGGTTTCTCTGCCCGAAAAATCGAGCGGCTCAGGATCATTCGGATCAGGGTTAATAACCTGTTCGGAATTGTCATCCCACTGAATATTCCTCAGGATGCCCGCAATCTGCACATGACCCCAGTCTTCAGAGCGCCGGTAGTGCGCAGCAAGATCGGGCACGGGGAACCGGCCCTCAACACGGCGCTGCTCGAAAAATATTTCGTCATACTCGCCACCATCACCACTGGCGCCAGGACGCTCCAGTGAAATAGCCACATTATTCTTCTCACCCATCACAGGCATCCAGCGCACCTGAATATTCCGGTAGAGAATCATCCCTGTGGGCCCCCAGTATTCGACCGAATCCGGAAAAATATCAATATCCATGAAGACACTGTGGTACTGCCCGGCGCCAAACTGACCGTACTGAAGATAGGCATGACGCAAGCGGAACGTAGTCTCGCCGGCATCTTCACCTACACCGAATAACTCCCACTCGAAGATACCGCGCACTTGCTGTTTCGATGTCGGCTGCCAATACTTGATACCGAAACGTGATTGGCGAACACTAAAATAGGTTGAGCCGTCTTTACCAAACTGCTGAGAATTTTTTGGCAACTTGGTCGGTCGCATCACATCAAACCAGTCGGGATCAATGCGGCCAGCGTTGTAACCCATATCAACCATTGCGAAGCCGTAGATATCTGCAACGGGTCCGGAAATCTCCTCTCCAGGGCCTTCGAGATACTTTGCATCCTGAGCAACCGCGGTAGCAGCTGCCACCATCAATGCTGACAACACCCACAAACGCAATATGGATAACCGCATAACCTGCCCCTCCAGACGGCTGTATTTCACAACCGGTAGTGATATACGAAACATCCCTGTGCAAACTATGTGCTAACCGGCTCAAGCCGATTGCTCCCCATCATGAAACAGTGGAAGCTGCATAGCAAGAAGCAACCGCTCTCGCATATCAGCTAAGTAATTGTTTGAGAATTGGAAAAATCAAGCTCAAGCAATCACATCAGCATGACGTAGCACGCATATTTGATGCTGCTAGAATGCACACCTGACCCGCCCGGATACCAAGCTCATCAACATGAAACATTTGAAACGCATTAGCATCTTCCTTGTCGCGGCTCTCGCTTGTTACGGTGCCTGGCAACTCATGCCCGCCGACGAGGAAGTCGTTGATATCTACTACCAGACAAACTGGCAAGACCGGCCATTTGGTGTGGTGGGCTTCCCCAGCTTCAATGCCAAAACGGGCAAAGACTTCGCGAATGGTGGCGCTACTGCAGTTAAACAAACGACTGGCGGCATCATGGTATTACCCCCTGAAGCATCCCCTGAGAACAAAGTCCCTGCGATGGTGATCTTGCACGGCTCGGGTGGTGACTGGACAGGTCGTAGCGTCAATCTTGCTATGGAGCTCTCTAAACACGGTATTGCCGGGCTTGCAGTAGATACATTTGCAGCACGCAACCTGCGCGCAACCGACGACTACATCGAGCGCCTGGACAAAGCGCCGATCTACACTCAAATGGCCGATGCTCTCAGTGCTCTGAAAGCACTGCAAGATCACCCCTACATCGACACCAACAAAATCGGTGTCACCGGGTTCTCGTTGGGCGCGGGGTCGACCATGTACATGATGTTTGAGCCCGTTGTCGAAAATGTGCTCGGCAAAGACGGTCCGCGATTCTCTGCATACGCAATGTACTACGGCGGCTGCTCGGCAGACTTCGACGACTTCCGCGTAGAAGGCAGTCCGCTGCTAATCATGATGGGTGAAGCCGATGAATCGATGTCTGTCCCTCGCTGCGAATGGATGAAAGCAGAGCTCGAGAAACTAGGCGTTGAAGTTGAACTGAAAGTGTACGACGGAGCAGGGCACGGCTGGGACAACCCTTACCCCCAGAAATTTAAAGAAGGCGCCTGGGTGACCAAAGACTGCATCATGCGCTGGACGGAATCCGGCGAAAATATTGAGGAAAGCACGGGTCGCTCTATGGACTCGGCAATCTCAGCAATGATCGCCATCAATAGCTGCGGTGGTCCGGAAGGTTATACGATGGGCTACAACGAAAACGCTTATATTCAGTCCGGCAAAGACCTGTTGGCATTTCTGAAGCGTACGTGGGACTTATAGCTCCTCAGCTACAGACGCCAAACGCTTATCCAAAGTCCATAGCACCGTATCGTTGGCAAGCGCTACTGACGCAAGTAGGTGAGCATCAACATAGCCAATGCCTTTGCCGGCTATATCCTGCTCTTGGATGTAAAACAGCACTTCATCATCGGTTGCTTTTTTTATCTGCGGCATCTTCTTTAATAACCCCAGCACATCATCACGCGCCTTCAGGTTTCCGCACGCAAGTTCACCCGTAACAAACGGATGAAGCCATACCTCGTTGTCTTCCAGCAAAGAAACCAACAGTTTATTGCCGTTGCGCAGATGGTCCACCCAGACCGATGTATCGACCAAAACCATTAGCGGCGCCGTGAAGCTTTTTCCAAACCCGAATCACTACCGCCCAAAGCTACAAGTCTGCGGGCGCTCTCACGTTCGATCAGAGCCCGCAGCCCTGCACGCACTACAGCGGCACGCTCTTCTATACCGGTCAAACGCTGCGCTTCTGCCAGCAACTCTTCATCAATATTCAATGTAGTCCGCATCACACTTCTCCGTATGCATCATAATCATCATCATATGATGATATATTAGATGACAGCACTTAGAAAATGCAAGCTGGATATCTGATGGAAATAACAGTATTCAGTACTAACGAATCCCGTCCGGGCGATAGCCGCCACGCACGCCGGTCGGTGAAAACACCACCTGCCACAGCTGATTACCGCCGGCCCTGAACCCTCCGGCCACGGCCAGCAGGTAGTAACGCCACATGCGATAAAAACGCTCGCCGTACTTATCTTGCAGATCTGGCCAGGCTTCTTCGAAGCGGTCGTACCACGCGAGCAGCGTACGCTCATAATCCTGCGGAAAGTTATGCCAATCCTCCATCACAAACAGACCTTCTGATGCATCGCTAATGTGTGATGGCGAAGGCAAGCTGCTGTTAGGGAAGATATAACGGGTAAACCATGGGTCGGCACGATGCAGCGTGACCGGACTGCCGATGGTATGTAACAGAAACAAACCATCCGGAATTAGAAGTCTGCGGGCCGTTTCCATATACACCCGATAATTCTTCGGGCCGACATGTTCGAACATACCGACAGAATAGATACGGTCAAACTGACCACTCAGGTCACGGTAATCCTGCAAGCGAATCTCAACGGGCAACTCCTTACAGCGTTCTTCAGCAGTTTGCTTTTGTTCAACTGAGATTGTTACGCCGACTCCTTCAACACCATAGGTCTCTGCAAAGTACTGCAGTGCTCCGCCCCAACCGCATCCGATATCCAGCACCTTCATACCCGGCTGAAAGCCCAGCTTTCGGGCAATCAAATCAAGCTTATGCCGCTGAGCCTCTTCGAGAGTGTTCGCACGTGCCCAATACGCACAACTGTATTGCATAAGCGGATCAAGCATTGCTGAGTACAGGTCATCGCCCAGGTCATAATGCTCTTCGCCGACCTGACGCGAACGAACTTTGTTCTGCAAGTTTCGAATACGGGCATCGAGCGTAAAAAACAAATAGCTCAGCGGACGAATGTCCTTATGAAAATCAGCGAGAAATGCCCGGCAAATCATTTCGTCTAACTGGTCGCAATCCCACCAGCCATCCATATAGCCTTCACCAACTCCGAGCATCCCATCGACCACGACACGCTCGTAGATATCATCATTATGAACACGCACGTCCCAGGGCCGGTCTCCGCCAATACGGACATCGGCAGCGGCGAGCATCGATTCGACTTTCGATTTGTAACGCGTAATAACACTACACCCCTATAGAAGTCGCTCCCTGACAATGACTACAGTCTATGACTAAGTCATTGTTACTGCAATTGTTTCAGGCAATAAAAAAACCCGCCATAAAGGCGGGTCTTCAAATACAAAACATTCCGGTGTTTAGCAGAAAACTACGATTCCAGCTTAGCTACCTTCTGCATTACCTTCTCGCGCAGTGCTTCTTTATAACCATGCAACTTCTTACGAACATCTGCATCCGCGGCACCGACAATCTGCGCTGCAAGCAAGCCCGCATTCGTTGAGTTATCGATCGCCACAGTCGCCACAGGCACGCCCGCCGGCATCTGCACGATAGAAAGCAGCGCGTCTTCGCCTTCCAGCTTAGTTGCACTAACCGGAACACCTACAACAGGCAACACCGACAACGATGCGACCATACCCGGCAAATGCGCAGCACCACCAGCACCGGCGATAATGACCTTTAGACCACGCCCTTCGGCACCTTTCGCGTATTCATACATGCGATCAGGCGTGCGATGCGCGCTGACAATAGTGACTTCATGAGGAATACCTAATTCGGTCAGCACTTCCGCTGCGCCGTTCATGACGGGCAGATCGGAATCGCTTCCCATGATGATGCCAACTAATGGTTTCACGTTGCAGAGCCTCCCGCCCGCTTAATTAATTCCAGACTTTCAATAACGCGCTGACGTGACTCGGTCTCGTCAGGCCATACAGAAGTAATATGCCCCATCTTACGCCCTTCACGACCTTCGCGCTTGCCGTACCAATGGATATAAACACCGTCCATCGGTGACACCACATGACCCGGCGGGTACTCCAGCATAAATTCAAGATCATCAGAATACAGCAGATTCTGCATAATCGTTGATGGCACTTCGGCTTCGGGCTGCTTCAGTTCCAAGCCACAAACAGCGCGCAAATGCTGTTCAAACTGCGAAATTCCGTAAGCTTCGATCGTGTGATGACCCGAGTTATGCACACGGGGAGAAACTTCATTCACTAACAGTTCGCCATCCGCCAACAGAAACAGTTCCACCGCAAAGACACCGGCACCGCCAAGTTGTTTAATAACACTACTGGCAAGGTCAACAGCACGCTGATCAACAGCAGCATCGAGACCCGTTGGCGAACACATACTATCGAGCACGTTCTTCTCAGGCACAAAAACCATCTTCACAGGATGATAAGCAACTGTTTCGCCATGGCCGTTTGCAGCTACAACAACACTCAGCTCAATCGGGTTCTCGACGCACTTCTCGATAATACTTGGCGTATCCCAAATATTCTGAAGATCATTCTCGTTGCGAATAATCTGTACGCCATAACCGTCGTAACCGCCACTGACGGCCTTTTGCACAAATGGTACGCCACCGACTTGTTTTACCAAATCGTCAACTTCAGCTTGCGGATGCTCTGAAACCAGAAACGGCAAAGTAGGTATATCGTTTTCCGTCATCCAGGCTTTCTGAAGAGCCTTGCTTTTAATGAGTTTCAGTATTTCGACAGAAGGGTTGATCTGGACATTACCGTTTTGCTCTTCAATGACCAGCTCATCCAGAAGTGCATCCGGCACGGCTTCAAATTCAAATGTCACGAAGTCGGCAATGTTGGCAATAGCTGCAGCGAGACCCGGTTGGTCCCACGGCGACACCATGACCTCATCAGCGAAGGCCGCAGCAGGAGGTTCGGCCTCCTCAACAACGACAATCGTCTTAATATCGATGCGCTTAGCAGCCTGACACAACAGCATGCCCAGCTGTCCGCCACCAATAATAGCCACTGTTGGCAATGAGTCAGAGACCACTACCGTCAACCTCAAAATACGGGAAAGGGGGCGAATTCTACAGCCAGACAATGACTTGCACAACGGCGAGCCGGCCTCCGGCCGGTTTCTGCAGATTAAAATAAAAGCCCCCTGCGGGGACAGGGGGCTTTTGGGGTCGGTCCTTCTGAGAATGGGGCTCAGAGATAAGGACCTTGGGGACTACTAAACTTACAAGTCTTTGCCAACAGCAAAGCCCTGACGGGTTGCCGCAAGCAATGTGCGCGGGGCATAACAATCGCCGACCGGGATCACTTCCTTTCCAGCTGCTTCCAGTACCGCAGTAAGTTCATCATTCGGTACACGTGGTGTAGCAAAGGTAATACCAACCACATCTTCAATTTCTATGATGTCGCCGTTATAAACATTCACCGCCTCAATCACACCTTCATCCAGACGATCAAGATTACGTGGCTCGGCATCGGTAACGATCTGAATATGGTCTTCATGTAACTGCTGATAAATCGCCTGACGATTCAATAACAGCACATCATTCGCAACGCGTTCGCGAGCGGTAACGATGGTGACGTTCTCAAATATCTGCTTCAAACGACGCGCCGCTGCGTAAACTGCTTCGGTGTGATCCATATCGAAGATCAAAAGACGTCCTTCTTCTTTCGTCTTGCGTTCGA
>Ga0070729_10005475_pt1 | contig 13074 bp, 8 predicted proteins | sample tdDd472_FD_66725 | JGI IMG/M metagenome (GOLD analysis project Ga0070729, IMG submission 66725) | Marine sediment microbial communities from the Atlantic coast under amendment with organic carbon and nitrate - tdDd47.2 | ecosystem: Environmental > Aquatic > Marine > Coastal > Sediment | place...
AGAGGCATTCGCACTGGCGGTGTTCGTGGTATCCGCACCGGTGGTGTTAGAGGCATTCGCACTGGCGGTGTTCGTGGTATCCGTACCGGCGGCGTTCGTACTTACGAAGGCTCGGGAATCTCGGACGACTTGCAACTAGCTGCAATTGGCCCAGCTAGTGTAAAAGACTCGGGCTTAAGTATTCTCGGTCAAAATATCGTACTTGACGACATCACTGAAGTTATCTCCATTCCTACCGGTGAGCAGGCGGTGGGTGTAGATGCAGCAAGCCTAATATCATCAGGCGACAATATAAGTGTTGCCGGTGAAGTCATGGACCCAGGCCAAATACTTGCCACTGTTATTGTCATCACAAAAAATGATTATGTACACGGTGCTGATAGCGCTTATCTTAAAGCTAGGGTGTCAAGTGTTAACCCCATAACTGCTATCGCAACTTCAGTTGGCTCGACAATTGATTATGCTGCCAGCCTTTATAATGGCTCTACAAACAGCTTTGCAGTTGGTGATGTGATTGAGGCATCAGGCTTTACAAGCCCAGATAGCAACACTATTTACGCATCTGCTGCCCAAAAGCTCTAGACAGCAAAGCCTTCATAAACCAAATAGGCCAGTCATCGACTGGCCTATTTTTTTTCAAAATAGTAAAGCCCTATTCCGGCATGAATCGAGTCAGATGCTGAAGACTGGATGGACTCTCCCTCAAGCTCATAATCAACCAAAAAGTTATCTAGTTCTTCCGCGAACTTAAGCAATCTTTTCCTGCTCATGCGCCTTAGCTTAGGCATTAGACGCGGATCAATTACAAAACTTTCAACAACTAAGTTGCTACGAGTTTTACCAGAGTTTCGTGCGTCCGCATTAAACTCCATTGTCTCAGCTTGCCTAGCGATCTGACTGTCCAAGCAATCAATCAGTCTTTCATCTGCCGCACCTGAAATAAATGTTCTACCCAAAACATTCAGCATCTCGCTGTCGTCCTGTTGAACAACTCCATAACGTACCAACTCGGTTTTCAAAGCGCCTGGCGGCAGATCGCAGCCGAGCTTCTTAACCAGCGCTTGAAATGATGGCGCTTCGCCTTCCATCTTTAGCTTAATTGGCTGACCTTGCTGGTCCAGATACTCTTCATCCGTATGCCACAAGTGCAACAAATCTATTAGCGGGTTACCGAGTGGAACCTCCTCCACACGGGATGGCTCCCAGTCACGGTAACTCTTCACTTCCTTACGATTCAGGCCGGTCATTACAGCAACCCGGGATAGGTTTGTTGGCCGGCCTCTGACGCCATACTCGTCCAATGCGACATTCACGAATGCTGCTTTGGCGACCTCATTAAACTCGGCATGACTGACACCGGCCCGTAACATCGCCCTGGCTATCGGCTTCAGCAGCGATAGCAAGGCACTAAGAATCTTCTGGTGAGCATTTCTAATCATGTCTTGCAATATATTGAAGCTGCGTGAACAGGTCAATTTTTATGCCATATATGGGGCTTTATACCCATATATGGTAAGTCAGGTTCAATATATTATGTTTAATTAGCTGTTATTCAGGCTTGTACAAGGAATCAAACAATAGCTGGCAGATATGCCATATATGGGGTTAAGCGCACATATACGGTTAGTTATGAAGCAATTCCGTCAACTCTTCTTCGGTCATCAAGGGGATGCCCAACTCCTGAGCCTTTGCCAATTTAGAGCCCGCATTGTCACCGGCGATCAGGAAGTCGGTCTTTTTGGAGACACTGCCGGCAGCCTTGCCACCCAGGCTCTGAACAGCCTCTTTAGCAGCCGCCCGTGACATGGTCGTCAGTGTCCCGGTGACCACCACTGTTTTGCCGGCCAGGGGCAGGTCAGCGTCGTCTGCCCTGCTCTCAATCGCTGGCCAATGAATGCCGGCAACACCAATCAACTCGGCGATGACTTCGCAATTATGAGGCTGATGCAAAAATGCCCGAATATGTTGAGCAACCACGGGGCCTACGTCGTCCACTTCCTGAAGCTGTTCTTCGCTTGCATCAAGCAAAGGCTGAATGTCACCAAAGTGATTAGCAAGACTTAGCGCCGTTGCTTCACCGACCTCCCTAATACCCAGGGAATACAGGAAGCGTGGCAAGGTACTCGATTTGCTGGACTCCAGTGCCTGTATAAGGTTCTCAGCCGACTTCGGACCCATGCGTTCAAGCCCTGCCATTTCGTCTGCGGTTAACGTGTAAAGGTCACTAAATTTATCAACGCGCCCCGACTCAACCAATTGATCGATAATCTTAGTGCCCATTCCGTCGACATCCATCGCTTTACGCGACACGAAATGCTTTAAACCCTCTTTACGTTGTGCGGCACAGAACAAACCACCGCTGCACCGTGCAACCGCCTCACCTTCGGGACGCACAACATCGGAGCCACATACCGGGCATACTTTCGGCAGTTCGATCAGCTGCGGGTTACCCACACGCTTATCTGCGATCACACTCACTACTTCCGGAATAACATCACCGGCGCGTCGCACGATAACCGTATCCCCTACCCGAACATCTTTACGTTGCAACTCATCCATATTGTGGAGCGTTGCATTGGAAACGATGACACCCGCCACCGCCACCGGGGTTAGTCGGGCTACCGGCGTAATGGCGCCGGTCCGGCCAACCTGAAAATCAATCCCGTCAACGGTGGTTACCTGCTCCTGAGCCGGAAACTTGTGTGCCAGTGCCCAGCGCGGCGCACGTGAAACCTGCCCCAATTCCTCCTGACGTTCGTAGTCATCAACCTTATAAACCACACCATCGATTTCATAAGGCAATGAATCACGCTTCTTGCCAAGTGCTGCGTAATATTCGATGCAGCCGGCGGCACCCTCAACAACAGCCACCTCAGGACAAATCTTGAGCCCCCAGGTTTTCAGCTTCTGCAAAGTTTCACTATGAGAATCCGGAATTACACCGCCGCTTACTACACCCACCCCATAGACAAATATATCCAATGGTCGGGTGCTGGTAATCGCCGGATCAAGTTGACGCAAACTACCTGCCGCTGCGTTCCGAGGGTTTGCAAAAACCTTTTCTTCACTGGCGCGCGCGCGCTCGTTATAAGCATCAAACCCGGCCAATGGCATAAATATCTCACCACGAACTTCCAACGTCTCCGGATAATCATCTCCGGATAACCTCAGCGGTACCGAAGTGATAGTGCGCACATTGTGGGTAACATCTTCGCCGGTCTGACCATCACCACGTGTTGCAGCCCGGACCAACTTTCCCTGTTCGTAACGAATACTGATGGCGGCACCATCAAGTTTCGGCTCTACGGAATAACTCACAGACCCCGACTCGCCGAGCCGATCAATCACACGGCGCTCAAAGTCTTCTACTTCTTCATCCGAAAAAGCATTATCGAGAGATAACATCCTTTGTTCATGGCGGACTTCGGCAAAGCCTGAAGACGGCTTACTACCGACCCTTTGGCTGGGTGATTCCGGAGAAACAAGCTCAGGGTATTCTGATTCAATATCCAGCATCCGCTGAAACAGACGATCAAATTCCACGTCGGGAATGACGGGCTCGTCCAGAACATAGTAACTATGCTGATGTGCTTCGATCTCAGCAACAAGCCGGACATACTCATCGCGGATATCGCGATTCATTAATCAACTTCACCGGAATCAAAAGCACTGTTGCGTTGAATACGCTCGAATTCTATTACTTCTTCGCGCAGATACCGCTCACGCTGAATACTCAGACGACTGCCGGCTTCGTCAAGCAGAACGCCATCCAACTGAGTTGCAAGAACATGGGCAAGGTTCAGCATGTCGTCAAAGACCGTCACAGAATCTTCTTTGATTGGCAGCAACATAAAAAAACTTACCCCGGGGTAAGTAGCATCATGCAGATTGCTCAGTTCAAAAGATCCGGGCTCAACCAAACTCGCGACACAAAAGCGCCCTTCACCCTCTTCGCCTTTATCAAGCCGATGAAAAACGCCATGCTTACCATGCCGCAGTCCATTCTCACGTAAAGCCATAATCAGGGCTTCAGCAGGAAATTCGGTTTCACCATCGGGAACAAGGCGAATGGCAATAACCTTATCTGGAGAGGCATTCGAAGACGTTTCCGGAGCAACTTCGAGCGTGGCGTCTCCAGGAGGGGTGTTGGTGTCGTTAATGTCGACATCACCGAAGACCGGCTCCCGCCGGGCGGCAGGGCCTGATTCATTTGACGGTTTTGGCTTGGATGCCAGACGGGCAATAAACCCCGTAAAAACACCCCTGCTATGCAGAAAGACCGCCAACAGAACCAGCAATCCCAAACCGAGCAATGTCCAGCGCAAGGTTTCCATTCAGATGCCTACCCAAATACCAATGCTTAAACAGCGGCCAGCTTAACAGCCTCATCAATATCTACAGACACAATCCGTGACACACCCGGCTCATGCATTGTCACACCCATTAGCTGCTTAGACAGCTCCATGGTGATCTTATTATGGGTGATGAAAATAAACTGGACGCTTTCAGACATCTCTTTCACGATATCGCAGAAACGACCGACGTTTGCATCATCAAGCGGTGCGTCGACCTCATCGAGCAAGCAGAACGGTGCAGGATTGAGTTCAAAGATAGCGAACACCAAAGCTACTGCTGTCAGCGCCTTCTCACCACCCGAAAGCAAATGAATATGACTATTACGCTTGCCGGGAGGTTGCGCCATTACGGTCACACCAGCACTTAGAATATCCTCGCCATCGAGTGCAAGGTAAGCATGTCCGCCACCAAATAAACGAGGGAAGATACGCTTCATACCGGCATTCACATTATCGAACGTTTCCTGGAAGCGAGTCCTGGTCTCACGGTCGATCTTGCGAATAGCACTTTCCAGCGTTTCCAGTGCAGAGGTCAGATCTTCAAACTGGTTATCCAGATAAACCTTACGCTCTGATTGTTCTTCAAACTCTTCGATAGCCAGCAAGTTAACGTTACCAAGCCGCTCTATACTACGACCCACTTTCTCAAAACGCTCTTCCCATGCATCTGCCGTAGCATCTTCAGGCAAGGCTTCAAGAACCGTAGCCAACTCAAGATTAAGTCCGGCAAATTGTTCGGCAATACCCTCACGTCGGACTTCTATCTCACGAACCAGCATCCGTTTCGCATCAACTTGCTCACGCGCTTCATTAACCGTCTTGTCGCAATTGCTCCGCTGCGAATCAAGCTGCTGCAATTGCCCGTTAACATGGTCCAGAGACTGATGACGTTGCTTAAGCAAACCGTCTACTTCAATTTTTCTTTCAAGCTCACCCTGCAGCTTCTCCTGCAGTTTCTCCAACGGCTGTTGATGACTCGAAATACTGCCGGTCAAAGACTCAATGCGCTCGGCCAATTGAGATTTAGCTGCGGTCGCGCGTTCCAACGTGGTACTTGCCGAATCACGGCTCGAACGACGGGTTTCCAGCTCGATAGTCAATTCCTGCAAACGCTGACGCTCTTGCTCGGCCTCAGCACGTGCCGCATTAACCGCCTCATTTAGCGTTTCTTCCTGAGAGCGCAAAGCTGAGCGACGGTTATCCTGCTCCGTTGACTGTTCAGAAGCCTGACTCAGACGAACCTGTGCTTCACGAATATGTGCGGAAACTGTTTCGAATTCACGCTTAATGCTCTGCAGGTCCTCAGACAACGCCGACTGCCGCGAACGCGTCTTACCGACTTCCTGCCGGAAAGCATCCAACGCTGCTTTAGCCTGCGCATGCACCTGCACCGACGAACCATGTTCACTTTGCATTTCGGTGCGTGCAGCTTCCTGACGTTCGATCTGTGCGCGGGTATCGACCCGGCGTTGCTCATAACGTGCAACCGCCTGCTCAAAATCACTGATCTCAGACTGCAACTCGCGAATATCCTGCTCACGGGTGATCACGCCACCCTGCTCTTCATCGCCGCTGCTAATCTTGATCCAGTGGCGACTGATCCAGTAGCCATCGGGCGTAATAATCGACTGCGCCCCGGAGAGGTTGTGACGCATCCGCAACGCGTCCGCCAAAGAATGAGCCAGACGCACATCAGCCAATAAGCCTGCAGCACTGCCCGCATTCTGTACTTTAGACAGCAATGTGTCCTGAGTACCAAAAGAATCAACTTCCACAGAGCCACCCAGTAACACCAGGTCGCCTTCAGGCAACTGACCTTCCAAATGACTTTCAAACTGATCTACAGAAACAGCCTGCAGGAACTCGCCTAAAACAGTTTCGGCTGCTTTTTCCCACGGTGATTCAACGACGATCTGCTGACCCAGTCGAGGCTTATCTTTCAACGAGTGGCTGTTCAACCAGTTCTCGACAGCTTCTTTATCCTGACCAAGTGCAGCCTTCTGCAAAGCTTCAAGCGTCATCAAGCGGGCTTTATAAGACTCCAGCTCATTGCGCGAATCTTCCAGCTCGGCGGTTGCTGACTTCTCAGCATCACGCAAATTCAAAACCTGCGAGTTCAGTTCCTGCAAACCACGGCTTAAGTTTTCCACCTTGGTGGCAGACTCAGATTCACCGCGCACTTTCTCGCCCAGCTGATCTTCAAGACTGTCAACTGACAGGTCACCCAACTCAGCTTCGGCAATCTGCCGGCGACGGGTTAATTCCTGCTGCTTCTCATCAAGATGCTGAATCCGGGCTTGCTCAACCTCTGTAGTGCGCTGAGATTCGAAAATGGCAGCACTGCATTCCTGCCAGGACTGACGCCACTGGTTTAACTCACGCTCGGCACCCTCGAGAGTCTCGGAACTGCTGGCCGATGCCTCACGAATACGATCAAGACTAGGGGTGATTTCCTGCAAGCGTGCATCCAACTGACGCAACTGCTCCTCATCCACCTCTATCTCATGATTAATTGCACCCAGCTGCTGCTCGGCTTCGCGTAAATCATGCTGTTGACGATCAGTTGTCGCTTTATTGTGTTCGATACCCTGCTGCAGCTGAGATATCTCCATATCCACTTTATAGTGAGATGCCTGTGTTTCGCTTAGCGCCTCACTGGCTTCATGCTGCTTCTCACGTACAGCTTCGGTTTCAGACTCGACACGTCGTTGCGAAGCAACCGCAGCCTCGTAACCGGTCTGGTATTGCTCAAACTCCATCCGGACGTTCTGCAAAGACTGGTCATGCTCCTGCAAACGAATACCCAAAAGCTGTGCTTCCAGCTCATGCTGCTCGTCTTTAAGTTTCTTGTGGCGCTCAGCCTGTTTAGCCTGACGCTGCAAATGATTAATCTGCTTCTCAACTTCCTCACGCAGGTCATTCAAGCGGTCGAGGTTATCGCGGGTGTGGCGAATACGATTTTCGGTTTCGCGGCGGCGCTCTTTGTATTTAGAAATACCAGCCGCTTCTTCGATATGTGCACGCAGCTCTTCCGGCTTCGATTCAATAAGGCGGGAAATCATCCCCTGCTCAATAATTGAATAACTGCGCGGCCCCAAACCTGTACCCAGGAAAATGGAAATAACGTCTTTCCGGCGACAACGGACGTTGTTGAGGTAGTACTGGGAGGTACCGTCACGGGTCACGGTACGACGCACGGATATCTCGCTGTAACCGGCAAACTGGCCGCTGATAGTCCCGTCAGTGTTATCGAAGAAAAGCTCGATGGTGGCGGCACCAACAGGCTTACGATTGGCAGAACCACTAAAGATAACGTCTGTCATCGCGTCGCCACGAAGGTTCTTAGCCGAGGTCTCGCCCATTACCCAGCGGATAGCATCGATAACGTTCGATTTACCACAACCGTTAGGGCCGACTACACCCACCAAATTGCTAGGCAGCGTGATGGTGGTGGGATCTACAAATGACTTAAAGCCCGAAAGCTTGATTTTGCTCAGTCGCACTATTTAATAACCCAGTTTTGAAGCCAAACATCCGGCCCGATGGCCGGCAGACACGGAAAATCGGTAAAAAAACCAGAAACTCCGCATTATTTATTTAAAATCGACCTAATTGGCATATGAAATGCCGGCAGCGAACTGCCTCCGCATGGTCGTTATTTGTTCTCTAGTGTAAAGTAAAACATCTCTTGGCACACGCCAAAAAGCCCCCTAATCGGGCATTGAATATAAGGCCTTAAAAGTAATGACAGAAGTGACCCGGCAACCCACGCCTACAGAGGTTGAATTAGAAACATTCAACAATCCCAACCCGAACCGAGATTATATTATCCGGATTGAGATGCCGGAGTTTACCTGCCTTTGCCCAAAGACCGGCCAGCCTGATTTTGCGACCTTAAAGCTTGAATACGTGCCAGCAGATTGCTGTATCGAATTGAAAGCACTAAAACTCTACATATGGTCCTACAGAGACCAAGGCGCCTTCCATGAGGCAGTGACGAATCAAATCCTGAACGACTTGGTAGCCGCGATAGCGCCCCGCTTCGCGCGACTGACCGCCATTTTCAATGTCCGCGGCGGTGTTTACACCGACGTAGTAGTTGAACACCGGGCCGAGGGCTGGGCCCCCGAAGACGGTATTTTGAATGGTCTTACCGCTCCCGGTCGCCCCGCCAGCTCGTACTAGCTTAGAACCTGTCCAGATCCTGTCGAGGTCCGGCGGCGCAACTGTCGCACGGACTCCGGCACCAATCCGCCCTCATTAAGCAAATTTCCTGCAAAAGCCCCTTCACTCGGGCGCTTCCCTATGTATAATGCCGCGTTTTCCAAAATTTTCGTAAGGATTACGGGATGGCTGCAAGGAAGAAAACTTCCAAAAAAACCGCTGCTAAAAAAGCGAGCAAGAAGAAAGCTCCAGCTAAAAAGGCAGCGGCCAAAAAGACCGCGAAGAAACAAGTAACCAAGAAAAAGGTTACTAAAAAGTCGGCTGCTAAAAAAGCGAGCAAGAAAAAAGTGCCCGCTAAAAAAGCAGTGGGCAAAAAGACCGCGAAGAAAAAAGTAAGTAAGAAGAAAATCAGCAAGAAAAAGGTTGCTAAGAAAGCGCCTGCCAAGAAAGCGAGCAAGAAAAAAGCGCCCGCCAAAAAAGCCGCAAAGAAGAAAGTAAGCAAGAAAAAGGTTGCTAAGAAAGCGGTTGCTGAAAAGCCTTCGAAAAAGAAAGCAGTAAAGAAGAAAGCCGTCCCAAAAACCAAACCCAAAGCAGAACCGGCTAAACCATATAAGCCGAAGCGGGTTCGCGACACAGAACACAAACGCAAGGTGATCTTTAGTGATGCTGAAGATGCCATTCATGGAATTGCCCCTTACGAAATAAGAGGCGGCGAGGAATACATGAATGACGATCAACTGGATCATTTCGAAGCCATTCTGCTGGCTTGGAAAGCAGAACTGATGCAGGAAGTCGATCGCACAGTGCATCACATGCAAGATGAAGCCAGCAATTTTGCTGATCCGAACGACCGGGCAACACAGGAATCTGAGTTCGGCTTAGAACTCCGCACCCGGGACCGTGAACGTAAACTCCTTAAGAAAATCGGTCAGGCGTTGTTCCGGATTGATGAAGGTGAATACGGTTATTGTGAGGAAACCGGTGAAGAAATCGGCCTCAAGCGCCTTGAAGCGCGCCCGGTGGCAACACTTTGCGTTGAAGCACAGGAACGCAGGGAGTTAGCCGAAAGGCAATTCCGGGACAGTGACGATCGTTACCGTTAAGCAAGACATAAGGGGCAGTCATTGACTGCCCCTTCTTCTATCTACAGAGGGCGTTTTGCCCCATCTCCAACCGGACCGCTCCACTTCGGGTCTCTTGTTACTGCAGTCGCCAGTTACCTTCAGGCAAAAACGAATAATGGTGAGTGGCTGGTCCGGATCGAAGACATCGATCCACCGCGAGAAATAGGCGGTGCAGCCCAATCAATTCTCACCTCACTGGATACACACGGCTTTGCTTGGGACAAGAGCCTGGAGCTATGGCAAAGCTCGCGCCTTAGCAACTACCGCCGGGTGACTCAGGCTCTGCTGGATGACGGTCATGCATACGTCTGCACCTGCTCACGGCAGCAACTCAAAAGAACTGCCGCAAGCGGTCCTCATGGCATCATCTACCCGGGCACCTGCCGGGACGCAGGACACCCCTATACCGACACTGCTTCGATCCGCTTAATTACCGATGAACATCCTGTCAGCCTTCATGACCAAATCCAGGGTGACTCGTCCGCCAACCTTTCCGCCGAGTCAGGCGACTTTCTAATTCGTCGGGGTGACGGACTCGTAGCCTATCAACTCGCGGTTACAGTGGATGATGCCCATCAGGAAATTACCGAAGTTGTCAGAGGTATAGACCTACTCCCGTCCACCTACTTTCAAATCCACTTGCAACACGTCCTCGGCAGCACTACACCTGATTATGCCCACATACCCATAGTGGTTGACGCATCGGGCCATAAACTAAGCAAGCAGAACGGTGCAAAAGCACTGGATCCGGACAATCCGGAGCTCAATATTCTTCGCGCACTCCACTTTCTCGAGCAAAGTCCGCCTAAATCGCTTAGCCACGCGACACTTAACGAAATATGGGGCTGGGCCTTGGAAAACTGGCAAATATCGTCGCTACGCAGCATTACGGAAAAGCCCGAAATTGGACATTTTCCTTAAAATGTAAGAACTTATTGCTGCTAGGCAGTGTCCCACCTTATATGACTTAGTGGTCGATTCGGGCACTAAAAGTATTAAAGCCCGAACCATAATTAACGTCGGTCGCGCGACCGGCAAACTACAGGGGCTAATCTTATGAACGGTAAGCCAAGACTCATACGAAAATATGCGAACCGTAGACTCTACGACACGGTACAAAGTCGTTATGTAAACCTGAATGATGTCCGTAACCTGATCATCAGTGGCAAATATGTACGCGTGGAAGATCAGGCGACTAAACGGGATATCACAAACAGCATTCTGCTTCAGATCATAGGCAGTCTGGAACCCGAAAGCGGGCCGTTACTCAGTTCGGACATCCTTACTGACTTAATTCGGACGGGAGCAACCAGCCAGGACCCCACCTTGGCGATTCGGTTACAGCAAGCCTGTCGGAGTGTCCTTAATGGCAATAGCGCTCTGAGCGCCTGAATAGCGCACTTAAGCTATAACAGCAGCACAAAAAAAACCGCGAGGATCGCTCCTCGCGGTTTTTTTATTACATGTTACCGAAGCTTAGGCTTGTTCAACTTCTTTCATGCTAAGGCGTACACGACCCTGACGGTCAACCTCAAGCACTTTAACTTTCACAATGTCGCCCTCGTTGAGTTTGTCGCTTACTTTCTCGACGCGCTCTTCAGAGATCTGCGAAATGTGCACAAGACCATCTTTACCCGGCAGAATCGTAACAAAGGCACCAAAGTCCATCAGTCGAGCAACACGGCCTTCATAAACAGTACCCACTTCAACTTCAGCAGTAATCAGTTCGATACGTTTTTGAGCTTCTTTACCATCGGTAGCAACAACTGAGGCAATACGTACTGTGCCGTCGTTATCAATATCAATGCTGGCACCGGTTTCTTCAGTAATGCTGCGAATCGTAGCGCCACCTTTGCCGATAACATCACGAATCTTCTCAGGATCAATCTTCAGAGTAATGATAGTTGGTGCAAAGTCAGACATTTCTTCACGATGTGTAGAGATGACTTTATTCATTTCATCAAGAATATGCAGGCGTGCATCTTTGGCCTGAACCAGAGCGTTCTGCATGATTTCTGAAGTAATACCCTGAATCTTGATATCCATCTGCAGAGCAGTAATACCCGCATCGGTACCGGCAACTTTAAAGTCCATATCGCCGAGGTGATCTTCATCACCCAGGATATCGGTAAGAACCTGATAACGGTCGCCATCTTTAACAAGACCCATTGCAACGCCGGCTACAGGCGCCTTCAAAGGAACACCAGCATCCATCAGAGCAAGACTGGTACCGCAAACGCTGGCCATAGAACTTGAACCGTTAGATTCAGTAATCTCCGAAACAACACGGATCACGTAAGGGAAGTCTTCACCCGGCAATACTGCTTCGATACCGCGACGTGCCAAACGGCCATGACCGATTTCACGACGCTTTGGTGAACCGACAAAACCGGTTTCACCGACACAGTATGGAGGGAAGTTGTAGTGAAGCATAAAGCGATCACGACGCTCACCTTCCAGCGCATCAATAATCTGCGCATCGCGGTCTGTACCGAGAGTAGCAACAACAATCGCCTGAGTTTCGCCACGTGTAAACAACGCAGAACCGTGAGTACGATCAAGTACACCGGTACGCACGGCAATCGGACGAACGGTGGTGGTATCACGACCGTCAATACGGGACTCACCGGCCAGTACGCGTTCACGAACGATATTACTTTCAAGCTTGCTGATAGCACCTGACACGTCGCCGGCTGACCAGCCGTTCTCGTTGTCTTCAGCTGCCAATGCTTCAATAGCTGCAGCTTTCACTTCACCAACGCGGGCATAGCGTGCCTGCTTTTCGGTAATTGAATAAGCTTCAGCAATTCCGTCAGCGGCCTGAGCAGCAACGGCATCGGTAAGCGATGTATCGACTTCAGGAGCTGCCCAGCCCCAGTCTTCGTTACCAACCTCAGCCTTCAGTTCATTAATCGCACTGACAACTGTCTGCATTTGCTCGTGACCGAATACAACAGCACCCAACATGACGTCTTCGCTCAGGCAGTTCGCCTCAGACTCAACCATCAGTACTGCCTGATCGGTACCGGCTACAACCAGATCCAGATCCGAGCTTTCAAGCTGTGAGTTTGTCGGGTTAAGAACATAAGCGCCGTCAATATAACCAACGCGTGCCGCACCGATAGGACCGGCAAATGGAGCGCCTGAAATAGCCAGAGCTGCAGATGCGCCGATCAATGCCGGAATGTCAGGATCAACGTCCGGGTTCATAGAAACCACGGTAGCGATAACCTGAACCTCGTTTTTAAAACCTTTAGGGAAAAGAGGACGCAATGGACGGTCAATCAAACGTGAGGTCAGCGTTTCCTTCTCACTAGGACGACCTTCGCGTTTGAAAAAGCCGCCGGGGATTTTACCCGCAGCGTAATTCTTTTCCTGATAATTAACTGTCAGAGGGAAGAAAGCCTTAAATGGATCTGCCTCTTTCTGAG
>Ga0070729_10005479_pt1 | contig 13063 bp, 4 predicted proteins | sample tdDd472_FD_66725 | JGI IMG/M metagenome (GOLD analysis project Ga0070729, IMG submission 66725) | Marine sediment microbial communities from the Atlantic coast under amendment with organic carbon and nitrate - tdDd47.2 | ecosystem: Environmental > Aquatic > Marine > Coastal > Sediment | place...
GAGGCAGAATTTACCTCAAGTGGTTATGACACTGTTATGTATTTGCGATCTGTTTGTTCCGATGCCGATAGCGAAATTGCTTGTAACGATAATGACGAAGATCGCAACGGTTCCCACATAAATGTGGAACTTGAACAAGGTTGGTATTTCCTGTTTGTTGATAGCTATTTGGCCTCCGGTAACAGGTATTATCTTGAATCATCATTTTCTTGTCCAGCAGACAAAACTTTCGACACCTTAAAGGGAAAATGTCTGGTTGACCCCTGTTTAAGTGATCCATGTACAGACAAATACAAAAGCCGTTGTAAAAGAATTAGCGATACAGAATATGAGTGCTCATGTACCGCGGGATTAGTAGAAGACAATAACGCGTGCATAGCAGATTTCTCAAGCACAGGTGAAAGCTGCCTGTCTCCAGTTTTTCTGGAAGAAACAGAAGGAACAATTACAGGCACAACTACAACTGCCTTGCCAGACGAAAGACCGAACTGTGTAGAAGACATGCCAACAGCGGGCGATCTGGTATACATGTTTGAAATAACCGAAACATCAATGATGCAAATAACCTACACAGGTGGCGAAGGCTTAATATATATCCGCCAAAACTGCGAGGACTCTGACACAGAAGTCATGTGTAACAACTGTGCAAAAGGAAATGTTTTGTATCAATCAAGCATACTTGAAGAAGGTTTATATTATCTGATAGTAGACTCATATCACATTGGGGATGATTTTGAACTGGAGTACACGATAAGAACCGATCCATGCTTGGAAATTGAATGCGCTGGCGAAACATTTTGTCAGCAATCGCAAGACTGGTCAGCTTATGAATGCACCTGCGAAGAAGGATACAATGAGGATAACTCAAAATGTGTAGATGATCCTTGTATTCCAAACCCATGCAATGGATTGGAACACAAAAACACCTGCCAGCCGGTATTTGGCGAAACAATTGGAACATTCTGCGTATGCGACTATGGGTACATTGAAAACAACGGAACCTGCATTGCGGATCCAGATGCGAATGAATGGGGGTTTTTCGTATATCTTAATGCAGACAACAACCTTGAAGACAATGGTTATATTGATCTTGAGGAAATGGTTCTTGCAGGATCTACCAAAGATGTGCATATCGTCGTGCTGTTCGATTCCTACGATGAGGATGAAGGTGCAGGAAGAAAAATTTACATTACCAAAGAAGGCGTAGAAGTCATTGAAAACCTGGGCGAAATTGACATGGGTCATTGGCAGACTCTGGCCGATTTCGGTGTCTGGGCCATGGATACATATCCAGCAAGAAAAAACGCCCTCATTATGTGGGATCACGGCAACGGCTGGATGAAATCCTCCACAGGAGAAACGCCACCATTCAAGGACTTCTCAGAGGATAGTCATGGAAGCAGCTCCGGGATTCTTATTTCAAACGGCGAATTTTCAAAAGCTCTAGAACAAATTACAGATGCTCACGGTTCCAAAATAGACATAGTTGGTTTTGATGCCTGTTATATGGGAATGCTCGAAATTGCAATCGCATCGGCTGATTATGCAGACATTTTCATCGCAAGCCAGGAAACCATACCGAACGATGGCTGGAGTTATCACGATATTCTACGACCTCTTGTGGCAAATCCACAAAAATCAGCAGAAGATTTGGCTTTTGAAATTGTAGATTCATATTATCTTGAATCGGATCAAAACAGCACCTTATCTGCGCTAGACTTGACAAAGATGGATAGCCTGTTAATTGAATTGTCGGCGTTTGCAGATTTGATGACAATAAACAGCGAACACTACCAAACCTTTGAACTGCATCGTAATTTATCGCAGGACGTGTATCGATATGACACTTATAAAGATTTAAAAGATTTTGTCACGAAAGTGAAAGAAGATATCACTCTGCCGTCTTCCCTTAAAACAAGTGCTGCAAACCTGGAAGCAGCTTTAAACGAATTTATTATTTACAACAAAAATCAAAGTTCTCACCCAAATGCAAATGGAGTTAATATATACTTCCCAAAATATGACACATGGGCGCATCCAAACTATTTTTTGGACGAATCGCCCTGGAGAGATCGTTTCAAATGGGATGAGTTTTTGCTCGATTTTGCGGGTCTGCCTGATTTGAATAAATAAAACAAGAGAGTACGCATGTATAAAAACACAATGTTTGTTATTGTTTTTGTTATCCTGAATTGTTTCTGCAGCACTCTTTGCGCTCAGGAACAGAATAATTCATTAAAATGGCCACTGCCAATTCTGGTTCATCAGATTCAAAGTGAACTTACGCAATCGGAAAACAAAAAAATTACCGAAACATTATTAAAAAGTCTTTACACGTACACAAATCTTGCAATTTACACTAAAAAACAATTTTCCAATCAGATTGGATGGGCCAAAAAGAACAAGAGCATCGATTGCACATTACCCGATGATTGTTCCAGTGAACTGAAGAAAATACTTAAAATCAATCACGAAATTTCAGTGAACTTAAAACAAAGAGCAGATGGAAAATACAACCTTCGACTAATTCTTAAAAACATTGACGATAAAAGAGAGTTCGTCGAGGTGGTGCCGGATGTCTCATTTGTTTCATCAATATTAGTAAACATGTTACCAAACCTGCTTGGTCTAGAAAACAATCTCAAGGCAAATCAGGGTGTTGTACATATTACTTCTTTTCCGCTGGGTGCTTCTGTAAAGGTGGATCAAAGCTACATAGGACATACCCCCTTGAGTATTGCTGGCCTTGACAACAGCATGGTTCAGCTGTCAATAAAGAGAGAAAATCATCCGAAAATTGCAAGAAATGCAGTGTTTAAGGCAGGAACAGTTCAAACAATCTATGCAGACCTGATAATTAAACAGGGCGAATTGCTCATTGATTCAGATCCATCAGGTGCCACTATAATTCTGGATAACCAAAATGTTGGTACAACACCCAAGGTTGTACAAAACGTTACCGAAGGCCCACACCGAGTTGTGTTGCAACTCTCACCTTATGCTGAAGCGACATATCCTGTGGAGGTAAAACCGAATGATATCACCAGGATAAAACATGAATTCATAAACCAGAATGGCACTCTTATAGTCCGTTGCGAGAATCAGCAGGGCAAGAAGGCAATCGAAATTTATCTGAATGGTTCTAAAGTCTCGGAAAATGAGTATCGAGCAGAATTGCCGCAGGGTCAATACAGATTGTTACTCGTGCAGGAAGGGTTTCAAACCAAGGAACTTGTTGTTGAGGTGTTCTCGGGAAAAACGACAATAATAAATGAAAAACTGGAGTCTGGCCTGTCTTTAAAACCCGGTCAAATAATGGAACAACAACCGGATTACCTTCCTGCTATATTTACCACGGTCATAGGCGCAATGCTGACCGGATTTGGTGCATTTGTGGAAACAGTAGCTCAGGATCATTATTCAAACGCAAACAGCATGGCAGACACTGATGAAAACAAACAAAGTGAGCTTAATGCCGGTAGAAATTCCAGAATAGGTGGTGGTATTTTGATGGGCGTTGGAGCCGGTGCTGTTGTAGCCGGAGTTGTACTGTTTTTTGTCCCACCAATGAAAGATGTGGCGATCACCCCAGAGGTTGACCCCGGTAAAAAGAGCTTAAAGGTGAGTTTTAACTTTAAATTTTAATTGAATCAAAAAGCCATAAGTCTCGTCCAAAATATAGCAAAGTGAGATAAAACCCCGGTTTGTCACAATCATTTTGAGAATTGACATCTGATGTCATGTAAATATGTATGATATCACCTCAAAATCATTGAAATAACAAAAGAAATACCGTAGACTGCCGAATGTTTTGTATGGTGCCGGAATCGATGATCTTCTACTGATTGTTCAAACTGTATTTATAGTAGCCTTTATTATCTGTTGTAAAATAAATCACGAGTGGAGTTTACATAATGCACAATTTCAAATTGTTTTTGATACTAGTAGTTTTTCAGTGTCTAATTTTGACTGTGTCTGGTTGTGCTGGTGATGAAAATGCTGTAGACGGTGACATTGATGGAGACAATGACATCGAAAACACAACAATGTGCATGGAAAGCTGCATCTCGACCTGTGAAAGAATAGCAGAATGCGAAATTTCAGACTTTTACAACGACGATAGCGAAGATACCTGCCAGCAAAGATGCGAAAGCATTCCTGAAGATCTTAAAGCATCAGTAATTAAATATTATGGCTGCACAGACAAAGAAACATGTGAAGAGTTTTCTAATTGCATTTCTATTGGTGGCGACAATGATTTTACCTGCAATTGGCCTGCTGTAACAGATGGTGATGAAGATAAAGAGACTGTGGAAGACGGCGACATTGACCTGGATCCAGAAGACGATTCGGTAGAGTCTGAGGAGCAGGAAGAAGATGTAGTTGAAGAAGACACCTCTGACGGTGATGTTGAAACAGAAATTGCTGATGGTGATGATGAATTAGAAGACGACAGTGAAATAGCGGAAACTGATACTGTAGTTGACGGCGATGATGAAACTGGCGAAGTTGAAGAAACAAGCCCTGAAGGATATAGTTGTTACAATCCTGTAGAACTCGATCTTGGGCAATCCACAATTACCGCTACCACAGTTGGTGCAGTTCACCATTACACAAGTACATGTGGCGAAAGCAATGGTGAAGAAATGGTATATACTTTCACCATCGATATTCCATTGCAGGTTGAGTTCCACTCTTATGGATTTGATACAGTTCTTTATCTTCGAAAAGATTGTGAAGATAGAACAACAGAGATTGCCTGCAATGATGATGTCAGTAAAAACAAAAATAAAAGTCTGGATTCAAAAATTTCAGCCAGCTTAAGTTCTGGAACATATTATTTGTTCGTAGACGGCTTTAGCCAATCAAGTGAGTTTAATCTGGATATCAAAATTTCATGTAGCAGTGGCCTTGTTTTCGACGCCTCAAGCGGTGCCTGCGTTGACAACCCCTGCTTGCCTAACCCATGTGAAGAAGTGAATAAAACTGCCTGCATTTTAGATTTGCCCTCGTACACTTGTGGATGCGATCCCGGCTATATCAGCGATGGAGATAATTGTATAGAAGATCCCAACCCAACGGGGGACTCATGTGATGATCCCATGCCTTTAGAAGTTTTAAGCGAAGGCTCAATCAGTGGTTCAAATCTGGAATCAAGCTCTGAATATGTTGGCAGTTGCAGCACAAACAATGGTGCAGAGCGCGTCTATGCCTTTGTTTTAGATGCTGCTTATAAATACAACATGCTATTAACTGGTTACGATACAGTCATGTATTTGCGTACTACATGCGACGACTCTTCAAGTGAAACAGCTTGCAATGATGATTATTCACAAAGCTATGCAGGTTTGTCAGGCATATTACAACCGGGAATGTATTATCTGTTTGCTGACAGTTTTGATAGATCTGGCAATTATACTTTAAACTACGACTTTACAAGAGATCCTTGTGCAGACGATCCATGCCCCGGTGTTCCCGAATGCGTTCCTACTGCAAATTGGCAAAATTACAATTGCGTTTGCCCTGATGGCTTTGTGCCGTTTGAAGAAGGTTGTGTGGACGATCCTTGCGAGCCTGACCTTTGCACAGAAGGTTTAAGAACCAAGTGTATAGCAGATTTGCCAGATTCATATCATTGTAATTGCAAAAGTGGTTATATTGATGATGGCAATGGCATCTGTATAGAAGATCCAAATTCAAACGCCTGGTCTTTCTTCGTTTTCCTTAATGCAGACAACAATCTTGAAGAAGATGGACATACGGATGTAGCAGAAATGGGCACTGCTGGTTCTACGGTTTATGTCCACATAGTATCCTTGTTTGACACGTATTCCGGAGAAGCAAACGATATTTACATTACCGAAGGTGGCTACGATGTTGTAGAAAGCCTTGGCGAAATTGATATGAGTGACCCACAGGTTATGGCCGATTTTGGAAAATGGGCCGTAGAAAATTACCCGTCTCGTCACAATGCTTTCATCATGTGGGATCATGGTGCCGGTTGGGAGAAAAAATCCTCCGCAGTAAATACTCATCCGATATTCAAAGGCTTCTCAAATGACGATCACGGCACGCATCACGAGATTTCAATCTCAAACGGTGAATACGCCTCTGCAATGCAACAGATGGTTGATGCTCTTGGTCGGAAATTTGACATTGTAGGTTTTGACGCATGTCTTATGGGTATGTGGGAAGTTGCAGAGGCATCTGCCCCATTTGCCGACTACTTTATTGCATCATCTGAGACTGAACCCGTAAACGGCTGGGCATACGACGGATTTTTACCACAGCTTGTGGCAGATCCACTTAACACCACAGCACTTGACCTATCTAAAAATATTGTAGATTCGTATTACGATTACGACACTTCCGATGCAACCCTGGCAGTTTCCAACCTTGGCACAATGGATGCTTTGGCCACAAGAATGACAAATCTTGCAAATGCGCTTATGGCCCATAAAGATTTATATTCAAGTATAGAAAACATCAGATCCCAAACACAGAAGTTCAATTACACAAACTCATTTAGAGATTTGTATCACTTTGCACACTTGTTGACACAGTGGTCTTCAGTTCCAGGAGACATAGAATCTGCTGCTCAAAGTTTACTTAATCAGCTGGATATCACAATTGCCTACAACAAGAATCAAGCATCATCTCACCCGGATTCATACGGACTTTCAATTTACTTCCCATCTAAAGGCGGTTCATTTAATTCTAACTACCGTGGTGATGGTGCAGTATGGAGCGACCGCACAACATGGGACGATTTCTTGGTTGACTTTACCGGATCAAAATAAACATTGGAGAGCTGTAACATGCGCAATCTATTTTCTCTTTTCACGCTGGCAACAATCTGCATACTTTGTATTACAGCCGCCTGCACAGGAACATCCACAAACATCGGCACAGATGGCGACACAGATAACATCACCAATCCAGATGGTGATACAATTTATCCAGACGGCGATATTGATGACGTAGTGGTTGATGGTGATTTTTCGGAGCAAGCTGAGGTAGAACAGCAAGATGCGGAAGAAGAGTTTGATCTAAGCATGTGTGGTGTAGGTGATTCTGAAAAACCACCCATGGTAGTGCCTGTGCAAAAAGTATACAATGGCACAAAAGATCCAAAACTGTTCGGAATCACAGATGCCCAGCAACTGGCCATGGGAGCTTTGGTATATCAGGCATGGAACGGTAGCTGGACAAACTTCTGCACCGGAACAGTAGTTTCGCAAGATGTGGTTTTAACAGCCGCACACTGCATGGAAGATGTACCAAGTGCAAGTTCAATTAAATTTGCCATAGGGCAAAATGTTGAGTCTCCGGATATCTTGTTAAATGTCAAAGCTTTCCATTCGAACCCTAAATACAACAAAACAAGCTGGGTACCTGCAGCACATGACAATGCTGTTTTAATTCTGGAAGATAATGTTTCCGAAACAGTGCCAGAGATGCAGACAATCCCAATGAACCGCGATCCTCTAACCAACAGCCTCATTGGCAACATGGTACAAAATGGCGGATATGGTTCCACCATTGAAGAAGGTGAAAACAATACCCGAAGGTGGTGGATAGAAGAGCAGGTGGCTTCCGTCAACTCTGGCGAATTCACGGTTAACGGTATGGGTGTTGGCGGTGTATGTTTTGGCGACTCTGGTGGCCCTTCATTCTACGACTTTGGACAGGGCGTTAAAGTTATTGGCACAGTTTCATGGGGAGACGAAAGTTGCAGTGGAATCGACCATTTCTCAGACATTCAATACGACATGGAATGGCTGTCAAATTATGTAGAAGACGAATTCGCTTGTGGCTCAATAGATGATGTTGGGAAGTGCAATGGAAACGTTGTCACATGGTGCGACCACGGTGTTCTTCTTGAACGAGACTGTGAAGAAACCGATGAGGTTTGCGGTGAAAACTCTGACTTAAAAAACAGATGCATTCCAGACCCTTGTGGTGGAATCACAATGGAAGGTCAGTGCGATGAAGGTAATGTGGCCGTCTGGTGTGAAGATGGTGCCATTAAAATGCGTCACTGCGAACCATGTGCCCAAATATGCGAATACAGCGGTGAAGCCTTTGGCTATTACTGCGTAGATCCATAAACAAAGCATCAAATTATAGCAATAAATTTGGGGGCTTTACTTGAACACCCGGCCTGTGATATGTTTCACGAGTCCGTTGTTCAATTCAATTCAATAGAGGTTTATATGTCATACAAGAAAGTATTTTCGTTTTGGACTGCTGTTTTGTTTGTATTTGCTTCATTAGGTTTGGTTCTTGCTAATAATTTTACGGATTCTGTAAGACATTCCACCACACCAGCATCACAAGTTCATTATAAGTGGAACGGCGAATATCTGCCAAGTGTTACACAGCAGGCTGAAAAACCTGTAAAACTGGAAAAGCTGGAACAAAACGAACTCGAGCTGCCTGATTATGAGAGCACCTCGGATTTGGATTTTAAAGTTAGAGTAAACAGGAAAACAGCAGCCGTTTTCAAGCTAAATGGTATGCTTGGCACATTGGCAATCGGCGAAACAAGCCCGGCATCTGATGAAGATGACAGGGACCCGCAAATCATTACAGCCATAGATAAAATATCAACTATTGATGAAACATGGCGCACAGGTTTTGAAGCTCGCATGGGTGCAATATCCGAGGAAAAAGCTGTCTCATACGCAACGATGTTTGTCGAAAATACAGACGACAGACTAGACGATGAAATCGCCTGGTGCCTATCACACATGACACCGCAGGATCTCGCCTATGCAGGCATGAATGCGCAGATGATATATGACAATGCCTCAAACATCTATAAACAGGCCGAGCTACTGGATTACGTGGAAATTGTGGAACTCGACGACAATCACACCACACTTGAATATTCCTTCGGCACCGGCGATATTGAAGACAGTAAAAACACGATCCCGTATGAGATCTATTATAATGGCGTAGTAAATATGAAAATGGATTGGGAACGTGTGTCATTGATCAATCCGGAAACTGGCAATTATTCTGAAGAACCGGATGGTATATTCTGGCGCAGCTATTTTATGGATCAGCAAGAACCTCCCCAAAGCTATGCCAACCACCCCGTATTTTCAGAACCTAACGATTTGCATGGAACAAACTTCCCGGGTTCGACCCTCCAAAGCGAAGCCGTCTTTGTAGACTTTGAAGTAGGCCCACTGAATCTGGTAAAGAGAGCATCGGATAATAAAGCAATAATGATTGAGTTCAATCCGAAAAACTATGCTCAATCTGTATTAGCCACACTTGTGCCTGTTGAGCAGATGGCTATAGATGGCAACGACGATCTGCTTGTTAATATGCTGACATATTTGAATGATGGCAGGCGCATTGTCGGTAGCTATGAAGTAATCGTGCTTAAGGAGAAGGATCCGTTTGGACAGCCTGTTATAGTCAATACGCTTAACGAGATGAATATCACACATTCAGTCATCGAGCTAGAAGAATTGGATACTTTAGCCGACACCATCAATTTCAGACGGGTAAAGAAGCTGGTAATTCCATCTGATCAATCTTTAGGTTTTTATCAGGCACTTGCTGACAAGAGAACAGTAATAGAAGATCTCATCAGCAAAGGCTTGTGTCTTGAATTTCATGGTGCCGTACAAAACGCAGTAGACCGCTGGGACGGCATTGTTATGCCTGGAGGATTTACTACCCGCCTGACTGACACCACAAAAGCAGATGAGAGCTATATCGAAGGTGGTTATTCGAAGCTAACAGAGCTGATGGAAAACACTAAATTTGTCTGGGACAAAGAAAAGCATACTGGCATTTCCGGTACTAGGTTATTTGATGCAGATACTTTTGCATTGGATAAAATTGGCTACTGGGCCAGCGAAATTCTGATAATGAATGTGGCTGAGAGGGTCGCACACATGGGTGGTTCTCCCGAACGTGGCAACCAGCCTGTTCGCCTGTCAAATAATCATTACGGCAATTGTGGAGAAGATCAGGATGTTTTAGGATCAGCCTCAAAAACAATGTTGGTGCCGGCTTTTAATGCCCACAACACAACCGAAGATCATGTCTGGAATATCGTCTACCTGAACGATCAATGGATACCGTACCAAATAGACTGGAGCGATGAGGCTACCAGAATTGACAATGCAGGTATCTCCTACGACAAACAACAAGGCGGAGGAAAAGACTGCGCCTGTATCATTCGTTCCGATGGTGATGGTAAGGTACATTCCGTGATAGATCTTTTCTCGGACTACATTTCAATAAAAATAAACGTTAAAGACGAAAATGATATTCCTGTAGACGGTGCAAGAGTGCTGGTATTCTCGGAGGCATGGCAAAGCACTGACAGCTTCTCGCTTGGTGTCTGGGGAGTAACTGACGATAATGGAGAATATAAAACTACCGTAGGAGATAATGCAAATTACTATTTGCGAGTAGAAACTTCAATCGGTTCTTATCCTTCGGCAACGGGTCAGGTTACTCAGATTGTCCAAATGGAGGATGCTATTCATAGCGCGCAGTTTGAATTTGATATCAAGTTGAATTCTCCAATAGAAGCGGAATGGGAAGAGGTTGGTATCGCAAACATATCTGAAGATGATGCAAAATATATTTTGTCTTTTACTTCCGAATTGAATTGGGCCACAATCACAGGCAAAAACGGCTACACCAGCGATACAACATACTATGATACCGAAACCGCAAAACCTCTCTGGGCAATTATGTCACAAAACCAGATGAACGCATTTTTGACCAACAGAGAAAGAAAAGCTCTTAAGATATTTACTGAGGACAATTTTGTAGAGCTTCCGAAATTGCTGGACAACTGGTACCTACTGCTGGTAGAAGGCTCCAATTCCAAAGATGCTGTTTACGAAGGAAAACTACAAGTATGGACAGAATACCCGCAAACAGCCGATGGCGATGACGACATGGAAGAGGAAATTGCTTTTGAAGAAGAAATAGAAGATGCAGAGCAAGAAGCAGAAGATGGTGACCTTGAACTTGAAAGTGAAACCATTGATAATGAAGACGAAGCAGATGGCTGTAATCAAATCAACAGCAGATTTACATTGTCTTTTGCATCGTTTTTATTTATCTTTTTCTGCATTGTTGTGATTAGAAGGAAATATTTTTCAATGAAATAAAATGCAATTAAAAGATTGTATTAGATAAAGCGTTTACATATGGCAGAACGGTTAGGTCAATATCACCTGATAGAGCGAATTGCTCAAGGTGGCATGGGGGAAGTCTTTAAAACAAGGCTAGTAAGAGAGGCTGGTTTTGAAAAGATCGTTGCCATAAAACGCATGTTACCACATCTCTCAAGCCAGCAGGATTTTGAAAAACGCTTCTGCGAAGAGGCTCGACTATCTGCCAAACTAAACCACGCAAACATAGCTCATGTTTACGACTTCGGGAAACTTTCAGGTAATCTTTTTTTGGCAATGGAGTTTGTCGAGGGTGTAGACCTTGGAACCCTGATCGAAAAGGCACAAGAACTAAATCAACCAATTCCTTTGGAATGCGCCCTGAAAATAGCGGTGAATGCCCTCAAAGGACTTGATTATGCCCACCGCTTAAAGGATGAGTCAGGCAATGCCTTAAACCTGATCCATCGAGATGTAAGTCCTTCAAACATTCTCGTTTCCTTTGAAGGTGAAGTAAAGCTTACAGACTTTGGCCTTTCGGGAGCAAAGAAAAGTATTGCAGAAGACGTTATTGTCGGCAAATATTCATACCTGCCACCAGAGGAAGTTTTAGGAGATCCACTGGACAGGCGATCCGATATATATTCTCTGACACTGGTTCTCTACGAAATGCTCTTTCTTAAAAAAGCATTCAATCAGAATATTCCCAAAGAAGCGATGATGCGTTCTATCGTTGCCGGGTCCATTGATTTTTCCGGCTCAAGTTTGCCGGACGAAGTTGTTGCAATCTTGAAAAAAGGTGCAAGCGTAAACAAATCGGATAGATACAATACAGCAAGAGAAATGTCGCTAGAGATAGAAACTGTTCTGCTTACTTTAAACAATGGCAATGGGGCAGGTTTGTCCAAGTTGCTGAAAAACTGGTTTTCCGAAAAAACACATAATAGAACAGTCGCACCTGAAAAAACGGTAATGTCGGTCAGGCCAATTGCCACGCCTTCAAAAGATGCTCCCGAGATCTTGCCAAAATATTCGCAAGTAACAAGCCACATAAAGTCACCAGCCATATTTGTGTTTTTATTTTTTATAACGCTTCTCGTTGCTTCTCTTTTTGCATATTTATACTACTGGCCTAAACATGGAAAACTCAACATAACCTCCACCCCGACCGGTGCAAATATTATAATAAATGGGCAAAACACAGGCATGTTGACCCCTGCAAAGCTTGACAATATCGTAATCGAAAAGCAGCACGAAATAACCCTTGAATTGATAAATCATCAGCCTTTCACAAAATCCGTCATACTTGAAAACAGTAAAACTGTGGATGTAGCTGCAACACTTGAGAGGGTCATGAAATCCTGCATCATATCAACCAACCCGACAAATGCAGAAGTCTGGCTCAATGAGAAGAAGCAAAAAAAACGTACACCTATTACACTGGAAAAAGTTCCTGCTGGAATCAAGCAAATCATTAGAATTGAAAAAGAATCTTTCATCCCAGTCAAAACCGAATTTTTTCTAAACAGTGAAACCGTCGACAATAAAGAATTTAATTTCAAGCTGGAATCTTTTTACAGCAATCTAGTGGTACAAATTGTTCCCCCAAAAGCAGACCTTTACGTTGATGGAATAAGGCAGGATGGAAGGAGCCCGTTTGAAATCAAAGAACTGATTCCCCAGCGGGCCATAACCCTCTTGGCCAGTATGAAAGGCTACAGAAGTCACAGCACAACAATTGTACCGGAAAAAATATCGGAACCTTTAAAAATAAATCTCGAACCGTTCAGTTGCGTTTTGCACATGGAAACATCAAAAGGTGCCAGCATAACCATCAATGGTAAAAAAATGGGTTCAGTTGCCCACTTGAAAGATGCCAGCAAAAAGACTCAATTGATTTCAGTTTA
>Ga0070729_10005480_pt1 | contig 13062 bp, 12 predicted proteins | sample tdDd472_FD_66725 | JGI IMG/M metagenome (GOLD analysis project Ga0070729, IMG submission 66725) | Marine sediment microbial communities from the Atlantic coast under amendment with organic carbon and nitrate - tdDd47.2 | ecosystem: Environmental > Aquatic > Marine > Coastal > Sediment | place...
GGCGGCACTTTTTGTGTGTCTCGGCGTCAGCCTTTATTGGTTGGTGGACGTTGTTGCTCGTCGATATGCTAAAAGGCAGTCTATCGGATTGTGCGCACAGGCAGTTTTAGGAATCTGCTTCATGATCTTTGCCTTTTCCAAGTATTCCGAACTGCCGTTGACTCCGACCGTGACAAAATCACATGCAGAAGGATTGATAGAGCTTGGGAAAAATGCACCTCGTAACGGTATGGTGTGGAGTTGGTGGGATTGGGGTTATGCAACTCAGTATTATGCTGGCATGGCGACAGTTGTCGATGGTGGTAAGCATGCTGGACGTGATGTATTCCCCGTCGCTTTTGTCATGAGTACTGATTCCGCTCGAAAAGCTAACCGGATGATTGAGTTTAGTTCTCAGTATCCGGTAGGGTCTGGCCAGATTAGATTATCCCCTGCGAAGGCCTGGGACAATATCTCTCGAGACAAAATTCTTGAGACCATCGATGAGCAGCTAGCCCAGGCTGACTATCCTGTTAAGGCCCCACAATATTTTGTCGTTACCTGGAAAGACCTCACCATCTCTAAATGGATAACTTATTATGGCAACTGGAATCTCGAAACAGGTGAACCAAAAGAAAGCACAACCCGGTTCTATGTCCCCGGAGAGCTTGGGATCAATTTTCAGCGCGGAGCTGTTCAGAACAGGGCCGGGCAGGGCGGATTGGTCAGTGATATCGATGTTCTCGACTGGAACGAAGTCGAGAATACCCATTATGGGTTGAACACCATTTCAATGAAGCTTGTACCGAAAACACCTTACTTGATTATTAACAAGGTTACACGCCAAAGCCTTCTCGTTGAAAAAACAGCCTATGACAGCGTGATGTTCAGGTTGTTGTTAGGTGATCCCGATGACCCGGAGATCAGCAAATATTTCAAATTGGTTGTCGACAAGCTTCCCTTCGCGCGAATTTACGAAGTCGTGCAAAATTAACAGAGATCAAACAAGCGAGATTGATATGAGTATTCCATTCATAGATTTGAAAGCGCAATATAAAGAAGTTGAAACCGCTGTAAAAAAAGGCATTGATGGTGTCCTTGAGCACGGAGCATACGTCATGGGGCCGGAGATAGCTGATCTGGAAGAGCGTCTCTCCAGCTTTTCGGCCGTCCGGCATGCCGTGGGGTGTGCTTCGGGAACCGATGCCCTGATCATGGCTCTGATGGCATTTGAAGTTGGTCCAGGCGATGCTGTTTTCACCACGCCGTTCACTTTCATGGCCACTGCCGAGGCGATTGCACTCTTGGGAGCTACGCCGGTCTTTGTTGACATCGATCCGGTTACTTTCAATATCGACCCCGACGACCTTAAGCGCAAAATCGCTGACGTTAAGGACAGCCGTGCCGATCTGACTCCCAAAGGTGTCATCTCCGTTGATCTCTTCGGGCAGCCAGCCGATTATGACCGCATTGAGCCTCTTGCTCACAATAACGGGTTGTTCCTGATTGTTGATGCGGCCCAGTCTTTCGGTGCGACATACAAGGGCAAACCCGTGTGTTCACTCGGAGATGTTGCCTGTACTTCGTTCTTTCCGGCCAAGCCTCTTGGTTGTTATGGCGATGGTGGGATGGTCTTCGCTCATAACGATGCCTTGCACAAATTGCTGGTTTCCATTCGCGTTCACGGAATGGGTGAGGACAAGTATGAAAACGTTCGTTTGGGCATCAACGGTCGCCTGGATTCCATGCAAGCCGCAGTGTTGCTCGCAAAATTCGAAATATTCCCTGACGAGATCGTGAAACGTCAGCAGGCGGCCGATCGTTACAATGAACTATTGTCGGGCATTGATGGCCTGACCACGCCGACTCTTGCTGAAGGATGTACTTCGGCCTGGGCGCAGTATTCCATTCTGGCACGCGACACCGAACATCGTACCGAACTCATGGGCAAGCTTTCCGCTGCCAACATCCCTGCGGTTATTTACTATCCTAAGCCTCTTCATCTTCAGAAGGCATACGCCAACCTTGAGCACTCCGAAGGCGATTTCCCCGTCAGCGAGAATATCGCCGGACGTGTTTTCAGCCTGCCTATGCATCCGTATTTGGCTGCCGAAGATCAGGAGACCATTGCCAAGGTGTTGAAGGGGTAGGGCGGGAGCAGATTATGGCAGATGGACGATGGGGAACCATGCTCAGGATTTTGAAGCCGATTGCCGCTGGGCTGGCATTGGCTTATCTGGCGACTGCCTTTGTGGACAAACCTGCGCCGGTCCATTTTCAGCCAGATAATCCCTACGCTTCCAAGCAGGCTGAAATAGTCGGTCTTCAGGCCGAGATTGTCATGGAGAAGAACATCATGAAACTGGGTTCGCCTCTTTCAGTTCAGCCCGATGAAGTCGTCATAAATAATGATGCCGGGGAGCTTTCTGGACCGAAGGATGAAATGGAGATTGGCGGAACTCCTGTCATCCAGGATTCTGCCGCAGACAATGCCACCCCTTCTATTAAAGGCGAGGTCGAGGAAATCCCGGAATCTTAGCGGGCAATACCGTCAAGGAATGCTTCCAGTCCTTTGATTGTCTCCATATCCCCGAAGATCTGCGACCTGTTTTCAACGGTCTTGTCTCGGAGTTCCTGCCTGAATTGATTGTCTTTGCCCATGCGAATCGCCAGGGCGACATATTCTTCGAATGACGTTGCGATCGCTTCGTCGTGTCCCATCATCTTTATCGCTGCATATGCATGGCGGCCACGCATGTGACTTCGGGGCCAGGTGATGGCCGGGAGTCCTGCATTGGTTGCTTCCATTACCGTGTTGAACCCGGACCATTCTATGCTGTCCAGAAATACGTCGCACAGGCAGTTGAGGGCGTGGTACTCATCCGGCCCCTGATAGGGAAGCATGGTTACGTAGTCGGTTGCCTTGAGCCCGCACTCGTCAAAAGCACGTGTGATTCGGGCTGCAAATTCTTCATTTAATCTGTCGGCTGTTGCACTCAGCAAGAATACGAATCTGCTTCCTGGAATTTTCTTGGCGATCAGCGGGTAAAGCTGGTCATGTTTGGGCAGGTATTTGTAGAGAGATTGCGGGCAGAAGTAGAGCAGTGCGTCGTCGGGCAGGCCGAAATGGTCTCGGCAAAACTTCGGCTCTCCCTTGCGAAGCGGTTCATAATGAACGGAGAGATTGGGGAGGCGGACAAGTTTTTCAGTGTACGCCAGGTCGCCTCCTTCCGGTTCCATGAGATCGCTGCTCAGGAAATAATCCATGGTAGGCAGACCCGTGGTCATCGGGTGTCCTAGCGATACACATTGTGTCGGGGCGAGGCGGAGCCCTGCCAGTTTGGCGCAGGTCGGGTCCATGCCAATATCGGGGTATATGAGTATTTCCAGGTCGTCCTTCAGAATGGAGTGGCACAACTTCTCGAAGTGATACGGCTCATGGGTGAAAGTGTCGAAGAGGCTTCGTGCTTCTGTCGTGCAATGGTCGTCTTTGACGCCGGTGTAGTAACCATGAACCTCGAAACGATCCCGGTCGAGGTGCCGTGCCCAGCCTCGTGTGGGGATTTTCCAGACCGAATGTTCATGTGTGAAACCTGTTGCAATGCCGATCCTGATTTTGCCAGTCTTGGGTTTTGTGAAAGATGGTGATGCGAACTGCGGATAGGCCGCCGTCATGATCCGGTTTACCAGAGTGCCGTATAGTGCCTGGAGTTCTCGATCATTTTTCCCCTGGTAGGTGAGATAGAAAGGCTGGTTGGCACCGACCATCGTTGCCGCTTCCCGGATTTGATCAGATGTGTCGAGTGCAAGAAAGCTGTCTAGCTCGTGCAGGGAGTGGGCATATTGGTCTCTGGCTGTTTCGACTTGCTGGCTCGTATCATACGACATCTCCAGATGGGCGAAGCAGCCTCCCCAACGTGGAGCTACTGCCGACGGGGCGACTTCTTGCGCACGTACAAAGCTCTGTCTTGCTCGTTTCATGTCACCGCGCATCTGCCATGCGTTGCCGAGATTGTAGAGGATGTCTGAAGAATCCGGAGTCAACTGCAAGGCCTGCTCAAGATAGAGCACTGCCTCTTGTGGTCTGCCTGAGTTTTTTAGTGCCACGCCGAGGTTGCTGAGTGTGTCTGGAGATTCAGGGGCGAGAGTCAGGGATTTTTGGAAAAAGTTAATGGCTTTGTCGATGTGCCCTTGGGCCAAATGGATATTACCCAGCCCGCTCAAGGCTTCTGCAGATTGCGGGGACGATTTCAAGGCCGCGAGATGGGCTTTCTCCGCTTCTTCGATTTCCCCCAACTCCAGGCTGACAGCTCCCAACCCGTTGAGCGCATCGGCGTCACCGGGCAACAACCGGACTGCGTCGGCAAAGGCTGCTTTGGCTTCGCTGGTCTTCCCTAGCTGCTGTAAGGCAAGCCCCAAGTATAGATTGCCATCCCCGTTGTTCGGATCGGCTGCCAGAGAATCACGATACATGGCAACAGCATCGGGGAGTTCGCCATTCTGATGATGTTGGACGGCGTGGAGAAAGAGAGTGTGGGCATCCATGAAGATCAACCTACCCCATACTCCGGCTTGGGGTAAACCCTCATATTTGCCAGCAGGCTCAGCCTTTGCTACACGAGGGAACCAAAACGATACCAAGCCGATGATTAGTTCGGCACATAAGGAGTAAATTATGATTAAAATGGAAACCAGCATGGGTGACATTGTCATCGAGCTCGATCACGAGAATGCCCCCAAGTCCGCAGCCAACTTTGAGCAGTACGTTGAAGACGGCTTCTACGACGGCCTGATTTTTCACCGTGTTATCGGTAACTTCATGGTCCAGGGCGGCGGCATGGACGAGAACATGAACGAAAAAGCTACCCGCGAGTCCATCGAGAACGAGGCTAACAACGGCGTGAAAAACGACTGTTACACCCTGGCCATGGCCCGCACCCAGGACCCTCATTCCGCATCTTCCCAGTTTTTCATCAACGTGAAGGACAACGGCTTCCTGAACTTCTCCAGCGAAACTCCCCAGGGTTGGGGCTACGCAGTCTTCGGCAAGGTCGTTGAAGGCACCGACATCGTGGACGAGATGAAGGCCGTCGAGACTGGTCGCAGCGGCTTCCACGACGACGTCCCGGTCGAGCCTATCTTCATTACCAAGGCTACTGTGATCGAAGACTAAATCAGATCTGAATAATCAAAATGGCCCGGGCATGTAGCGCATGCTCGGGCTTTTTTGTTGGATATTCAGCAATCAACGCTGACAGGATATCAGTAAAACCGCGGCTATGTCGTTTTGGAGTTCTTCAGCTTCTTGAAGAGATCAAGGGATGAGTCCGAAAGCTGGCTGATGAAGCATAATCCTATTAGTGTAGGAATAAGCATCTGCAAAAGGTGCAGTACGATAGCGATAGCGAGTCCTTCTTCCTTGGGAACTCCATAGAGTAGGAGTGCTCCCACGACAAATGATTCATATACTCCTATTCCTGCGGGGGCAGACGGGATGGTGAGTCCCACAATGCTCGCAACAAACACGATTAATATTTCACCGCTATTCAGTTCCAGATTAGTGCCAAAACTGATTACAAGAAAGAAGCTAATGTAACCCAGTGTCCACAATATCAGGGTATATGTGGACAGGGGGGCCATATCTTTAAAGCGCAATTTTTCGGTCAAAACAAGTGCTAGATCCCTGCAGAAAGTTTTCACATCTTCCCATGGTAAATATGACGTCAGGCGCTTAACCAGCTGAGGCCACAATACTAAGAGAAACAGAATTGTCCATATGATGATTACAACAGCTAATAGCGGCAGAAGGGCTAGTTGTGAGTTTAGTTGAATTGTTGCAAACAGCCCTAAAACAAGCAGGGCGTTGATGTCGGCAAAGCGTTCCCAGAAGACGATTCCCAGAGCTTGCTTGAAAGACAGCGTTGCGTTCCTGCTGATAATGATTGTTTTGGCTCCTTCCCCTAACCTAGCTGGAAGAAGTGTGTTTGCGGCAATGCATATGAACGAGGCGTGCATGCATTTGGTGTAGCTAAGCTTGCCTGACGATAATGACCTAATTCGAGCAATCATTGGTATGTATGCAGTAAGGACAAGAATCTGCGACAGAAAGAGAGGCCAGAGGTGGAGTGTGCGGAACGATTCTGCGAGGGATTTGAAGTTTATATCCCACAAAACATAGGCTATGCAGAGTGCGCTGATGATGTATGGAGTGATTCGTTTGGTGAGACTGCGCATTTCAACCAATGTGTTTGTGGAGTGATACCTGCTAGGTAAAAAAAAGCCGGACTTCTGAGAAGTCCGGCTTTTTCTTACTCTGTAACTGGCTGGTTTGTCTACCCGCCCAGGTACGCCTTTTTGACTTCCGGGTCTTCCATCAGCTTATCGCTGGGACCTTCGGCCACGATTTCACCGGTGTCGATGACGTAGCCACGGTGGGCGAACTTGAGGGCCAGGTTGGCGTTCTGTTCGATCAGGAGGATGGTCATGCCTTCCTCGTTGAGTTCCTTCAGGGCGCGGAACATATCGTACATCAGGAGCGGGGCGAGACCCATGGAGGGTTCGTCGAGCATGATGAACTTGCAGGCGGACATGAGTGCGCGGCCTACGGCCAGCATCTGCTGCTCGCCGCCGGACAGGGACTCGGAGCGCTGCTTCTTGCGTTCGTCCAGGCGGGGGAAGAGTTCATACACGCGCTTGTAGTCGCGGTTGATCTCGTCCATGCCGTCCTTGCGAGCGTAAGTGGCCAGCTTGAGGTTTTCCTCGACCGTCAGGTTGCCGAAGATATGGCGGCCCTCGGGCACCAGAGCCATGTGCAGGTCGGCGACGATCTTGTCCGGGGCCATGCCCAGGATAGAGTCGCCCTTGAAGCGGATGTCGCCGCTGATGACCTTTGGGGCCTCGGGCGGCGGAAGCTGGGCCACAGACATGAGTGTCGTGGACTTGCCTGCGCCGTTTGCGCCGATGAGAGTGACGATCTCGCCTTCACCAACGGAGAAGGAGATGCCGTGCAGGGCTTCGATATTGCCGTACTTGACGTACAGGTTCTCGACTTCGAGTATTGGAGTATTCATATGTTGTCGTCTCCAAGATAGGCCTTGATGACGGCCGGGTTGGACTGAATATCTTCTGCGGTGCCTTCGGCGATTGTCGCGCCGAAGTCGATGACTTTGATCCACTGACACAGAGAGGTGACGACCTTCATCTGATGCTCGATCATGAAGATGGTGATGTCGAAGTTCTCGTGAATCCAGCGTACCAGTTTGATCAGGTCTTCCACGTCCGATGAACTCAGGCCCGCAGCAGGCTCGTCGAGCAGCAGGAGCTTGGGCCGAATGGACATGGCGCGGGCGATTTCAACGCGTCGCTGCAGGCCGTATGGGAGGTTCTTGGGAAACTCCTGTGCCACATCGGTGAGGGACATAGCCTCCAGTAGCTCGGTGGCGATCTCAAGGATGCGCTCTTCGCGTTCGCGGTATTTCTTTCCGCGCACGATGGAGTCCATGACGCCGTAACCGAGACGGTAGTGCTGGGCGATGCGGATATTGTCCAGCACGGTCATGTCGTGCCAGAGCCTGATATTCTGGAATGTGCGGGCCACACCCATGGATGTAACCTGATGCGGCTTGAGGCCTGCTGTAAGGTTGCCGTCCATGGTGATGGTCCCTTCGGTGGGCTGGTAGAAACCGGATATCAGGTTGAATATGGTGGTCTTGCCAGCTCCGTTGGGACCGATCAGTCCCATGAGCTCGCCGCCTTTCATATCCACACTGAATTCGGAAACAGCCTGGAGCCCGCCGAACCTCTGTGTCAGTCCGTCGATTTTGAGTAGTGACATGGCTGGCTCCCTACTTGAACGTGTAGTATTTTTTGAGTTTGGGGAACACGTCCGACAACTCTTTGTTGCCCATGATTCCTTCTGCCCTGAATTGCATGATCAGGACGAGGAGCAGGGGGATCATAACCCACTTGATGACGCCAGCCGATGGTTCCCAGTCCGGGAAGATGAAAGTGGCCGGAGAGAGCAGGAAGTCAATCAGTGCCTGAGAGCGGAGGACTTCCATCAGCCCGGTGAAGAGCACGGCGGAGATGACTGCGCCTGAAAGGGAGCCCATGCCGCCCAGATAGACCATGACCAGAGCTTCGGTGGATTTCAGGATGTTGAAGGACTGCGGGTTGACGTAGCCGATGATGTGGGCAAACAGGCCGCCCGCGCAACCGGCCAGACCGGCAGAGATCATGAAGTTGACCAGCTTGATCTTGTTGGTGTTGACACTCATGATTTCGGCTGCGACCTCGTCCTGGCAGATGGCGTTGACGCCCTTGCCGTATGTGGACGTGATGAACCTGCGGATGAGCCAGATGGTGAAGACCGTGAAGGTGATCACCCAGAAGAGCATCCATGGTCCGTTGAGAAAGTCTTTCATGGCCCAGACAGTGTTCTTCATGCCCTGGAAACCGCGAGAGCCTCCGACGAAGTCCATGTTCTCGATAGCCGAGATGACCATGTAGTTAACGGCGATGGTGATAATGGCGAGGTAGTCGTCACGGGTTTTGAAGGCAGGTACTGCCACCAGAATACTCGTGATCGCCGCTACGACTCCTCCTGCGAGGATGATGAGCGGAAAGACGAATACAGCCATTGATCCGGGCAACAGCGGGTCGCCCATTTTGGTGCCGAAGAACTTGACGGACAAAACAGATGCGACGTAGGCGCCGACGCACATATACGCGGCATGGCCGCAGGTGAATTCACCCATGTTGCCGTTCACCAGGTTGAGGCTGGTGGACATCATGATGTTGATGCCGACAAACATGATGACAGCCTGGATGTAGTTGTCGAGGATTTTGAAATGGGCCAGTGTCAGCAGCAGGACGGCGCATGCCGCCATGAGTATATTGAGAGAGTATCTTTGCATTATAGTATTCTCCCAACTATATCTTTGTAGACTGCGGCATGCCGAACAAGCCTGTCGGTTTCACCCAGAGGATGAGCAGCAGGATTGTGAAGGCGAACAGGTCGCGGTAGGTGGACGGGAAGATCGTCACAACCCCGACCTCGATGAAGCCGAGCAGGAAGCCGCCGTAGAATGCGCCGCGAATGTCGCCGATGCCGCCGACAACCGCTGCGATGAATGCCTTCCAGCCGATGAGCATGCCCATGAAGGGTTCCAGGATCGGGTAGGACATGGCGAACAGCAGTCCGGCCAGACCCGCGAAGCTGGAGCCGAGTATGAAGGTGAAGACGATGATGGCGTCAATGGGGATACCCATGAGCGGGATGGCGAACTTGTCGTATGAGATGCCGCGCATGGCCATGCCGATCTTGGTTTTCGTGACAATGAAGTTCAGGAAGACAAAGACCGCAATGGCAGCGAAGATGACGATCACCTTGAGATTGGTGATGGTGACTCCGCCTATGTGCCAGATGACCTTATCTATCAGTTCGGGAAATTTCAGTCTCTCAGCACCCAGGGCAGCAAGGTTGCCGTATTCGAGGATCAACCCACACATCAAGGCGGTGATGACCACATAGAGGCGGTGTGCGCCCTTTCGGCGCAGTGGCCGGTAGGCGATGCGTTCCAGCGTCACACCCACACAGGCTGTCAGGGCCATGGTCAGGGGGACGGCTATGGCGAAGGTCACAAGGGGCGAAAGCCCGAGTGCCGGACCAAGCAGAAACAGGGCCACGAAATATGAAATGTACGCACCGACCATGAAAATATCGCCATGGGCGAAGTTGATCAGGCGCAAAACGCCGTACACGAGCGTGTAGCCAAGCGCGATGAGCGCATAGAAACTACCCCACTGCAAGGCGTTTAGTATGTTTTGAATTATGAAGTCCACTTTGGTTCTTCCTTGCCAGATTGTTGAAAAGACGGTTGGTTGCGTCGTTGCTGCGAAGGGTTCAACCCTTTGCGAATAAAGACTGCGCGTGGGTCTTGTACGTTTCTTGTGGCTGGTATTCAACCTTTTTTGAACAATCTGAAAAAATATTGGCTTGGCAGGTTGTTGAAAACATTTTGATCGGCGTTTCTGCTGTTTTGCCGAACAAAGGTGGCATATAACCTATTAAAAGGGCGGAGGCCGTATGGCCTCCGCCCGATAAGGCTTCTATATCTGTAGCTTACGGGCAGACAGATTCTTCGAAGACGAACTCGCCCTGGTCGCTGATCTTAACGACAACAGCGCACTTGATGGGATCGCCCTGGGCGTCGAACTTGGAGGAACCGGTGATGCCGTCAAAGGACTTGATGGCAGCCAGACCTTCACGAACGGCCTTGCGCATGGCAACGGGGTCGGACTCGACCACGCCAGCGTTCTTGATAGCTTCAACCATGATGCCGATGGAATCCCAGGTCAGAGCTGCGTAATCAGCCGGAGTGGAGCCATAAGCCTTCTCATAACGGTCGATGAAGACCTTGGTGGCACCCTTTGCGCCGGCAGCGGCGTAGTGGGTGGAGAAGTAGTTGTTGTAGCACTGGTCGCCGCAGAGCTTGATCAGGTCAGGAGTGCCCCAGGCGTCAGAACCCATGAAGGGACCCTTGTAGCCGAGGTCACGTGCCTGCTGGATGATCAGGGCAACCTGATTGTAGTTGTCGGGGACAAAGATGAAGTCAGGGTTGGCAGCGATGATGGTGGTCAGCTGCGCAGAGAAATCCTGGTCCTTGGTGCCGTGAGACTCAAAAGCCACAACCGGTCCGAGGTTCTTTGCTTCCCAGGAGGCCTTGAAGATTTCAGCCAGACCCTTGGAATAGTCGTTTGAGACGTCAAAGAGGACAGCAGCGGTCTTGGCGCCAAATTTCTTGGCAGAGAAGTCAGCAACAACGGGACCCTGGAAAGGATCGAGGAAAGCTGCGCGGAAAACCCACGGGCGATCCAGAGTGGTGTTGGGGTTGGTGGACCAGGGGGAGATCATGGGCGTGCGGTTCTCGTTGGCGGTACCGCCAGCGGGCACTGCCTGCTTGGAGGAGTTGGGGCCGATGATGGCAACAACGTTCTCCTGGTCGATGAGCTTGAGGGCAACGTTGGTTGCGGACTCAGCTTTGGACTCGTTGTCCATGTAAACGAACTCGAGGGGGTACTTAGCACCGCCAACTTCGAGGCCGCCTGCATCGTTGATGTCTTTCAAGTACATCTCAGCTGCATTCTTTGAACCTTCACCAACTTCCGGAATATCACCGGTCAGGGGCAGGTTGAAACCAATTTTGATGGTCTTGGCGCTATCGTCACCGCAACCGGCCAGCAGGAAGGCGCAGCTTACCAGCATGAGTGCCAATACGCTTATACCTTTAAGAAAACCTTTCATCACTTCCTCCTCTCATAGGAATTACAATAATCAATGGTGTGAACAAGATTCGTGCATACACCAAATGCAGGCTGAGTAAAAGTTTTTTTCCATACTACATTTTTGCAAATTGCGCAGTATGCTTGATTAAAGTTCGTACAATGTAGGCGTTGTCAGGAGGTAATTAATTTAAAAATAAGTTCAGAAGAATATCGTTTGCCGTAAATGTAAAAATAGTTTGATCATATCCAGTTTGAATCGAGGGTCCTTTTTCATGAAAAACGGCCAGTACACCTGATTAAGGTGAACTGGCCGTGTAGGATTCAGCGTATTAAGAGGGAGATCAGGAAGGAAGTATTATCTTCTCTGCCAGGAAGGCGAGGACCTGATTGACGCACTCGTCCAGAGATTGAGCATCAGAGTCCAGTCTCAGGTCAGGGTCGATAGGGGCTTCGTATGGAGCGCTGACGCCGGTGTAGTTTTTGATTTTACCTTCCCTGGCGAGCTTGTAGTAGCCTTTCACATCTCGTGATTCGCAGACTTCCACAGGGCAGTCCACGTGCACGAGAAAAAAATCTCCATCTTCGTGCATTTCGCGGAGGCGTTGCTGCACGTCATGTCGTGGCGTAATGAATGCACACAGGCAGATAGTTCCTGCGTCCATAAATAGCTTAGTCATTTCACAGATGCGCCGGATGTTCTCTGCCCGGTCTTCCCGGGAGAAGGAGAGGTCGCCACACAACCCGTGTCGGACGTTGTCGCCGTCAAAGGTGTAGACGTTGGCGTTCAGGTCGAAAAGGCGTTTTTCCACGGCATGGGCAATGGTGGATTTACCTGCGCCGGAAAGGCCGGAAAACCACAGGGTTACAGCTTGGTAGCCGTTTCTTTGTTCTCTGTGCCCACGGCATATTTCGCCGCGGAACTTACAGTTGTATTTATTCTCAGTCATTCGTTTGTTTCGCCTTGGGACGTTTGTTTTTCTTGGCTTCTATTTTGGCAGTTTCTTCGTCGCGCAGAGCACGTCTCAGAACTTTTCCTACCATGGTTTTGGGCAGGTCCTTTCTGAATTCAACCTGACGGGGCACCTTGTAGCTGGCGAGCTTTTCCCTGCAGTAGGAGATCAGGTCGCTTCTGGAGAGCTCTTCGCCTTCACGGAGCACTACATATGCCTTGACCATTTCACCTCTGGCATCGTGCGGGATGCCAACAGAAACGGCTTCCTCGATTTTGGGGTGGGCGTACAAGACCTCATCTATTTCGCGAGGGTATATATTGTATCCGGCGGAGATGATCAAATCTTTCTTGCGGTCAACGATGTAGAAATATCCGTCCTCGTCCATGTACGCAATATCGCCGGTATAGAGCCAGCCGTTTCTGAGAACATCGGCTGTGGCATCCGGGCGGTCATAATACTCTTTCATGACCTGTGGTCCTCGTACGACCAGTTCGCCGCGCTTTCCGGGAGGCAAGGGGTCGCCGCCAACGTCCATGTCCACGATCTTGGCGTCGGTGTCCGGGAAGGGGAGGCCGATGGAACCGTTCTTGCGCATTCCTGAGATGGGATTAAAGTGGGTGACAGGGGATGCTTCAGTCAAGCCGTAGCCTTCGGATATGGCCGTGCCAGTTATCTCTTCGAATTGTTCCATATACTCTACGGGCATGGGAGCTGAGCCAGAGACGCAGCAGTTGATGCTGGACATATCGAATTTGGTGATGTCCTTTTGCTGGAGTAGGGAAATATATAGCGATGGCGCGCCGGGAAAGACTGTAGGCTTGAGTTTCTGAATGCCCTTGAGGAC
>Ga0070729_10005481_pt1 | contig 13062 bp, 11 predicted proteins | sample tdDd472_FD_66725 | JGI IMG/M metagenome (GOLD analysis project Ga0070729, IMG submission 66725) | Marine sediment microbial communities from the Atlantic coast under amendment with organic carbon and nitrate - tdDd47.2 | ecosystem: Environmental > Aquatic > Marine > Coastal > Sediment | place...
TAACGTGGTCGAAGTTCTGCTGAGATCTTTACGTCCTGTGCAAGGATATCGTTCGCAGAAAAACAGCAAACTAAAATTGTGATTAAAAGGTAAGTGATTCGCTTCATAAATATTGCTATTTGGTATTTAATTACTTTTATCGTCAAAAGTATATCTGTTGGAATCACTGGCAAAATTTTTTATTTGTTTGGATAAAATTCATATTTGGTCTAAATAGTCATGGTAAGATAAATGTTTCATTAGGGGAAATGCTACCCGGATAAAAGCAACAGATTGCAGGAGTGAAATGCAGGCTAAATCGGTAACTTCGGTATAAAATCACCATTCGGGCGAATGAAATCAGATCGTCTTTTTCAGCCGACTAACATTAATGTACATGTAAAATCCTGAAAAAAGGATAAATAAAGCCCAGGTCAAATAAAGGAATATGCAAAATAGAGAAATCACCAATATGTAATCAATTAACTCTTGCGGACTGTATTTTGAGTATAAGATTCCAGAACGAAACCGGGCTGGATTCGATGTTATTATGGAGCATTTTATTAAACTGAAGGTTGTGTAAAACGGTTAAAGCCCGATGGGCGAACTTGAAATAATAGGTCAATTCATCACTATTGTATAGAAAGCCGGTAATTGTGTATGACTCATATGATGAGCCTGAAAACGGTTGTACAATGTATAGCCTTCAGACAAAGATACCTTCAACATACCCTGTTTTGGCCGGACAACTGAAGAAACCGCTGAATGACCATACGAGTTAGCTACCGCTTCATGTAACTTGGAACACATTAATGCTAATTGCTCTTAAAAGGCGGGTGATCTGGAAAAGATTGGCATCGAAGTGAAATACATCGGAATGGAGTTGATGGATTTCAACAAAAGAAATAATTATCTGGTGAATTATTTACCTGTGTTAAAACCCCTAAAGCCCCCAAGTTTAGAAACGACTTCTACTAGGCAATCCTGTTTAAAACGGCTTTGCCCTCTATAATTTTTGTGGAAAGTGATGCGATGGTTTCCGATCTAGCGATGTTATTAAAACCTTCACGGGTTTGTACGTATTGATCATGCAATGGACATGGATTATCAGTGTTGCAATTTTTCAAGCCAAAGCCGCATTTGTGAAAACATCCATCACCTTCCATTTCATGAATAACTTCATATATCGTAATGTCCGACTGGTTCCATTTAAAGAAAAAACCACCACCCCTCCCTTTCATCGACTCAAGGAGTTTGTGCCTGACAAGAGTTTGAAGGATTTTTGCAGAATAAGCTTCTGGTGCGCCAATTTCTCTCGCAATCTCTATCACACCCGGTCGTTTCTCTTTCCAGTTTTGCAACTGAACATAAACCATGGCCCGAATCGCATATTCTGTCCCCTTAGCTAACATCTTATAAACAATTATTTTTCGCTTAATTCATTTTCAAGTTCTATGGCTTTTTTAAATAATATGTTGCTCTCTAAATGAATATGACGATGCAGGTCCTGCTCAAAATCCCTTATTGTGGCATAGGTAACCCGGTATGTATTGCAGCCATCAGCGGGGGTAGCAAAATCGTTTGTTAGCTTCGACATTTCTGCAAACCTCTCCCCTTCCGCCTGATGCTCAAGATCCATTTGGGTAATGGGACCAAGCACACCTCCTAACTCATTGCTATTGTTAGATCCTTCCTTCTTGAATTTTACAAGATTTCGAATGTAGGGAAACAAAATAAGTTCTTCCTTTTGCATATGTGCGCTCAAGTTGCTCGCAGATTCACCAAAAAGATCCTTTACTTTAAATAATTCAGGGTGGTGCTCGCCATGTGCATCACAAAGTCTCTGGAGTTTTTGCTGAAGAAAAGTAATGTTATCGATCACATAGCTATGGTGTCTCTCCACAATATAATCACATAGGGAGTCCAACTCCAGCTGTTCGATGTATTTCGAATCAGGATCGGAAACATTTATGATGGCTTCAATTTCAGGAACTATCTTTTTAATATCTGTATTTGATTGCTCACATGCTTCTGCAAGTGATATGCCACCTCCGCAGCAAAAGTCGATTTTATTTTTCTCAAAAAGCTGGGCGGTTTTATAATTTGACCTTACTATTTCACCAACAATGGTGGTTTCGTTTATTTCCATAATCTTCTTTGCTTATTTTATATTGACTGCAAAGGTAATGGAATTTCCATATAAAGACATAGGTGTCTTTTTATAATTTTACACCAATGAATTGGAAAATCGGCAGGAAAATATTTTCAAGTTTAAATTAGAACTTCTTCTTCAGGTCGCCGCCATATTTAATATCGCTGATTTTGGCATTGGGATCGTTCATCCATTTGGGGAGTTCACCATCGGATTTTTCAAGTTTGTCACGCTCCTGCTCCAACTCGTCCTCACTATATGCAAAAACCATATCAGCAGATAATACGTGCTGTATTTTTTCGATGGCACGTATCTTGCGAATCTCTTCATCGGTATCCTCCCCTTCGATTGTTACTATGATTCGTCCCTTTTTGTCGTGGAGATGGTATTCGCAAAAATCAGAATTCTTAACGGTCTCAAGCACTTCTTTCAAATGCTCTGGCCTGGTTTGTATTACGACACTTGATAAATTCATGGTTCTTCTATTTAGTATTAATTTCCCAAATATTAATATTTGGGTCCTCGCACGAAGTTATAATCTTTGAGTTACTTACAAAGGATATTTTAGTTATTGTGCTTTTGTGTTTCATCAGCGTCTGAAATATTTCCTTGGTATCTGTGTAAAATAAACTTATATCATTGTCCTCACTGGACGAAAAAGCACCAATACTTCCATCGTGACTCAGCCCGACACTGTAGACGAGGAAATCGCCTTCGAGGAAATAATTATCAGCATTTGCTGTGTTGTAAATTCCAACTCTGCGATCCTGCCCACCGGTGATTATAATACCATTATGATAAACAGTTTGGTAAACATTGTCAACATTATTACCCGAATATTCTTTTAAAAATTTGCCATCGCTTACGCTGATATTATGGATAATTCCACTTTCATCAGCCGTGATTACCTCAGACTTGTCTTCGTTAAAAAAATAATCAGAGAAGGAGTAGGCGCTAATCTGGAGCTTGTAAATTTGTTGACAGGTTGGGATATCAAACAAGATGATTTCATTGCTCAGCAATCCAAATAATACTTTGTTTTCATCAACAAAACGCGCCTTCTTGATAAGCATCTTATCCTTATCGGCGTCAATAATTTTATTGAAATTGTCATTCTGATGAATTAAAACATTTCGGAAACCATGTTTTCCCTGGACGACAAGTAGCAATTGGTCGTCAGATTTATCGATGGAATAAATTTTTGCTGCTATTTCGTCACCCATAAAGTCGGTGATAGATGGTAAAGTGAATTGCTTAATCCTGTTTCCATTTCTCAAGTCAAAAACATCAACAATTCCCTGGTCGGTAGCAGCATAGAGTATGTTATTTTCAACAACAAAATCAGTTACAGCTCCAGCGGCAATTATCGACATTTTTGGTATTATTTCCTGGCCAAATAATTTTGAGGTGCCGAATACTGAAACTATGAGAAAAATGCAGAAGAAAGAAATAACTTCCCTGAAGGATTTACCAGAAATGAAGGAGGTCATCAAATATCTACCTGACACCCTCACCCATATCATCTTTTAAGTTCGATTTGGTTCTGCCGTTACTGTTTCTGAATTCTGGTGTAAACAGATTGTCGATATCTACGGTAACATTGGCTTGCGGAACATGACATTGTGAGCAATTGAACATGGCTCCGTTAAAATGATCGAGATCCATTTCGACTACCTGGTTTGGATCTGCAACAACCCTGTAAACTCCATCCAATTCGATAACCATGGGCCTGTAACTTGTAAAGTGAGTTTTGGGCATGGGTATGGCTCCAAAATTAGGTGCCTTCTCGGGCAAATGACACCTAATACACATGTTGTTATCAATGCTGATGGGCAATAATCCGGCTACTCTGTGTGGAATTAAAGGAGGAGCATTTTCAAATGAACGGTCGATAACTTCACTCTCACCTCCCCTGACCTTTGAATATTCAGGCATTTCTGTTAATGGCGAATCGTCACTCATAATCAAGTCCGTCGACATATCAATGTTTTCATCAGCCAACCAGTCACCCTTGTCATCGCTTGAACTACAGCCCATGATCATTGCAGACAGAATCATTACAAAAAATAAAGTTTTTTTATTCATGGCTACTCCTCAGTTTTTATAATTATAAATTGAATATTTCAAAGCATCATCATCACAAATTTCAATACATCGGCCACAGCTGTTGCACTCACCGGATGAAATAAATCCATCTCTTTCTCCAACTATTTTTAGTACTTGTTTTTCAGGGCAAACCACTTTGCACTTCCAGCACTTCGTACACTTTACGTTATCGAACTTCACCTTAATCAATGCGAAACGTGTGGTGGCAGAATAAAAGGCCCCCAAAGGGCAAATATGACCACACCATCCATTCTTAAGAACAAGAAGGTCGAACAGAAAAACCATCAAAACTGCTGCCCAACCCATTCCAAATCCGAAAATTATTCCCCGGTGTAAAAAACTTATGGGGTTAATCATCTCAAAGGCGGCCACCCCTGTTATTGCCGAAAGCATCAATCCAAGACCCAGCACCCAATAACGGATTTTTCGGTTAACATTCAGGATGTTTTTCTGATCCTTAAAGAACTTTTTCCGTATCCACAGTGCCAGGTCGGTTACCATATTCATCGGGCAAACCCAACTACAGAAACTTCTCCCGGCAAATAATGCATAAAACAAAAGAACTATAACTGCACCTATTATGGCATCTATAGCAATTACAAATCCTGTTGCCAGGGTTTGTAAAACGGCGTGAGGATCTGTCAGATAAAACCAGTCAAACACCAAAGCCGAACTATAATTTCCCATCAACACCTTCCACCCCCAATAATTTGCCCCTGCAAATAAAATAAGCAACAATACCTGAACTATACGCCTTAATATCAGGAACCGGTAATTCGAAAACAATCTAATCATCTATAAGGCCATCCATATCATTAAGATAATCCTCAGCACTCTTCTTTTCCTTTTGCTGCTTTTCTTTTTGATTTCTTAGCCTTTCCTCATCCTTTTTATCCCAACCTTTAATGTAATGATCGCCCACTTTTCCTGAAGCAAGCTCTACCGGCAATACAAAAATTGCCGGCTTTTCGGTAATACAGGCGTGCTCACACATCCCGCATCCGGTACATGAATCTCTATTTACAACAGGTTGCAAAAAGGCATGCTTGCCTGTACGCTCATTCCTTTTGTATTCCAATGATATGGCATCCCCCATCAGAGGGCAAACACGGTAACAGGCATCACACTGAATTCCCCAAAAGGCCAAACAGGAATCCTTATCAACCATTGCCACACCCATGCGGGCTTTATTTATTTCAAGTTTTTCTACTTCAGCAATATTATCATCAGCCGAAATAGATTTCAAATCCAGGGCTCCGCTGGGACAAACCGGAACACATGGAATATCGCGGCACATATAGCATGGTATATTGCGTGGTTCAAAATAGGGCGTTCCTGCAGGAGCGTTATCTTCGGGATTCGCGAGAACCAGGCTGTCATATGGACAAGCTTCAACACAAGTGCCACATTTGATACAGGCTTTCATGAAATCCTCTTCCGTCAGTGCTCCCGGTGGACGCAAGGCCAATTCATTAGCACTGGTTTCTGCCACAAGGCCACCCCAACTTAATCCTCCCAAACCCAAAAAGCCTGCCTGTCGGAAAACAGTTTTCAAAACATCCCTGCGAGAAGTAGCTTTAGGATTCTTATTCATGTGCCAATCTGGTTAATCTATTACTTCAACTATACTTTATACATTTTTACAGCACACTTCTTAAAGTCGGTTTGTTTTGAAATAGGATCCGTAGCATCAAGACAAACCTTGTTTATCAGAACCTTCTCATCAAACCACGGTACATAAATCAGCCCTTTCGGGGTACGGTTTCGCCCCCTGGTTTCGACATGGGCCTGTACTTTTCCACGGCGTGACTCTACCCAAACCAAATCACCCTGCTTGAAACTATTTTTCTTAGCATCGTCAGGATGCATGTAGCATAATGCTTCCGGAACTGCCCTGTACAATTCAGGCACCCTCATGGTCATGGTACCGCTGTGCCAGTGCTCTAGTACCCTACCCGTACAAAGCCACAAAGGATATTCTTTATCCGGCATTTCGGGTGGATCCATATATGGCCTGAAGAAAATCTTGGCCTTATTCTTTAAGTCCTTTTTAGGCTTTGAACCATCAGGCCCTTTGAGATTTCCCTGAGGTAAACTCTTTAATGCTTTTCCGTAAAATGCGAATTCTCCGATGTTCTCTTTGCGGGCATACGGATCGTATTTCGAGTTAAACCTCCATTGGGTTTCCTTGCCATCAACGACTGGCCATTTCAAACCTCTCACTTTGTGATAGGTATCAAAATCGGCATAATCGTGGGCTTTACCCTCGCCAAATTTCCGGTACTCCTCCCATAAATACTTTTGGATGAAGAAACCATAACCCTCCCACAATTTATCATCAGTGCCCGGGATTTCGCGTCCATCACCCACGGCTTCAGTATTGTCAAATCCATCCCCTATGGGATCGGGCCAGGTATAGGATTTGGCATCCTTATTGGCAAAAAGTACATCGAACAATGTATCATCAGGGCTATATCCCATAGCTTTGGCTTCATCTAAAACATCGGGCAAACCACCATCCATACCGGGGATATTCTGTGCACCCCAAACATCTTTTAATTTAAATCTTTTGGATATTTCGATGTATTGCCACAAGTCGGGCATTGAATTGCCAACAGGAACAACCTGCTGTTTCCAATGCTGCGTCCTTCGTTCAGCGTTGCCGTAGGCGCCCCACTTTTCGTAGATCATAGCCACTGGTAAAACAAGATCGGATACCTTAGCTGATACACCAGGGTAGCTGTCGGAAGTAACAATGAAATTGTCCATGTTACGTGCTGCCTTCAGCCAGTGGTTAGCATTGGCTGTACACATAAAAGGATTACACACATTTACCCAGGCAAACTTTATCTTCCCATCTTCGATATCGCGGAACAATTTCATGATGTGCGACCCCGGTTTACCGTTTAGAGTGCCTTTGGGCAATTTCCATATTTTCTCGGATACCTCCCTGTGCTTTGCATTGGCAACTACCATATCTGCCGGAAGCCTGTGGGCAAAAGTTCCAACTTCACGTGCTGTTCCACAAGCAGAAGGCTGTCCGGTTAGGCTAAAGGCACCACTTCCGGGTTTTGCTTGCTTCCCAAGCAGAAAATGTACCATGTAGGCCTGTTCATTCACCCAAACACCCCGTGTGTGCTGGTTCATCCCCATCGTCCAGAACGATACAACTTTTCGTGACTGATCGATGTAATAGCTTGCCATCAGTTTTAACTTTACCCTGTAGGTTGCTAGATCCTCGTCGGGATCACCTTTTGACATGGCGGCAACATAATCGAGGGTGTAGGGATCCAGCGCTTTCTTAAATTCATCAAAGGTGATCACCCAGTGGTTTTTGGCCTTATCACGGTGCTTCATCTCCAGTGTATCGCCTTCCTTGTATCCAAGATGAGCAAGAGCTACAGCTTCGTCTTTCGATACTTTCTTTGCAACTTCATGTTTAACAGTTTCCCGTTCTTTATCTGTAAAAGATGGATGATCAGGAGTACGCATTCCGTAACCTGTATCAACAAAACCCGTAACAAATTCGGTATAGGTATCAACAAATTCCTGATCGATCACATGAGGATTGTGATACACGATTTCGCGTGCAATATAATTCCAGATCGCAAGATCAGTATTGGGTTTAAAAATAATATCGATGTCCGCTAAATCAGAATTTCTGTTGGTGTATGTTGAGAGGTTAACAATTTTAACCCGGTCGGGTTCTTTTAGCTTTCTGTCGGTAACCCGTGACCAGAGGATCGGGTGCATTTCAGCCATATTTGCTCCCCAGGTGACTACAGTATCTGTTAATTCAATATCGTCATAACAACCTGCTGGTTCATCAATGCCAAAAGTTTGAATAAATGCAGCAACCGCCGAAGCCATGCAATGTCTTGCATTGGGATCGATATTATTGGAGCGGAACCCAGCCTTGATTAACTTGGCCATGGCATAGCCTTCCTGAACAGTATACTGGCCGGAGCCGAATATTCCAATCCCTGTAGGCCCTAGTTCTCCGAGGGCTTTCCTCATTTGCTTCTCCATTTCATCGTAGGCTACCTTCCAACTCACAGGTTTAAACTTTCCCTGCTTGCTAAAGTTTCCACTTTCGTCCACCCTCATCAAAGGTTGCTTCAACCTGTCCTCACCATACATGATCTTTGCATTAAAATATCCCTTAATACAATTTAACCCACGATTTACAGGTGCTGCAGGATCGCCTTTAACAGCAACAATTTTTTCTTTTTTTGTTGCTACCATAATGCCACAACCAGTACCACAAAACCGACAAACTGCTTTATCCCATCTCCAGTCGTCAGCCGGCATTTTTGGGTTTGCCCCCTGCATTGTTTTTGGTATGGCCATACCAACCGCAGTAGCAGCGGCAGCTACTGCTGTGGTTTTTACAAAATCCCTTCTACTAATACTCATGATTTGGTCTCCTTCCTTTCGAAAAATTGATAGAATCGGGATTTATTCTGAATACCTCTTACGGAATTCTGCTGCAGCGGCTTTACGTTTGGCAACCTCATCAGGATCGGATTTACCAAGGAACCACTTGTGCATTTCACTATTTAATATCTCGTCAAGTTTCTTCTGAACTTTAGCAGCCTGTGCAGATTTACCATGTTTTTTCGCTTCAGCAATAATTTCCTCTACTTCCGGAACAAACTTGGTATAAAAGTTTTCGGCCAGGTCGAAGTTACCGTGCCATTGTGTATAGTCGGGTCCCATCATCGAAGCACCCATCCGGGCACGCCGTCCTTCATGATGCCACAGGTAGAAATATTCCCATTCAATTTTTTCATCAAACGGAATGGTATTAAGCAGACCTTCGGACTTAAGTAGTTTTATAAGCGCCAATGCTGGTTTTCCATACTTTTCGTTATATAGATTTACCTGGTTATCGTATTGGCTGTAGAAACTTACAACATAATTTCGGGTGTGGCACTGGAGGCAAACATCTTTCATGTTTTTACGCCTTTGTTCCCAGGTCAGGAAATCATCAGGAAGGGGTTTACCGGCGGCTTCATATTTAGCCAGTTCGGCAGCATCAATTTTTTCAGAGACCTTTGGCCTCAATGTCCAGCTGATCCGGTCGCCAACATCATGAGTAACAACCTGGTTTGGGGTTGCACTCATGTGGCATGTTGCACAAGTAGGAGCGGCATCATAATCCTGTCCCAAAATCCATGGTTGGGCGTCAAGGTTCATTTTATCCTTGTGTGCATGGAAGTTGATTCCATGTTTCGATTCGTTATAAATTTCAAGTTGAGGATGGTCGGGGCCCATGTGGCATTTACCACAGTTTTCGGGTTGACGTGCTTGTGCAATAGAAAAAGTATGCCTATTATGGCATGCAGAACAAGAGCCCTTGGACCCATCGAGATTAACCCTTCCCATACCAGTATTTGGCCAGGTTTTCGGATCGAGCATTAAAACCCCAACATCATTGTACAAAGGATTTCCGTCATCATCTTTAAGTACTTCTACTTTGGAACCGTGGCACTGCCAACAGCCGCTGGCTGCAGCAGGATTCGATCCGTTGTTAAATGCCGTGTGCCCTTCAACCACTTCGGCGAGTACATTGTCCAGTGAGCCCATGATCATCCCAGCATCGGCATGATGACTTGTAGTAAACTGTTTAGCCTCTTCCTTGTGACATTCAGCGCAATCGTTAGGTGTTACAATGGAGGCAATTAATTTTCCTTCATGTTCAAAAGCATCGGGATCACCCTTTTGTGCTTCGTGACATTCCAGGCATCCAACACCAACTTCGGCATGTTTGCTGTTTTTCCATTGCTCAACAATTACCTTACCGGCGCCTTGCTCACCATGACAGCTGGTACAATGTCTGGTGTCCTCATCAATTGTAGGGGCAGCTTTGTAATCGGGCATCGCCCTTTGCACTTCTTTCCAGAGTGCGATCAATAAAACAACTAGAAATACAATACTCAGTACTGCAATAATTGATCTTTTTGTGTTTAAACTTGTTGCCATTGCTATATTTTTTTAATGTTTGAATTTTTATCTAATTAATGTCCGAAAATTTCCCAGAAAGTAAATACACAGATGGTAATCATTCCAACTACGCCAAACCAGAAGCCTACTTCCCTGCCGGGGAAAATCTTATCGAAAAGTTTGTCGATAAAAGGCCAGAAAAAGAGGATGGCTAAAAACACCATTGGCCCAAGAACTCCAACTGTTAGGTCGGTGATCTTCAACCAGCGGAATACCGGATAGAAATACCATTCTGGTTTTATGTGCAGGGGTGTAACATTGGGATTGGCCGGATCACCCAGGTGAACAGGGAATAACAATGACAATGTTACAAGTGTGATCATAATTATCGAAACCATGATCAACTCTGTAAAGATATGGTCGGGCCACAAAGGAAATGTCTTTTTCTCTTCGTTCTCCTGCCCTTTAAATTTTAGTTCGCTTACACCGTGTGCCCTGATCAGGTACAGGTGAAGTCCTACAGTTACCATCAATAACAATGGTAATAACACAATATGCAATAAATAAAAACGGGTTAAAGTATTTTGCCCGATTTCAGATCCTCCGCGCATAAAGTCTGCCATCCATTCACCAATGAATGGAGTTGCTCCGGCAATACCGGTTCCTACTTTCATTGCCCAATACGACATTTGTTCGTAAACAAGCGAATAACCGGTAAAACCCAACATCAGGGTCAACAGGAAAAGAACAACACCAAACATCCAGTTTGCCTCCCTTGGCGCCTGGTAAGTGCGGGTAAAAAACACACGTAACATATGTAGTAGCAGGGCTGCAATCATAATATTTGATGACCAGCGATGCATACTTCTGATCAGCCATCCAAAATCGGCTGTATGGGTTATGTAGGCAACGCTTTCATATGCCCGATCAGTTTCGGGCACATAATAGAAGATGAGCATTATCCCTGTTATAACTTGCACCACAAACATGTAAAGTGGTGTGCCTCCCAATGCCCACCACCATCTTTTCAGGTGATTAGGAATAGGTTCTGCAGTTAGTTTTATTAACGCCTCCTGATCAACCGGAAACGATTCTTTCAGCCAGGTAGACAAACTCATAATTAACCCTCCTGATCTTTGAAGTGAATGAATACGTTATCGTCCTGAAGATCGACTTTATAGGTCTCGAGCGGTGCAGGTGGTGGTCCGGCCAGTACATTTCCATCTTTATCGAACCTTCCCTGGTGGCATGGACAATAAAACTCTTCCCTGTCTGACTCCCAGTAAACGGTGCAGCCAAGATGCGTGCAAACGGTTGACATGGCCTTTACTTCACGTTCACCAGTTCTTACAATTACAAGATCTTTGCCCTGCAGGTCTTTGTACTTTCTTGTGGAATTTACGGGTAACTCCTTGAGATTGGCTGCAAATATACGCCGCATAACGTCTCTCTTTATAGGAGTAATGAAACGAAATCCCATCGCCGTAAGGCCAGCAAAAGCAGTGCCCAAAGGAACAAATGTGATAAGGTTTTTTACAGCATTTCTTCTATCCATAATATTATGGTATTAAATTTATTTCTCAAAAAAGGTTGGCTTGAAGGTAATCATAACCCACGCCCAGTTATTGGTGTTCGAATGGTTACCGCCTTTGAGAACCTGCATGGTTTCGGTGGCAAACATTTGTGAATATCCTGCCTGTAGGTTTACAGCTTTTGACACGGCATAACCAAGCACCAGGTCGATCTCTGTACCAAGGCCACTGTCATACTCTTTCCATGATCCGTCACCCTGCTGCTGTGCTACTTTTGCTGCTGATAAAAAATAATGCGGAATCAGGGCAACAGAGAATTTGTCCTTCTTGAACTTGATAGGAAGAAATATATCTGTCAAACCAACATTTCCGCCATGCGAGCCCACGTAGAAATAATCCATCCATCCATTGAATTTGTGGTTGGTTCCATAAAATGGGGTAAACGACCTGTCATCATTCTTTCCCTGTTGTTTAGAATCGGTTCCTGAAATGCTCTCAAAACCAATTCCGATGTTAAACTTATCTGATAATTTAAACGAAATATCTGCAGCAAAATACCTGGATGACAAATTCTCGTTCTTTCCGTTCTTTCCAAACTGAAAATAGGTTGCAGCATTTAGCTTTAATAGGTCATTTTTGAAAGTAATGCGGGGGCCAAAGGTTTGACTGTAGGCTATTTTTTGCTCAATATTAGTTGAATCGGTATTATCTGTATAGGCAAGGCCATTGTTCAACACTAAAAAACTCAAATCAATTGCTTTGAATTTCCCGTGATACCAGGCATACTGGAAAGTTTTATAACTGTTAACCAGGTAATCTTCTTTATACAACGATTCGCCATTGGCATTGTAGGCCAAACCCACATCAATTCTGTGCTTATCGGTGGGTTTGTACTTGATAATAGCAGCATCGTGACTTCGTGCCTGCTGTGCCCATCCAACACTACCAAACATCCTGTGGTCGTCGTAAATTATTTCCTGACGGCCAAGCTTTAACCAAAATTTTGAACTAATTTTTACCTCACCCCATGCTTCATGAATTGCTGGTGCATTAACATCGCTGGTGTTGAGCTGCTTAACATCACCCCAAACCCTTACATCCTGGATACTAAGGTATACTTTAAAGTTTGGGTTTCCGTAAAAGGCATTCAGGCGGGTTCGTTGCGAAATAAAATTCGCAGCTTTCATATCATCGGGAATGAGTGTTTTGTAACCATGTCTCATTTCGTAACGTGGTCGAAGTTCTGCTGAGATCTTTACGTCCTGTGCAAGGATATCGTTCGCAGAAAAACAGCAAACTAAAATTGTGATTAAAAGGTAAGTGATTCGCTTCATAAATATTGCTATT
>Ga0070729_10005488_pt1 | contig 13051 bp, 10 predicted proteins | sample tdDd472_FD_66725 | JGI IMG/M metagenome (GOLD analysis project Ga0070729, IMG submission 66725) | Marine sediment microbial communities from the Atlantic coast under amendment with organic carbon and nitrate - tdDd47.2 | ecosystem: Environmental > Aquatic > Marine > Coastal > Sediment | place...
GCCGCGATGTGGACCAGGTCCGGGCCCTCGAGCCGAATGGGGTGCTCTTGTTCCAGCAGGTCCAGAGCGCCGCTCAGTTCCACCAGTGGGGGCCAGTGGTCCACCTCGCCGGCCGGCCGCATCTCGTCGGCCAGGGCACGCTGTAGTTCGATGGGCTCCAGCGAGCTGAAGGGGCGCCTGGCTCGAACGGCCTCAGCGGCCCGGGTATTGATGCAGAGACGAGCGATCTGGCCGGTGACCCGGGGCCATTCGAGCAACTGACCGGCCCGCGGGCCAAGGACTCCGGTCAGGTCCCGATCGGCGACAAGAATGCCCTCCAAGAGGTTGATCATGAATCAGAACTTCTTCAATCGAGGGCCTCGCGAGCCTTTTCCTTGGCTTCCTCGGTAGATTTAGCCGCCGCGTCCTTGGCTTGTCGGGCCGCCTCGTCGGCTGTCTCCCGGGCCTTGTCCATAACCCTTTGCCAGAGGTCGTCGCCCTTGTCTCCGGCCACGCTACGTGCGGCCTCGTAAAGGCTCGGCGCGGCGTAGAAAATGAACCGGCCCACCGGCGCCTGATCGTAGGAGGCCTGGATCTTCTCCCCCCCAGGCACCTGGCTGGCCGCAACCAGCAGGACGCTGGCCACAAGGGTGCCGAAGGCAACGCCCACCAGGGCGCCTCCCCAGCGATCCAGCCAGCCCAGCACGGTCAGCCGCAATGCCTTGCTGATCATATTGGCCAGGAAGCGACTGAGCAGCAGGCCCGCGAAGAACAGCGCGGCCCAGGTGATCAGCAGGGCGGGTCCCTCGCCGACCCCGAGCTTGTCCACGACCCAGGGCGCGGCACCAGCGGCCAGGCGAGCGGTGAAGATCAAGGTCAGGATGACGCCGATGATCTCCACGAGGCGTTTCACGACGCCATCACGGAATCCCAGGATCCCAAACAGGGCGATGATCGGCAGCGATACCAGGACGGCCAGTTCCATAACTATCCAATCAGGGCTTTCTTGACCAGCGCACTGACCCGCCCACCATCGGCACGGCCGGCGGTGCGCGGCATGACCAGCTTCATGACCTTGCCCATATCCTGGGGACCTGCAGCGCCCGTTTCGGTCACTGCTGCGGCGACGATCTGTTCGAGCTCCGCGTCACTCAATTCCGCGGGAAGGAATTCCGCCACGACCGTCAGCTCTACCTCGGCTGCCGCCTTCAGTTCTTCGCGGCCCCCATCGCCGTAGCTGGCTATCTGGTCCTTGACCTTCCGGGCGTAGGACGACAGTACTTTCATCACGTCGTCGTCGGTCAGTTCCCGCCGTTCGTCTACCTCGACCTGCTTGATCGCCGCCTGCAACATGCGCAGAACACCCAGACGATCCTTGTCCTTGGCCTTCATGGCCGTGATCACTTCGGATTTCAACCGGACGGCAATCTCACTCGATGCCATGTCCACTTCCTTTCACTATTGATGGCGGCAGACCGCGTCCAACCGCTGGTGCGCTTGCAAGCCCTCATGAAAGACCTCCACCGGCGGCATGTCAAGGACCGGGACCGACGACCGGGGCCGGGCGGTGATTGTGCCCACGTGGGCGCCGTGCTATCCTGCCGGCTCGGAATCCCCGCGCCTCCAACCCGTGGACTGGATCATGAAGAAGAGTTCGCTCCTCGTCGTCGGCCTGTTTGCCCTGTCGGGCCTTTGCGGACTGGTCTATGAACTCGTCTGGATCCGCATGCTGAGCCATCTTCTCGGCGGCACGACTGCGGCCATCAGCACGGTGCTGGCAGTCTTCATGGGCGGCCTCGCCATCGGCAGTATCACCCTCGGAAGACGCGCCGACACCAGCAGCCAGCCCTTGCGTCTCTATGCCCTGCTGGAGTTCGGGATAGCCGTTTCCGGTGCCCTGGTCCCCGTCCTCATCCGAGCACTTCAGCCGGCCTATGCGGGCGCCGCCGGAGCCGTCTCCGACGGTGTTCTGATCGGACTGAGAGTCGGCCTGGTCCTGCTTCTGCTGTTGCCGCCGACCGTCCTGATGGGAGCCACCCTGCCGGTGTTGAGTCGGTACCTCGTGCGACGCCCCACCCGTCTCGGCCGGGGTCTCGGGCTGCTCTACGCCGTCAATACGCTGGGCGCGGTCCTGGGCACGTTCCTGTCCGGATTCGTCTTCATCCCGGCTTTTGGACTGCTAGGTAGCACTGCCGTGGCAGTCGCCGGCAACCTGGTCGCCGGACTCCTGGCGTTGATTCTGGCCCGCAGCGACGTGGCGGCACCTCAAGCAGAGAGCGTCGGCGATGGCAATGAGCCGCAGTCCGAGGTCCCGCCGACGGCCCCCCCGGAAATGAACCCACGCCTGCTGGCAGGTATCTTTGCGACCACGGGTTTTGCGGCCCTGGGCCTGGAACTCTACTGGACGCGTTCGTTGCACCACTTTCTGGGCAACTCCACCTACGCGTTCAGCGCCATGCTCACCACCTATCTCTGTGGTCTGGCCGGCGGCAGCTGGCTGGGAGGACACTTGGCGGACCGCTGCCAATCACCGGCGCGACTGCTGGGCCGCGTCCAGGCCGGATTCGCCCTGGCCGCCGCCTGCACCGTGCCTTTGATCTGGAATGGGCTGCCCAATCTGGAAGACTCGGTTTTCCTGTCGGGCCAGATGTCCTGGACCAGCTACATCCTGCGTCGTTTCCTGGTCGCTTTTGCGATCATGGCTTTGCCGGCATTCCTCTCGGGAATGACCTTTCCCCTGGTCAACCGTATCGGCGTGCGTAGCCTGCAGGCCATCGGCCAGGATGTGGGGCGCTTTTATTTCGCCAACACGACGGGATCGATCCTTGGCTCGCTGGCCGCCGGTTTCGTTTTGTTGCCGCTCCTTGGACCACGGAATGCCATCCTGACCACAGCGGTCCTCAGCGCTCTGATCGCCGTGGTGATCACCGCCGCGAACGCTGCGGGCCGTCGGCGAGATCTCCTTCCGGTGGGCCTGATCCTGGTTCTGCTGCTGGGTACGGCCTCTCCCCTCTCGGGACACGCCCGATTGCTGCTGAGCGACACCCAGGAACCTCACGACACGGTGGTCTTCGACCGCGAGGACCCCACGGCCCACACCCGGGTCTACCGCAAGCCCGGCGGCGAGATGCACATGAGTGTCGACGGCCACCACATCGGCGGCACTGAACCGACCATCACCCGCAAGGAGAAGATCCTCGCTCATCTGCCCATGGCCCTGGTGCCGCGGGCCACCCAGACTTTGTCGGTAGGCCTGGGCAGCGGCGTCACCCTGGGCACATTCGCCCTCTATCCCGAGATCGAAAACCTGACCTGCGTGGAGATCGTACCCGGCGTCGTTGCCGGAGCGCGGTATTTTGGACCGCACAACAACAACGTGCTGTCCGACCCAAGAGTCGAGGTCGTCGTCGGCGACGGCATCCAGTACCTGTTGACGGTGCCGCGGAAGTTCGACATCATCAGCAGCGACTCGAAGCTGAATCCCGAGTATGCGGGCAACTCGGTCATCCTGTCTCGGGACTACTACGAACTCTGCGCCCGCCGCTTGCAGCCGACCGGAGTGATGGTGCAATGGCTGGCCATCCATTTCCCCGCGGACGAGTTGCGCACAGTCGTCCGCAGCTTCTGTGCCGCTTTCCCCCATGTCGAGTTGTTCTGGATAGATCCGGGAAACATCCTGCTGGCCGGGTCGCCCAGTGCGCTGGTATACGACTTCGATCGCATCGCCCATCTGGCCGTCCAGCCAGGCGTGCGACAGGACCTGCAGCAACAGGTATTTATCGACCCGTACGTCCTGGTCAGCGATGCGGTGATCGGACGGACGGCCCTGATCGACGCCCTGGGCCCAGGTCGCCTGAATACCTGGTTGCGTCCGATCCTGGAGTTCAGCACGGTGCGGCAGTTTCGTCGCAAGCCTCTGGCCGCACACGAGGATCAGAACTTCCGCTGGCTCGACAGCCTGTGGGATGGCGAAGGGATGACGGTGCGGGGAGACCACGATCCGAAACTTCTGGAGCGCTATCGTTTCGCCTCACGACAGTTCATGCGCGGCTATGGTGTCGGCGGCGGCACCGCCCGGGTGGACAACGGCTATGACACCCTGCGGCGGGGACTGGAAAGGAACCCCGGTGATCCCCGACTGCCGGTCCTGCTGCAGATGATCGAACAGGAGCGCCAAGCGGTCGTGGACAGTCCCGCCGCCGGCACCTCCGGGCCTGCAGCGCTGCAGCAACAGGCGGTGCGTGCTCTGGCCGCCGGGCGAGCCGACCAGGCACTGGAGACCATAGAACGGGCGCTGCAGGAGGAGCCCGACTCGGCTGACCTTCGCTACGAACGGATCCGAATCCTGTGCCGATTGCAGCGCTGGGGCGAAGCCGAGAAGGCCGCCCGCAGTTACCTGGTCGACCGACCTGAGGATCCTCGAGGCCTGTCTCAGCTGGGAGTAGTTCTGGGCCAGCAGAATCAGCTGAACGACGCCCTGGAGTTGCATCGGCAGGCGGTGAAGCACGAGCCGACGTCGGCCACCTACACCATGAACCTGGCCACAACCCTGGCGCGGCTGGAGCAGTTCGGCGGAGCGGCCGAAGCCTTCGCCCGCACCTACGAACTGAATCCCAACCAGCCGGGTGCGGCCTACTACGCAGCAGTCAGCTACAGCCAGAGCGGCGACAGCGCCGCGGCCTGGCACTGGGTAGAGGTCTGCCTGGACCAACGCCTGGTCGATCCGCAGTACTTCCTGAACGAGAGGTTCTTTGCGCAGCTTCGTGCTTCGGGACATTGGGACGAGCCGCGAGTTCGGAGAGCAGCGACGGAATGGCGCTAGGTCGTCGTGGACGGCCCGCGAGCCAGACACTCCTGGCGCAGGTTCTGCAGTAGCGCCAGTCCGGCGATCGCCGCAGTTTCGGTACGCAGGACATGGGGTCCGAGGGACACCGGCTGGGCTCCGCGCTCCAGCAACAAGCGCCGTTCGGCAGGGGTCCAGCCACCTTCGGGGCCGATCAGCAGCGTCAGCACCGGCGGCAACGGGGCGCCCGGGTCAGGCAGCAATCGGCGCCAGGAAACAGGCTGCGGTTCGCCTGTGTCCAATTCACTGGGAACGGATCCGAAACAGGCCACTTCACCGCAGACGCCGGTTAAAATCCCTGCCGGAGAAACGGGATCGCCCAGCTCCGGCAGGCAAGCGCGGCCGCTCTGCTTCAACGCGGTCTGCAGCAATGTCGACCAGCGTCCCCGACGACCCTCACCGGGTTCGATCACGCCGTGTTCGGTCAGCAGGGGCGTGATACGCCAGGCGCCCAGCTCCACCGCCTTTTCCAGGACCCATTCGAAGCGTTTGCCCTTGACCACGGCACAGGCCAGCTGCAGGCGCGGCGCAGCGAGCTCGGACTCGTCCAGCTCCACCGAATCGAGTCGCACCAGAGCCCGTTTGCCGTCCCTGCCGTCCGGGACTCCGGTCAGGCGGTGCCCCCGACCGTCAACCAGGTGCAGGATCTGTGAACGGCCGCCGCGCAGCACCGTGGTAAGATGGTGACTCTCGTCGCTGTCCAGGGCCACGATGTCGCCGACTCGGGGCGGTGAATCGCCGTCGAGATGTACGTAGAACTGTCGCATCAGTCGAAGAGGTGGCGGCCCGGCGGTGGAATCTTGACAGCGATTTCGTCCCGCACTTCCTCTAGCTTGTTTTTGAGGTCCTTGCTCAGCTTTTCGGGCGTCCAGGCCAGCACCCGGACCAACTGGTCTCCGGTGCCCGGGCGATTGACGTGGGGAATGCCTTTGCCACGCATGCGAAAAACTTTGTGGGACTGGGTTCCGGAAGGCACCTTCAGCGACACCTTGCCCTCAAGGGTCGGGACCTCGACACGGGTGCCCAGCATCAGGTCCACCGGCGACAGCGGCACGTCTATAAGCAGATCATCGCCGTGACGCTGAAATAGCTCGTCCTCATCCACCTCGAATACCACCCTCAGATGACCGGCGGGAGCGCCCATGCCACCCGTGTCGCCCTTGCCCTGCAGCTCCATATAGTTGCCCGAACTCACCCCCGCGGGAACCTTCAGCTCCAACATCTCCTCGCCCCGAACCGTGCCCGTGCCGCGGCAGGTGACGCAGGGATCCTGAATCGTCGAACCCTGGCCCTGACAATGAGGGCAGATTCCTTCGGTGACCATCTGGCCGAGGAGGGACTGGCGGACCTGGCGCACCCGACCCTGGCCCCGACAATGGGTACAGGTCACGGGCCGACTGCCTGTCTTGGCCCCGCTGCCGTCGCAGTCCGCGCAGGCGACCTGCTTGTTCACCTTGACCTTTTTGGTGGCGCCCCGGGCGGCCTCCTGCAGACTCACCGCCAACTTGAGCTGCAGGCTACGCCCCTGTTGCCGGGCGCCCCGGCCGTCGCCGCCGAACATGTCCCCCATTCCGCCGCCCATGCCGAAATTGCGGAGGAACGATTCCAGGGCATCGTTCAGGTCGACGTTGAAACCACCGTAGCCGCCGCCCCCAAATCCGGCATTCTCTTCCATATGCCCGAACTGGTCATACTGGGCCCGCTTCTGGGAGTCCTTCAACACCTCGTAGGCCTCGGTGGCCTCTCGGAACTTCTCCCCAGCCGAAGGGTCATCCGGATTCTTGTCCGGGTGATGTTTGATGGCCAGTTTTCGGTAGGCCCGCTTGATATCGCCTTCGGAAGCGTCGCGATCGACGCCCAGGATCTCGTAGTAGTCGCGCTTGGCGCTCATCCTTGCCTCTTAGCTGGAAATGATGACCCTGGCCGGACGGAGAACCATTTCTCCGAACCGGTATCCCTGCTGGACAATCTCGATCACATGACCTGGCTCCACGCCTTCACGCGGAAGTTGTCCAACCGCTTCGTGGACCGCCGGGTCGAACTCTGCATCCAGTGCCTCGATTCTCTCGACGCCCTTCTCCTTCATGATCCCCCGCAATCGCTGGAAGATCAGTTCGACGCCTTCGCGAAAACCGTCATTCGGCTCAGTATCTCCCTGGCCGTTGGCCGCCTGCAAGGCTCTTTCGAAATTATCCTGGATCTCGAGGAAAGAGCGCAGCACGTCGGCCTGGGCGAACCGCCGGCTGTCGACCACCTCACGGCGGGCCCGCTTGCGCACGTTGTCCAGTTCCGCGACGGTCCGCAACCACTTCTCCTGAAACTCGTCGCGTTCAGCCGCCAGGATCTCCTCGGGGGTGAGCTCGGGTTCGGCTTCCAACTCGACAGCCTGATCGTCAAGAGCCTCGACCTCGACGGTGTCTTCGGTTTCAACCTGCGCCTCTTCCCCGTTCTCGGCGGCGCAAGGTTCGGTATCGGCGCTCACCGTCTCGGCGTTGGCAGCTGGCGTGGATTTCTTCTGGTCCGGTTGACTCATCGACTGCGTTCCTCCGGTTCTTCGTATCGATTCGCGTACATGATCTGTTTCAGTTTGTCGCCAGAGCCCGGCGCAGGACATCGATTCCGTGCAACGCCCGGTGGTAGGACATGCGACGCGGTCCGAGTACCGCCAGGACACCCCGGCGGCCGTCCAGATCGAAACTGCCGGTCAACAGGGAGAAGCGACGCAAGGTTCCGACCGGATTCTCCCGCCCGATCCAGACCCCGAAATCGCCGGCCGATTCCCGGTCCAGACGGTCGAGGGATTCGCGAATAGTTCGAGGCGACTCGATGAATTTCAACAGCGCCTTCAGGGGTTCCGGTTCGCGGAATTCCGGCTCTTCGAGAATGTTGGCAACACCCTCGAGCTCGACTTCCCCGTCCTCCATATCCGCCAGCAAATCCCGTCCCTGTCGCGCCAGCGACTGGGCACAGCGCGTAGCAGGGGTCTGGACGAGATCCACCGAGATGGGAGTATCGTTCTGGATCTCGCTGATGGTGCGACCCTGGATACGCCGCGTTAGCCGCTGGGTGGCCTCGGCGATGACCGGATCAGTGAACTCTTCAGCCAGATCCACCAGCCCGGTTCGAATGAGGGAGTTCTCCATGATCACCGCCAGCAGACCCTTGGAGCTGGAGCGGCGATAGAGTTCGACCCTCACCGCTCGGACCGTATCCCACGAAGGGCCCAGGATGATGCTGATATTGTCGGTCAAACGGCTCAACAGGCGGGCCAGTACCTTGATCCGATCCTGGCTGCCGGCGCTACGCCGGATATCCCGGTCCACGAGCTGGCGCATGTCCCGGGGTGGATCCCAGCGTTGCAGGGTCCAACCCGATTGGAGGCGGTCGACGAAGATCCGGAATCCCCGATCCGTGGGCAGGCGACCCGCCGAGGAATGAGGCTGCTCCACGAGTCCCGCCTGCTCCAATCCCTGCATGACCGAACGGATGGTGGCCGAGGACACGGCCCGTTGCAGATACCGCTCCACCAGACCGGAACTCACGGGCTTTCCGGTCTCGATATTCAAGCGCACGATGGCGTCCAGAATGTCCAGGGAGCGCGCGTCAGGAGTGCTCATCCTCTTCCCGTCTTCCAATGGTCCGCCTGATTCCGACAATCCGGGGCACAAGGTAATAGACCACCCGGGCGAGTGCCAATCTCCCGGTCAGCCGGTCTGCGGACCCACCATATGCTCGGTCAACCACTGCTCCACCGTGTCGATGCGCAGGAACCCGCGGCTGGTCAGGACCAGGTGTTCATTCTCCACGGACCACAGCCCCTCGGCGCACCCCTTTTCAAGATCCAGGGACGCCCCCGGCAGGCGCGACAGCGGTACGCCGCGGCTGGTCCGCAAGGGCAGGATCACCCGCTCCAGTTGCCGGGCCGCACCGTCCAGTCGATCCACCATCGCCTCGGGCAATTCGCCGGCTGCGATCCGGTCCAGCCAGGCGGTCAGCTTGTCCTCGTTGGCATAGCGACGGTTACCCCAGAAGCCGTGGGCTCCGGGCCCCAGAGCCAGCCAGGGGCTTCCCGTCCAGTAGTTGCGATTGTGCCGGCTCTCGGCGCCGGGACGAGCGAAATTCGAGACCTCGTATTGCTGTACGCCGCGCTTCGCCAGATGCTCTACCGCCGCCAGGTAGACCGATTCGGTCTCCAGATCCCCCGCAACCTTCACCGATCCGTCAGCCACCTGTTCGGCGAGCTGAGTGCCCGGGTGGATCTCCAGGATGTAGAGGGAGAAGTGCTCGACGCCCAAATCCAGCGCCTCGTCGAGTTCGTCCAGCAGTCCGGCGGGCCGGATGCCGGGTCCTAGAATCCAATCGGCGGAAACTCGATCGAAGGTCTGTCCCGCGGTGCGCAAGGCCCGTCGCGCGGTATCCGGTGCGCACACCCGCCCCAGCAGCTCCAGCACCACCGGGTCCAGACTCTGCACCCCCAGACTGACCCGATTGATGCCCAGGTCACGCCAGATCCGCGCCAGGGAATCGGTCAGCGATTCGGGATTGGCCTCGGCGGTGAACTCCACTTCATCGGCATGAGGGAGACGGTCCACCGTGCCGGCGATCAGGTCCGCCATCAGGGCAGGCTCCAGCTGGGATGGCGTTCCCCCGCCGAGATAGATGGTATCGAGCGGACGCCGCTCCGCGCGCAACACGGAACAGCCCTGGCGCCTCAGCTCCAGTTCGGCCACGACCCCGTCCACGTAGCGCCGCCTGAGGGACGCGTCATGGAGCGAAGTACGCACGAAGTGGCAATAGGAACAGACCGAACCGCAGAAAGGGACGTGAATGTACAATCCCATGATGAATCCTCGCTCTCAGGCGTCAGCGGATCAGATCGCCCATCCGATTCACCCGTGGCAGATGTTTCTTGCCGTCCCAGGACCAGTAAATGAAGACGGCCTTGCCTTTGATCAGTTTCAGGTCCAGCGGGCCCCAGTACCGGCTGTCCATGCTGTTGTAGCGGTTGTCACCCATCATGAAGATGTGGCCTTCGGGAACGACGTAGGGATCAGGCATTCCGTCCCAAGGCCAGGCGTGATTGCGCTGATTCCGGATGTAGGAAGCCTGGTCGTGTTTGGTTCGCGGCGGCGGACAACTCTCGGGGTCGGTCCAGGAAGGAACACAGGAGTGATCCCCGTCGCGATCGGCAAAGTTGGACTCGTAGACCTCGCTGTTGACGTACAGGACGCCCTCACGCACGGCCACCGTATCACCGGCTACCGCCACGCAGCGTTTGATGTAGTCCAGGTTTCGGTCTCGCGGGTACTCGAACACGATGATGTCACCCTGCCGAGGTTGACGCAGCGCCGGCAGCTTCAGCACCGGGATCCCGTCCACCAGGGTCCACTTGCCCAGCTTGATGCGATCGGGCGTCTTGGCCCCGTACAGGAACTTGTTGACGAACAGGAAGTCGCCGATCTGCAGGGTTTCAAGCATGGAACCGGTGGGAATCCGGAAAGCCTGGAACAGGAATTGACGCAGGACCAGGGCGATCAACAGCGCGGTGCCGATGGCCTTGGCGTACTCGACAACTACATTGCCCCGCCGGGGCGCCTTGACCTTGCCCTTGACCTTCTTCCGGTTCTGGAACCAGTTCCAGATCCCGTTCCTGCCTGCACTGGGCGCAGCAATCGCCTGGCTATCCCGCTTTTTCTTGGCCATTCCCTCTCCGTCCCGGTGATACCGGTTGCGGCCGCACGCCGGGCGTGACGGCTCAGCGCTCTACCTTCAGCACGGCCAGGAAGGCGTCCTGTGGAATCTCCACCGAGCCGACCTGCTTCATGCGCTTCTTGCCCTCTTTCTGCTTCTCGAGCAGTTTCCTCTTACGGCTGATGTCGCCGCCGTAGCACTTGGCCGTCACATTCTTGCGAAACGGCCGCACCGAGGTACGGGCCAACACCCGCGTACCGACGGCAGCCTGGATGGCGACGGCGAACATCTGACGCGGAATCAGCTCCTTCAGTTTCTGGCAGAGCTTCAGTCCCCAGCTGTAGGCATTCTCGCGGTGGACGATGCAGGTCAGTGCGTCGACCAGATCTCCGTTGATCATGATATCCAGACGCACCAGATCGTCGGTCTGGTGGCGGCGATACTCATAATCCAGCGACGCGTAACCGCGGGTGACGGACTTGAGCTTGTCGTAATAATCCACCACCAATTCGTTCAACGGTAGGTCGAACTCGATGTTGATCCGCTCAGTGTCCAGGTATTCCATCTTGGTCTGCACGCCCCGCCGTTCCAATGAGATCTGGATCACCGAGCCCAGGTAGTCCTTGGGAGTGATCACCGACGCGGTCACGATGGGTTCGCGGATCTCGTCGATCTCCCGTACATCGGGCAACAGGGCGGGATTCTCACAGAGTATCACCTCGCCGGACTTCAAGGATACTTCGTACTCCACGTTGGGCAGGGTCGCGATCAGATTCAGACCGTATTCCCGTTCCAGACGCTCCTGGACTATCTCCAGGTGCAGCAGGCCCAGAAAGCCGCAGCGAAAGCCGAAACCCAGGGCGGCGCTGGTCTCCTTCTCCCAGGTCAGCGATGCATCGTTGAGCTGGAGCTTCTGCAGGGCGTCCAGCAGATCGTCGTACTGGTCGTTGTCCGTGGGATACAGTCCCGAGAACACCATGGGCTTGGCCTCGGTGTAACCGGGCCAGGCTTCTGCGCAGGGATCGTCCACCAGGGTCACGGTGTCACCCACCCGCACGTGGCGCACATCCTTGGCACCGGTGGCGATGAAACCAACCTCGCCGGCTGTGAGTCCGGGCTGGGAAATCCGGTCCAGGCGGAAGTAGCCGATGTCCCCCACCTCGAACTGGCGCGAGTTGCCGAAGAGATGGATCCGCTGTCCCTTCTTGATGGTGCCTTCGAACAGCCGTATGTAGGCTACCGCTCCCACGTAGGGGTCGAAGATGGAGTCGAAGATCAAGCCCTTGGGCGGTGCTTCGGGATCGCCCTGAGGGGGCGGCACCTGCTCCACCACCGCAGTGAGTAGGGACGCGATGCCTTCTCCGGTCTTGGCGCTGACCTGCAGGATCTCGTCGGGATCGCAGCCCAACAGTTCCATGAACTGCTCGATGACATAGTCGGTGCGGGCGGCGGGCAGGTCGATCTTGTTGATCACCGGCAGGATGGCCAGGTCGTGTTCCAGGGCCAGATAAAGATTGTTGATGGTCTGCGCCTGCACGCCCTGCACGGCATCAACCACCAGCAGCGCGCCCTCGCAGGCAGCCAGGCTCCGACTCACTTCGTAGTGAAAGTCGACGTGGCCCGGCGTGTCGATGAGATTCAGGGTCCAGGGTTTGCCGTCCGGATCCACGTAGTCCATGCGAATGGGATGGCTTTTGATGGTGATGCCGCGCTCCCGCTCCAGATCCATCGAGTCCAGCACCTGTTCCTGCATGTCCTTCCCCGTCAGCGTACCGGTCTGCTCCAGCAACCGATCGGCCAGGGTACTCTTGCCGTGGTCGATATGGGCGATGATGCAGAAATTTCGGGTCTTATCCATTGCGAGGCTCATGGGGCAGATCACCGGCTCCGATCGGGAAAACGCCCGACCATGCGGGCGCAAGAAGGGGAAACAGGGCTAAAAGCTAACACTCAGAACTTCTTTTGCCACTGGAAAACCACGTAGGTGGGCTGTCGGGCAGCTCCCGGCATGTCACCACCGACATCGCCGAACTGCTCATCCCAGGCGTTGGGAACCGGTACCGGGTCCTCGTCGAAGTTGAACAGGTGGGCCCCGACGTAGGCATCCAGGGCAATGATCAGCAGGACGCCGCCGGACCACCAGGCGAAATCCCGCATCTGTTCCCAGTTCTCCTCGGCGTTGGCATCGTAGAAATCGCGGTTGGGATCGCCCTCAGGAAAGGTATGGGCAAAATCCCGATTGCGCACTGCCCGCCGGTCGCGGGTCAAGAGGTTCGCCCAGAAATACATCTCGGCTCCGAAGGCCAGGGTGCCACGCCAGCTACCGCCGGTGTAGAGCTGGCCCCAGCCCGGAAATACCGGGGTCATGAGCACCGCTCGGGTGGGACTCACGCCGGTGGACCAGAGATCGACCTCCTCAATCTCCAGAACTCCCTCGGCGGGTTCTGCGACGATCTGCCCGCTGGTCAGGGCCGAGTCGGCCAGGGCGGTCAATGATCCCAGCTGGGCGCTGTCCGGCAGCGCACCGGCCAGATCGGG
>Ga0070729_10005493_pt1 | contig 13047 bp, 10 predicted proteins | sample tdDd472_FD_66725 | JGI IMG/M metagenome (GOLD analysis project Ga0070729, IMG submission 66725) | Marine sediment microbial communities from the Atlantic coast under amendment with organic carbon and nitrate - tdDd47.2 | ecosystem: Environmental > Aquatic > Marine > Coastal > Sediment | place...
CAAAAAATTCACAAGAATCACGTGCATTTGAAATTTGTAATCGCCATGGCACCAGGACGGGATTTTTCTGAATATCAAGATAAATATCAATTTGACTGGCTTATTTGGAAAGAAGGTCAGAATGATACTATCATGCAAAGAGCAGAATTTCTGATAATGGTTTCTGGTACTGCCAGCCTTGAAGCTGCTTTGATCGGAACACCAATGGTGATCATTTACAAAACTTCGAACATTACCTATTTTCTGGCAAAGAAATTAGCAAATATTGAGTTCATTGGTCTTGCAAATATCATCGCACAGAAAAAAGGAATTCATGAACTTATTCAGAAAGATATGACTGCTGATAAAATATTTGTTGAAGTTGACAATCTTCTGGAAAATCCTGCTGAGAGAAAAAGATTTGAAGAATTTTACACTGAAGTGCAAGATAAAATCGGTGGTTCCGGTGCATCTCAAAAAACTGCTGAAATAATATTGGAATTACTGGAAACATAGATGAAAGAATTATTAGCACCATTTGCAGGACTTTATAAAGGAGTAACATCTTTACGGAATTATCTGTTCGACATCAATCTCAAAAAAACCATTGAATTGGACATTCCTGTTATTTCTGTTGGAAATATCACTGCAGGTGGTACAGGCAAGACGCCTTTCACAATTACCTTAGCAAACTTATTGGTTGAAAAGGGATTCAAGCCAGCAATCATTACACGAGGATATAAGCGGAAAAGCAAAGGGCAGGTAATTGTCAGTGAAGGAAATGGATCCAAAGTTTCGGTGGAAATCAGTGGTGATGAGCCATTTCTCATGGCTGAAAAAACCAAAAAAGTTGTAATCATTGCAGATACTGATCGTGTGGAAGCGGGGAAAACTGCTTTAGAAAAAATGGGTAGTGATATCATAATTGCAGATGATTGTTTCCAGCATCGGAGATTATTTCGCGATGTGAATATAATATTGTGGGATTCCTATACTTCTCCTTATGATGAAAGTCTATTACCAAAAGGCCGATTGAGAGAATCCTTTGACGGACTCCTTCGTGGTGATTTTCTAGTTTTTACAAGAACCGAATCTCCTGATGATAAAGATGTGGAATTTTTTAACCAAAAAGGATTGGAGTGCTATACTTCTCCAACAAGAATTACTGAAATAAAAAATATCAATGAAGAATTTGCTCAATCTGACATTGAAGGAAAATCGATTCTCGCCTTTTGTGGACTAGGGAATCATCAACAATTTTTTGATACAGTCCAACAACTGAATCCTAATAAACTCATTACACAGAAATTTCCAGATCATCATAAATATTCAGAACAGGAAGTAGAAACATTGTTCAAAAAGGCAGAATTGGATAAAGTTGACTTTCTCATCACAACAGAAAAGGATAAAACCAATATTCCTTCTAAATTTTTAGGTAATGAAAAGTTAATGTATCTCTCCATTAGTTTGGGAATAGATGAAAGACTGTTGAATAGAATTTTGAGAGATATTTAGAAAATCATTAGAAATTTATCCAGATCATCCATTGTCAAAGTCTTCAACTGAAAATTATATCCCTGATAATATTTCAAAATAACATCAGCACGCTTTTCCAGTTGTTTTTCGCTGAGTTGCGATTTTTTCATTTTTACTGTGTAGATATGAAGAATTCTTTTTTTATCATTAATGGCTATGATCTCGGAGTACTTTTTATCAGACTTTTCCCAGAAAAAACCGACATTTGAATAACCGCCTGCTTCTTCAAGCAACTGTGCAAATAGCTGTTTCAGCATGGTTTCGCGATATTGATGGAAATCCTTCTGTATTAATTGCAAAGATTCATAATCTTCTGATTCCACTGCTGAGTTATTTCTGTATATAAACCTGAACCAGAAAGTAAGAAAAATATCTTTGAGAAAAATTCGTTGTCTTCGTGCATTTTCGCCGGCATGGGCAGGATTGAGTTTTTGGATCAATCCATAATCAACATCCAGGCGTTTTAAATAACCTCCAATGTTTTTATCCACTATTTCTTCTATATCACTTCGCCTGTTAGTCCCGGTTGCGGCCAATTGCAAAATGGTGAAATATATCCCATAATTTCGTCCAAAAACTTTGATCAATCGGTCAACACCTTCATTGATAAAGGGTGAATTTTTGTAAAGTGCAAAGGGTAGAATATCTTCGGATTTGAAGATTTTGTTATCCTGCAAAATACTGATATACTTAGGCATTCCTCCGGTGATCATATAAAAACTTAAGAGGTTCTTATCGGAATAGTCATTTGAACTTTCCAATAGTTCCTTGATTTCAGCAACAGTAAAAGGTTGAAGGTCAATGATATTATCATAATTCTTGAATTTTTTAGCAGTAATTGTACTCAGTTTTTTTGTGTCAGAGCTTGTGAAAACTAAGTGGATTTTTGCCTGGGATGCATAAGGTTTCCACTCTCGAGAAGCTATTCTCAAAATGCCATCACGCATTTCTTCCAGAATATGAAATTCATCAAAAATAAATGTGATTTGTCGTTTCCGTGAGATTGCCAATATAAAGGAGAAAAAATCTGCCAGATTATTTATATTGCTGATAATTGGGATGTTATAGGTCTCTTCAACAATTGCCATGAATTCTTTACAAAGGAGTTTTTCTGCTTTTTTGGTGACTTTTAGGAAACAAGTATTTTGTCCTTTAGTCGCTTCCAGAGCAAGTGCAGTTTTCCCAATTCCTTCACTACCTTTGATAAGTGTGGTTTTTAGACCATCTTTTTCAAGAAGTTTATAAGTATTTTGTATTAATTCAATTTCTTTACTACGAGCAATGAATTTCATGCAATTTCTCCTGAGGAATTATGAGAATTTATTGATTCAAAATTAAATTTAATAATTTTTATAGCCATAAAATATCAAAGAAGTCCTTTGGCTCTCAGGCTTTCGTATTCTGCTGGATATAGTTCTCTGATACATTCCGGACACAAACCATGACTCACCTGGCTATCTGTATGTTTGTGTAGATATGTATCAAAATTGTCCCAATTGTCTGTCTTTTCATCATGAACTCTTTTGCAATTGGAGCATATTGGAAGAATGGATTTAAGTTGTTTGTTTTCCTTGATCTGTGCATTGAGTTTCTCAACAGTTTGTTTTAGTTCTCGTTTGTAGACTAGCAAATCCAGCGTGTTTTGGATTAGGCCTTTTAGTTCATAGGCTGTAAAAGGTTTGTGCACAAAAGCAGTGACACCAAGATCATAACAAGTTTTGACAGAATCTTCGGTACCGTGTCCTGATAAAACAATAATAGAAAAATCATCAGATTTTTTGTGGTCTAATCGTTTCAGCACTTCTATACCATTCATGATCGGCATCTGAACATCAAGAATTACAACACAGGGATTCTCTTTTTCGATAATCTCTAATCCAACTTTGCCGTTTTCAGCAAAAAGTAATTCGTATTTTCCTTTTCGGAGGATTCTTCTGGCAGAATCACGGGAACTTTTTTCATCATCAATGATTAATATTTTCTGGTTTTGCATTGGTACCTTTTGATTGTTTCTCTATATTGGTTTAATGTCAAAAATTGCAGACATACTGGATCAAATTTTAAGCCACAATTTCCATAAAGTATTTGCAGGTACAATAGGAGGAAATCCGACACAAAAAAATAGTATCCATTTACCTAGAATATTATTATCTTAAATCTTGATATTTTAAAATAAAGAAACGAGGGGAAAATGCGTTTTACAGGCATAATCGGAATTTTAGCAATATTGTTCATTTCATTTCTGATGTCCAATAATAAAAAACAGATCAAACCCAGAATTTTGATCTGGGGAATTGGCTTGCAAATACTTTTTGCTGCAATTATTCTTGGTAAAGGATGGCTATCCTTTGCTGCAATGTATGTATTCTTGATGCTGATAGTGATCTATTCTTTCAAGGACTTGGTCAATTCAGGTAAAGATCGGATTCAGCAGATTCTGCGAGCCGGTTATGTTGTTCTTGGTTCAACAGCATTGATCGCTTTATTGTATTTTGCTGCAAACTCTCGGGTTATCAGTTGGATATTCTGGATGATTTTACTCACACTAATTGTTAAAGCATTTTTTAAGCAACCCAAATATAATAATTACTTAACTGTATCGATGTTGAATTCAGGTTTTGCATGGATTCTGGTTAATCAATTTAATGGAAACCAAATCTTTGCAGCACTTAGCCACAAAGTTGAAAATTTTCTGGCACTTTCAATTCTTGGTGCAGAATACATGTTTGGAAACCTGGCTCTCAGAAAACATTTCTTTACTGATGGTTCAACCTGGCCTGGATTTGGATTTCAATTCGCTTTCAGTGTCTTACCTGTGATCATCTTTTTTGCTTCAGTAATGGCAATTCTCTATCACATGGGTGTTATGCAAAAAGTCATTGCAGCCATGGCGAAATTCATGCAATGGACAATGGGAACCAGTGGAGCAGAAACCCTTAGCTGTTCTGCTAATATTTTTGTTGGACAGACAGAAGCACCATTACTGATCAAACCATTCCTGGAAGAAATGACATTATCAGAATTAACTGCCATTATGGTTGGTGGATTTGCTACCATCGCTGGTGGGGTTTTAGCGGGATATATTGCTTTGGGTATTGATGCCGGACACTTGATTGCAGCCAGTGTAATGTCTGCACCTGCAGCAATTGTTGTGGCCAAAATTATCTTCCCCGAAACCGAGCATTCCAAGACAGCAGGAGATGTGAAAATTCCGGAAGATGTTGTCCATACGTCCAATCTTCTTGATGCAGCAACATCAGGCGTAACTGATGGATTAAAACTAGCTGTAAATGTTGGAGCGATGTTGGTGGCGTTTGTATCATTGATTGCTCTAATTGATGTGATCTTATCCTATGGCGATAAATTGATTGATGGGAAACTGTTAAAAGGCACTTATGCACAATATACTGTGATATCCAATGTTTCACCGATTCATGGCGAATTTAGCGGTATTTTTCCAGGATCACTAAAGACCTTTTTCGGAACAGTTTTACGTCCCCTTGCATGGTTGATGGGAGTGAGCTGGCAATATGCTGGTGAAGTTGGAAACCTGCTTGGTATGAAATTGACATTGACTGAATTCGTGGCCTATGGATCATTGGCAGAATTAATCAATAAAGGTGCTTTGGATGAAAAAGCAATCCTGATCTCTACTTATGCTCTTTGTGGATTTGCAAATTTTGCCTCTATTGGAATTCAAATTGGCGGCATCAGTGCTATTGCTCCAAGTCGCAGGTCGGATCTTTCAAAAGTTGCTGTCAAAGCAATGTTTGGCGGTGCTTTTGCATCATGGTTAACGGCTTCAATCGCTGGAATTTTATTGTAAGATTGTTGATATTTGGATTAACAAACCACTACTAAGATAAAAGGAGAACAAAAATGAAACTTATATTACTTGGCCCTCCCGGAGTGGGAAAAGGAACTCAGGCCCAGAAAATCTGTAATGAATTTAATGCTGTTCAAATTTCTACAGGCGATATGCTTCGTAGTGAAATAAAAGGCGGAACCGAACTGGGTAAAAAAGCCAATGAAATTATTAAAGCTGGTAAACTCGTTTCTGACGACATCATTTTAGGAATGGTAGAAAATCGACTCTTTGGTGAAAATAAACCTGCCAATTATATTCTAGATGGATTTCCACGTACAATTCCCCAGGCAGAAGGTTTGGACAAAATGTATGAAAAACATGCTGAAAAACTGGATATGGTTTTATTACTGGAAGCACCAGAAAGTCTTATTGTTGAAAGACTTGCTGCTCGCAGAAGTTGCAAAGCTTGTAATCAGGTCTATCACCTTGTCTCCATGCCACCAAAAGTGGAAAATGTATGTGATAAATGTGATGGAGAACTTTTTCAGCGTGAAGATGATAAGCCCGACACTGTCATAAACCGTCTGAAAATTTATAAAGAACAAACAGAACCATTGGCAAATTATTACAAAGAAAAAGGACTTCTGAAAGCAATTGATTCCACTGGAACACCTGATGAAGTTCATACAAATGTAAAGAAAATTTTATAGAATATGTTGACTTTAGGAGTAACAGGCGGTTTGGGTTCAGGGAAATCTACCGCCTGTTCTTTTTTTCTGGAATTTGGGTGTGAGATTTTTGATGCTGATATTGAAGCAAAGAAAATTCTCTTCTCCAGTGAAATTGTGAAACTGAAACTAGTAGAATATTTTGGAGAGAGCATCCTTGAAAATGATGAGATCAGCAAGAAAGCACTTGTTGATATAGTTTTCACCAATCAAAAAAATCAACAAATCCTGAATAATATAATCCACCCATTAGTTACTGAAGAATTTCTGAAACGACAAAAAACTGTAAAGTCCAACATCTACATCATGGATGCAGCATTGCTTTTCGAAGCAAATCTTCAAGACCATTTCCATAAAACAATTCTCATTTACACCGATAAAGATCAACGTATACAGAGAGCACTTAACCGTGGCAATTTATCTCGTGAACAAATTGAATCCCGGATGAATCTACAACTGGATGAAGAAGAGAAAAAATCACTGTCTGATATCATTATTTACAACAATGGATCTTTGGAAGATTTAAAAAATAAAATCAATGAATTAATTCAAAATCTTATGTAATTTTATTTGGTACTGATTACAGAATAATTGCATAAAATGATATCAAAGAATAACATAATAACAAAATTTATCCTATTGACAGTCCTTTTTATAATGTCTTGTAATTTTTTATATGCTGATGATAATTCATTTATAAGTAACTTGATCATTCTCGATGAAAATGACTTAAGTCAGGTGAAGAACCATGAACTAATATTCATGTGGGAATCAGATGGCGAGATTCAGACCTTCGAACTATTCACAATTATTGACAACAAGGATAGTTTGATATGGCTTCTAGAGCCTGAGTCCTTAACAGAAAATCAATATAGACTTGTTACTCCACATCTGTTGGTTGATGGTGGTTATTACAAATTTCAGGTTACTTCAAGGAACGACAAACTTGCTTATGTCTATTTTGTAATGAATTCCAAGCCACAGGTTGTAAAAATCGAAAATCAGCAAAATCAAATTATTACTTCCGATTCCTTAATAATCAATATATCTGATGCTTTCGACAAAGAAATTCTTCTGGATTCATTGAAATACCAAATCAAAATAATCGATCAGGAAAACATTACTGAAGCAGTGATGGATACTTTTCTAACTGCTATTGATTCCGGTAGACTTTTTATCGATGGAAAAGTTCTGCAGGAAAATCACAAATTTACACTTCATATCAAAACATTTGATGGTGTGGAATTTTCCGAATGGAGTGATGGATTTTCATTTTTTATGAATCGTGTATCAGAGCCGCCAACAGCTTTTAAATTAAAATCATCAAAAGAACCACAAATATTTACAAAAGAACCAATTCTTAAATGGACAAAGTCTATAGATCCTGAGCAATTATTGGGAGGAAAAATACTCAATTATAGTGTTGAAATTTCACCCTATGAAGATTTTATGATGATTACTGAAAAACAGGTATTGAAGGAAAGATCATTCCAACCTGAAAAATCAGAAAACCACAGAAAATATTTTTGGAAAGTCACGGCCATGGATTCCGATTCTCTCACAACTATTAGTGATGAAATTGGAGTATTTTATGTGGATCACGGCAATGTAAAACCACCAAAAGCAATAATTATTCATCCGGAAAATCACAAAACACTCAAGCCAACAAATTTCATTTCCTGGAAGCAGCCGAAAGACAAAGACCGTTGGGATGTTTTGACTTACAAATTGATATTGAGTGAAAATGGAAATAATCTCTCATCTTTTTATTTATCCGAAACCAGGATAGATAGTTTGAAATCCGGATTATTGGACAATATTTCTATTTCCTATGACAATCGTATTTTGGTTCCATTGAGTTACCTATTGAAATCCACAACTATAATTGAAGGAAATGAATATCAAATAAATATCGAGACTTTTGACAACTGGCAAGGGAAAAACAAAACAAATTTATCTACCTTTATTTTTGATGACAATATCAATCAAAAACCAAACTCACCGAAACTTGGTTTTCAGCCGGACTCAACAATTATCAGCACAACAAATCCAATTCTTATGTGGGATAAAGCAACAGATTCCGATGTAAATGACCAACTGAAATATGAAGTAATTCTGAGTCTTGATCCCGGTTTTTTTACTGCTCGTAGAATTCAGCAGGAATCCGGATATGGAGAACATTCCATCCAAATCCAAACCGCGTTGATGGAGAATAAACAATACTTCTGGAAAGTTCGATCGGTAGATTTAATGGATGCAAAATCTGAGTGGTCGGAATTGAATACTTTTTGGGTGAATTCCATTAATGAACCACCAGTTGGACCTGTGGAATTATTGTATCCCAAAAACTATTCGGAATTCAATAGTGAATCAATTTTCTGGTGGAAAGTAGCAACTGACCCTGATCCTGGAGACAGAGTGAAATATTTACTGGAAATCGCTGCTGATAATCAGTTTGAAAACAAACAATATTCTTACCTGATCCCGGTTGCAAATTCCAATCTGAAGTGGCCTGAAGGAAATAAACCGGAAGATGCTTTAGGACTTTTCATCAATGAACATTCAGAAGTCTTTAAATTGATTGACAATCGTATGTATTTTTGGCGAATAATCGCTCAGGATAATCAAGACCTGAAAAGTATAAATCAATATCCTTATCCCAGAATTGCATTCAATGAGAAAAATGATCCACCTGATATTCCAGGTGATTTCTCTCCAGCCAATGGCAAAATTATTTCAACAGCAAAACCAAGGATAAAGTGGCAACATTCCGTTGATCCTGATTTTGCTGATTTGACCACTACCTTACACTACCAATTGAGAATTTCAAAAGATATAGAATTTCAGGTAAATGACACAAAACTTGTAACTACAGATGTTGGAGAAAACAGCTTTTCTATCAATGAAGAGTTAACAGAAAATGTAAAATATTACTACCAAATTAATGCCTTTGATAGCCATGGCGGGAGTTCAGGTTGGTCTCTAGCAGATTCCTTTTTTGTAAATGCGAAGCAAGAACCGCCGACAGAAGTTGTAGAAATGTTACCACGGAATTCTGTACAAATAAAATCTGATTCACCCATACTATCATGGAAACCCAGTTTTGATCCTGATCCGGATTTCTCAAGTCAGCAAATATCATATAAAATCAAATACATTCAAGACAGATGGCTTCATACTAATAAAGAGAAAAAAAATACTAAATATATAACAACACAGAAAGGTGATATTTCTGCAAAATTGAATAATCTGGCTGAAAACCAACGGTATTCCTTCTGGATCCAGGCCATTGATCAGCATGGAAAAACGTCTAACTGGTCTCAGCAATCACAATTTTCAGTAAATATGAAAAATGATTCGCCCGGTGGATTCCAACTGCTCTATCCATTCAATAATGCTGATAGTGTGATCACTGATCTTGAGTTCATATGGAAGTCCAGTTTTGATCCTGACCCTGATGATATAATTACTTATAATCTATATTTTTCTGAAGATAGTAGTTTTTCTACAGATTTTGAAATGATAACGCTTTATCCAACTGAAAATGATTCTATGTTCCACAACCCTATGATCAGTTTGAAACGTGCGACTAAATATTTTTGGAAAGTCTCGGCTGAAGATAATCATGGGATAATTGTGTGGGGATCAAATGTCAATGATAATCCTTTTGTATTCACAACTGTTGGCTACAAAAAGAACCGAAGCCTTGGCATGGAACGGTATGTTCTTTACGATAACAAGCCGAATCCCTTTTACTCAAAAACAACTATCGAATATGATGTTAAAGAGCATGGTATTGTAAAAATTGCAATTTTCAATGTTTTGGGTGAAAAGGTAAAAAATTTGGTTTCCAAAACCCACAATTCTGGTAGATATTCATTGGAATGGGACGGCACTGATGACTCCGGTAACCAAGTTCCGGGTGGAATGTACCTTTGCCGAATGACTTCCAAAGGATTTATGAAAAATAGGAAAATGTTGTTGTTACGGTAAGTAGTTTTTGATTAACGATCCTTTAATCTTACAAAAACATGTTTGATTCTACGATTGTCGGAATCTCGTTCATCTATTTCTATATCTTTTGACAAATACTTCAACATTGGTGTCAATTTCAGGAACCCAAAATTTCTAGGATCAAATTCCGGTGATTTTTTTATAATCAAATTACCAACATCCCCGAGAAAAGCCCATCCATTATCATCGCCAAGGTCTTCTATAGAGTTGAATATCAAGTTCAATGTTCGTTTATCAATTTTGTGTAACCCTTTTCGCTGCTGGGTCTTTTTTCTTTCGATCCTTTTTGATGGAATGACTTCATCGTCTTTGTCAAGAACTTCTATGTAGATGAACCTGTCACAAGCAGCAATAAATGGTGTTGGTGTTTTCTTTTCACCAATCCCGATTACCTTCATGCCTGATTCACGCAATCGAGTTGCGAGTCGAGTGAAATCGCTGTCACTGGATACGATGCAGAAGCCGCCAACTTTTTCAGAATATAGAATGTCCATGGCGTCGATAATCATTGCTGAGTCAGTTGCATTTTTACCGGTTGTATAACTGTATTGTTGCACCGGTGTAATAGCGTTTTCCAATAAAACACCTTTCCAACCTGAAACAGTTGGTTTTGTCCAATCGCCGTAAATTCTTTTGGTTGTTGGCGTTCCGTATTTTGCGATTTCTGCCATCATTCCTTTTATATTACTATAGGGTACATTGTCTGCGTCGATTAATACTGCAAAATCGAGATCTTTTTCTTTGATTGGATTCATCAGGTTTCCTTGTTTGATGTTAGTATCAATATAATGAGAATCGACTGGAATCAAAAGGAATGAAAGAAATTGCTATTTTTTAAGGTATTGTATTAATTTCATTTGCTCTTGTTTAGGTAACTTATCATTAATTACATTGGGATGAATATGTTGGTTTTGAATTGGTTTTGCGATTTTCCAGTGTTTTCCAGTTTTGTGTAATTCAAATGTCACTTTTTCAATTTTCTGATTTGGTTCCAGATAAAACCCTTCGGAATTTTGCAAGATATCAGCAATTTTATCATACTCAATATTTACAAAAGATGTTTTATCTTCAACTTCTATTTTGATAATCTTATAAGATTTGATCAAAGTCGAAATATCCCAACCTGGAATTCTTTCAGGGTGGACCATATTGCTATCGATCCAATCATTCTTTCTCAGAAATTCACCTTTTGCATCTTTTTCAAGATATTCTTTTACAATTGTTATTGGATTAGAAACAATAGTAGAATCATTCCCAAAACAAAAGGAAAACAGTAAAATTAAAAATAAACTTTGCGTTTTTCTCTGTGACCTTTGCGTTTGAAATATCATTTTTTCAAATCTTGAATTTTCCATGGCAAAATTACAGCATCTTTTTTATTGAGATTTTCTTTTACACGTGTCACAATGATGCCACAATATCTTTTCTTAGCATATTTGCTTTTTGCCCATTCATCAAAATCTGTCTGGAAAGTTGTCATCTTGCTGGTAGAGGCTTCACGGATGAAGAGTTTTCCATCGACTTCAACTGCTAAAATCATATGACCGGAGAATATATTATCTTTGTCTTTGAGGATCATTGCAAGAATATCACCTTGTTTGATGTTCTTTTTGACCTTGGGGAGATCTTTCCATATTATATAATCGATGGTATAATCTGCATCAGGTTTGATATATCTTAGGTCGGCAAGATTTTTACCTCCAAAAAATGTTGAGTAGGAAATATGGCGAGTGGTTTCTTCTGTATATTTTTCGCCAACTTTTTTTGTCACATCATCGAGAATCCATGAATTTTCAGGTACCCAATCTGCCATTGTGTAATGGTTTCGGGTTTTCATTCCAATGATTCCATCACGATAGCGGATTTGCTGCAAATTATTGAAAAAATTGTCCCAACTATCAGAGATTGCCATTGCTAATGAATGCTCACACAAAACCATGCAATTGGATTGTGTAAAACTTAAAAGTGGTTGCGGTTCATAAAGAGCATGTGCTCCGTCACCGGTTGGTGTCCAACTATATTCTGTTCTGAGGAACATTTCTGAATAAAGATCGATTCGTTGGGTAATGGTCAATCCTTTTTGAGCATTGACTTTTAGGAGTGAATCAATTTCTGCAGGTTTGAGATTGATCAACCTTGTATCTTCAGCAAGAGATATGGATAATAACAAAATGAGTAGTGTAAATATTTTTTTCATAATTCAAATTCCTTTATATTGAACCACTAAAGGCAATGTAATACACAGAAATATTATAAGTATTTTCCGTGTTGTTCAATGTTTTCTGTGGTAAAATTATCTTTCCTGTTATTCATTTCAATTTGTATCAATAATCGATAAATTATAATGAAAATTATTCGATTAAAAAAGGGTGGGATTATGAGCATCTACGAAAATGTTCAACGAATTTTAAAAGATATTCCAGATGATATAAAAGTTATTGCAGCAGCAAAGACTCGCAACATTGACCAGGTGAAAGAATCCATTGATGCTGGCATTTGTCATATTGGTGAAAATTATGTTCAGGAATTGGAATTCATCGGTGAAAATCTACCCGAAGAATATCGAAAAAAAATTAAACTTCATGTCATTGGACATCTCCAATCCAACAAAATGAACAAAGCCCTCAAATATTGTGATTCCATCCAAACTATAGACTCCATCCAAACTGCTGAAAAGATCAATAATAAGGTACCTAATTTTAGATCAGAACTGCTTGATGTACTCATTGAAGTAAATATAGCCAATGAACCAGCAAAAAATGGTGCGAAGCCTGATTTTGCAGAAATCCAATCAATTGCAAAGGCCATTTCTAAAATGGAAAATCTTCGATTAGAAGGATTGATGACAATGGGACCCTGGGGACACAGTGCAGAAGAACTTCGTCCATATTTCAAGCAGATGAAAATATTCTTTGACCAATTGAAAAATCTTAACCTTGTAAACACCAATATTCAGGATCTTTCTATGGGGATGTCAGAATC